>MDTB01172591.1_pt1 | contig 10605 bp, 9 predicted proteins | sample 811161 | NCBI WGS metagenome assembly MDTB01 (sample SAMN05326650, study PRJNA326480) | marine metagenome | isolation source: seawater | place: Mediterranean Sea | collected 2009
AAAATTTATATAATGTTGAAGTGTGTACGACAAATTTTGGTAACCTTAACCGTCCACACTTCTCTTCTTAAATTTTAACGTATTAAATAGCTAATTAGGATAAACCTAATAAAAACAACTTTTTTTTTGTTGAGTGGGACGCTTATATGCTAATATTCGTTTAAATCAAGATATTAAGATGAAAAAAAAGTAAAAAAAAACCCTGTTTTATATGGGTTTTTTTTGATTTCGATAAGATCTTAAATTATTAATTGTATAAAAAATGAAATTTAATTTAATTTTATTCAACAAGATTTTTAGAAAGAATCTAGCACTTATATGCTTGGTTTCACTATCAATATTATCAATAATAGTTTTACTGTCCTACAATAATTATAAACAAATAAAAGTTAAAAAATACGACAATGTTTTACACAATATCTATTTAAAGAAAACACTAAAAAATATTTTCGATAAACTAGATCCAAAATATCAAAATATTGAACATAAAATTATAGCAGGAGATACATTTGATAAAATCTTAAGTAAATATGGTGTGCCATCTGATGAAGTAATAAATTTAAAAAAAATTTTAGAAAAAAAAAATAATATTAATAATTTAGATATTAATAATTCAATTAAATTTACTATTGTTGTAGACAAAAATATTGAGATATTAAATTTTGAACTTCCAATTAATAAAAAAAAAAAGATTTTTTTAGAAAAAAATTTGATTAGTGGTAAGTATACTTATAATGAAATAACTTCAGATCTAGAAAAAAGAATTGTTTACAAAGAGGGAACTATACAACAAAGTCTATATAGAGCTGCTACGTCAAAAAAAATTAAACCTTCTATCATTGTTGATTTTGCAAGAATTTATGGTTTCCAGGTTGATTTTCAAAGGGATATAAGAAAAAATGATTCATTTCAAATACTATATGAAGAGTTTGTTAATGAAAATAATGAAATTTTAGATACAGGAAATATTTTATTTGCAAATATTAAAATTAATGGACAGAATAATAAATTGTATTACTTTGAAAAAAAAAAATATGAAGGACACTATGATGCTTATGGAAAAAGTGCTGTTAAAGCATTAATGAAAACTCCAATAAATGGTGCAAGATTATCATCCAGTTTTGGTATGAGAAAACATCCAATACTAGGATTTAATAAAATGCACAAGGGTACAGATTTTGCAGCACCCAAGGGTACGCCCATCATGGCGTCGGGAGATGGAAAAATCATCAAAGCTGCATGGTGTGGTGGTGGAGGTAATTGTATTAAAATTAAACATAATGAAACTTATTCAACCGTTTACGCACACTTATATAAATTTGCTGCAGGTATAAAAAAAGGTGTTAGAGTAAAACAAGGAAGAATTATTGGATACGTTGGTTCTACAGGTATGTCTACTGGGCCACATCTACATTATGAAGTTATCGAAAATGGAAAAAAAATAAATTCGCAAACGCTTAAACTTCCATCAGGAAAAATTTTGAAAGGAAATATTAGAAAACTTTTTGAGGTTGAAAGAATTAAAAAGGATATTTATATAGCTGAAGTTTTGTAAATAAAAAAATTAAGTATTTTTTACTGAATTTTTTTCAGGTGCATCATTCTCTGCTACTATTTCAATCTTATTTTTTTCTAATGTTTTATTGATTTTTAAATTTTCTTGCTCAGCAAGAACTCTCAAAAAATGATCTGCATGCTGGAAATAATTTTCAGATAAAATTTTATCACCATAAGATAGAGCCTCTCTTGCTAAATCGTTGTATTTTTCAACCAATTTTGAGGCATTATGGTTATTTTTACCTGGAGATTTTCTTATAAAGTTTAAGTTTGACGAAACATCATTGTTATTATCAAATTTTTTATTATCATTATTTCTTCTAAAACCTCTATCTATAGATCTAAATCTATTTCTTTTCGGATTGTTGTTTCTATAATTTCTCATAATTTAAATTTTATAACTTATTATGCATCTATCTATACCTGCATAATCTTTAATTATCTTTTTAATATAAAACCCTTTTTTTTTTAAAAGTTTAATTACTTTATCTTTTTGTTTAAAGCCTATTTCTAAAATAAATAAACCATTTTTTTTTAACAAATATTTTGTTTTACCTACTACTTTAATAATTTCAGAAAAACCGTCTATACCTCCATCTAAAGCTAATCTTGGTTCAAATTTATAAACATCTTTTTCCAAATATTTTAATTTTGAACTAACAATATATGGAGGATTTGAAATAATTATATCATATTTGCCAATAAAAAATTTGTCAATATTAGATATGTAAAACTTTGCTCTATTTTCAATATCAAGTCTTTTTGCGTTAATTTTGCATACATTTATAGACTTTTTTGAAACATCAATCCCGTGTCCATTAAGTAATTTTCTTTCTTTTAAGATAGAAAGAAGTAGGCAACCAGAGCCAGTGCCAATATCTAAAATTTGTTTTTTTGAACAAATCTTTGTTAATTTTAAAACTTCCTCAACTAAATGCTCGCTATCGGGTCTTGGGATTAAAACATTTTCATCGACATAAAAATTGTATTTCCAAAAATTTTTCGTTTTTATTATATATGAAATTGGCTCCCCCAATTTTCTTCTATGAATAAGTTCATAAAATTTTTTAGTTAAAATCTTATTAATTTTATTAGTTTCATTCAAAATTATATATTCTCTATTTTCTTTTAGTATAACGGAAAGAAGGATCTCTGCATCTAAGATGGGATTCTTTATATTATTTTTTTTAAGAATTTTAATTGCAGAATTTATATGATTTCTAATGTTCATTGCTACTATAAATTAAGTAATTCCTCATCTTGTGCTTTTAAATTTAAATTCTCAACCATCTCGTCAAAAATTTCTCCTTCCATAAATTCGTTAAGTTTATGCAAAGTTAAATTTATTCTATGATCTGTTACTCTGCCTTGAGGAAAATTATATGTTCTTATTCTTTCTGACCTGTCCCCAGTACCTATTTTATTTTTTCTATCTTTTGATCTTTTTTCATCTTGTTTTTGTCTTTCAAGCTCATATATTCTTGATCTTAAAATTTTCAAACCTTTTTCTTTATTTCTTATTTGAGATTTTTCATCTTGTTGGCTTACAACTAGGCCTGTGGGAATATGAGTAATTCTAACAGCAGAGTCTGTTGTATTAACACTTTGACCTCCTGGTCCACTACTTCTAAAAACATCAATTCTCAAATCTTTTTCCTCTATTTTAACATCAACCTCCTCGGCCTCTGGCAAAACAGCAACTGTTGCAGCTGAAGTATGGACTCTACCTTGAGTTTCTGTATCTGGAACCCTCTGAACTCTATGTACTCCACTCTCATACTTAAGTGTTGAATATATGTTTTTACCTTTGATTGATGCTATTACCTCTTTAAGACCTCCTGCATCTGATTTAGAAATACTAATAACTTCAAGTGACCATTTTTTTTTATTACTTATTTTTTCATACATTTTAAATAAATCAGAAGCAAAAAGACTTGCTTCTAAACCACCTGTTCCCGCTCGAATTTCAATAATTGCATTTTTCTTGTCTGCTTCATCTTTTGGGAGCAAGAAAAGTTTTATCTTCTTTTCATTTTTAATATGAATATTATTTAATTCTGATAACTCACTAATAGCCATATCTTTAAAATCTTGATCCGAGTTTGTATCATCAATTATTTTTTGTAATTCTCTTTTTTCTTCCTCAAATTTCTGATATTTTTTTGCTTCATTTATAATTTCATTTAAGTCAGAATATTCTTTCGATTTTTCAGCAAATTTTTTTTTATCTATAGTGTCTGACGAGAGATCTTTTTCTAATTCAGAATGTTTTGTTATTAACTCGTCAATTTTATTTTTTGGAAGCATTAATTAGAAGTTTCAATTTCCTCAGCTTTTTTTTCAACCTGATTAACTATCTCTGATAAAATATCATCACTCATTACTTTTTTTGACTGTAAACCGGATAGATAAAGCATGTTATTCCCTTTTCCTCCACCAGTCAGTCCAATGTCTGTCATTGCTGCCTCCCCAGGACCATTTACAACACATCCAATTATTGAAAGCGTGATGGGAGCTTTTATATGTGCTAGTCTTTCTTCCAATTTTTTAACAATTTCAATCACTGGAAACGCTTGTCTTGCACATGAGGGACACGAGATAATCTTTACACCCCTGTTCCTTAATCCTAAAGATTTTAGTATTTCGTTGCCAATTTTTATTTCTTGCACTGGGTCGTCTGATAAAGATATTCTTATAGTATCTCCAATACCTTTTAATAATAAATTTCCAATTCCTATAGAAGATTTTATGCTTCCAGGAACATAACTTCCTGCCTCTGTTATGCCAAGATGTAAAGGATAATCTGTTACGTTAGATAGTTGTTTGTATGCTTCAATAGATAAAAAAACATCTGAAGATTTAACGCTAATTTTAAAATTAAAGAAATCTTCATCTTCCAGTATTTTTATGTTTCTTAAGGCACTTTCAACCAAAGCCTCGGGACAAGGCTCTTTATATTTCTCTAAAATATCCTTTTCTAAGGAGCCAGCATTAACTCCAATTCTTATGGAGCATTGATTGTCCTTTGCAGCACTCAATACCTCTTTGATATTTTTTCTTTTTCCAATGTTACCAGGATTTATTCGTAAACAATGTGCTCCATTTTTAGCAGCCTCTATAGCTCTCTTATAATGAAAATGTATATCAGCAACAATTGGTACTGGAACGTGCGTAATTATCTCTTTAAGTGATTTAGTGGAGTCTTCATCTGGGCAAGATACTCTCACAATATCAGCTCCTTCATTAGCAATTGAATTAATTTGATTGATTGTGGCTTTTATATCTGTTGTTAAAGTATTAGTCATTGATTGAACAGATATAGGATTATCTCCTCCAACTTTTACATTTCCAACATTTATTACCTTAGTTTTTTTTCTCTTTATATCTCTAAAAGGTCTTAAGCTCATTTTATTTATCTAAATTAAATTCTTTATGTAATGCTACAATAGCTTTTTTAACATTTATTTTATTTACTAATACAGATATTTTAATTTCTGAAGTAGATATAACTAAAATATTAATTTTTCTTTTAGCTAGTGCTTGAAACATTCTATATGTTACTCCTGGTGTAGTAATCATACCAACTCCAACTATTGATATTTTAGATACATTTTTATCAAAAATTAAATTTCTAAATTTTATAGTCGGATTTTTTCTTATTAATTTTTCTGTCTTAGAAAAATCATCAGACTTAATTGTAAATGTTAAATCAGTTTCTTTTTTATTTGAAGAAATATTCTGTACAACCATATCAACATTTATTGAATTACTAGACAATGGTTTAAATATTGAAGCTGCAACACCAGGCTTATCCTTAACTCCAATGAGGGTTATTTTTGCATCATTTTTGGTAAAAGTTATGCCCCTTATAATTTTATTAGATTTGATGCTTTTTTTTTTTGTTATTAAAGTACCTTTGGTATTAACAAATGATGATTTAACGTTTATATTTACTCTATTAAGTCTTGCATCTTGAATTGATATTGGTTGCATTACTTTGGCACCAAGTGAAGCCATTTCTAGCATTTCCTCATAAGAAATTACTTTAATTTTTTTTGCTCTTTTATAAGTATTTGGGTCGGTAGTGTAAACTCCCTCAACATCTGTAAAAATTATACATTTTTTTGCATTAAAAAATTTAGCTAACATTATGGCACTTGCATCAGATCCCCCTCTACCAAGTGTTGTGATTCTATTCTCAATGTTAATGCCTTGAAAACCAGCTACAACCGGAATAACACCCTTTCTTAAAAGACTATTTATTTTTTGTTTATTAATATTCATAATTCTTGAAGAACTATAATTACCCTCTGTAAATATTGGAATTTGCCAGCCCATCATCGACCTCGAATTATATCCCAGATGACATAATCTACCTGCAATTAATGAACATGCCATTTGTTCACCTGACGAAACAAGAACATCATACTCAGAATTTATAAAATTATTACTTATTAATTTTGCTTTTTTCACTAAATCATTTGTTATTCCGCTCATTGCGGACGAAACAACTATCACTTTATATTTTTTTTTTACAAAGCTAATAATAATTTTACAAACTTTTTTTACTCTTTCGGTAGAACCTACGGAAGTACCGCCAAATTTTAATACTACAGTTTTCATTGATAAATATTTATTTTATTTTAAATTTAATTTGATAAAATAATTTTAAATTTCTATTATAATTATCACAAAAATGAACACAATAAATAAAAAAGAAATAGATAAATTCTCAAAAATAGCAAATGAATGGTGGAATCCTGAAGGAAAATTTAAACCTCTTCATAAATTCAATCCTTTAAGAATTAATTATTTAAAAAATAATATAATTAGACATTTTAATATAAATCCAAAAAAACAGAGCAAACCTTTAAATGGAGTTAATATTTTAGATATTGGTTGTGGTGGAGGTTTACTTTCTGAACCAATGTCTAGATTGGGGGCAAGAGTTACTGGTATTGATGCATCTCAAAATAATATAAATGTTGCTAAATTTCATAGTAAAAATCAAAATTTAAATATTAATTATTTATGTGCTTCACCAGATAATTTTAAAAATAATAAAAAATTTGATGTAATTTTGAATATGGAGATTGTTGAACATGTAAATAATTTAGATTTATTTTTGAAAGAAAGTTCTAATCTTTTAAAGAAAAATGGTATTATGTTTATAGCCACATTGAACAAAACATTAAAATCTTATATTTTTGCAATTGTGGGAGCAGAATATATATTGAGATGGCTTCCGATAGGAACGCATGAATGGGACAAATTTGTTAACCCAAAATATTTAGAAAATTTATCAAACAAAAATAATATGAAGAAAAAGAGAATAGATGGTATGAAATTAGATATTATAAATGACCAATGGAAAATATCTAAAGATTTATCAGTTAATTATATTTCGATTTTCGAAAAAAATTAATTCTCCTTATCATCAAACCAAGGAATTATGTCACTATTAATACCTTCTTCTTTTAATTCTAGTATTTCTTCTTTAGAAGCCTTACCATAAATCCCTTTTGAATTTTTTGACTTTTTATAATGCAAGGACCTTGCTTTATAAGAAAAATTATTACCAACGTATTCAAAATTTTCTTTAACAAATTTTTGATAATCTTTGATCTTTTTCTTTATACTGTTTATTTTAGGATCATTGATCAGATAATCATTCTTTTTTTTTGAGCTTTGAATATTTGGTGACATAAGTGTTTTTTCTACTTTTAAAGAATTACAAAAAATACAATTTAAATGTTTAATTTTTTTAAGCTTCTCATACTCATTTGAAGATGAAAACCAACTATCAAACTCTTTTTTACACTTGCAACATTTAAGATTATATTTGATCATAATGATGTATTTAAGAATTTTTTTAAATTAATCAATATTTTAACTTCTGTAATCAGCATTTATTTCAATATATTTTTTTGTTAAATCCATAGTGTAAGCAGTAAAGTTTTGATTGCCCATATTAATTTCTACTGTAATGTTTATATTTTTATTTCTCATATAATTTTTTAAAGACTCTTCACTATAATTTTTTGCTATAATACCTTTTTCGATAACTTTTAATGACCCAAATTTTATAATTAACTTTTTAACATTTAAATTTACATATGATTTCCCTATCGCCATAATAATACGTCCCCAATTAGGATCTTCGCCTGCTAACGCAGTTTTTACAAGAGGTGAGTTTGCAATCGAAAAAGCAATTTTTTTTGCATCATTAATATTTTTAGTATTTACAACATCTATTTGTACAAATTTAGAGGCACCTTCACCATCAAATGCAACTTTTTTTGCTAAATCTAATAAAACTGAATTCAGAGATTTATCAAAGCTTATTAAGTTTTTATCATTTATATTTTTAATTTCTTTATGGTTTATTTTTTTTGTCGCAAATATTGAAACCATATCATTTGTACTTGTATCAGAGTCAACGCTAATAGCATTAAAAGTTGTTTCAATATTTTTTTTTAGTAATTTTTTTAAAATAGAAGAGGGAATATTTGCATCTGTAAAAATGTATCCAAGTGTTGTAGCCATATTTGGATAAATCATACCCGATCCTTTTGCTATCCCATAAATTTTTACACTTATTCCGCCTATTTTACATTCTCTCATAGACATTTTTGGCACAGAGTCAGTTGTCATAATGCCTAGCGCAGCCTTCATCCAAAGATATTTATTTTGAGTATATTTAATTTTAGATAACAAATTAGGAATTGATCTTCTAATCTTCTCAATTGGATATTCCTCACCTATTGTCCCTGTACAACCAAAAAGTATTTCTTGAGGTTCTACTTTGCTAGGTTTCTCATCATCCTCTTTCATTTTTAATGTTAGTTGATCAGATAGATCTTTAGCTATTTTACCAATTGACTCTAAACCTTGTTTTCCTAAAAATGCACATGCATTTCTAGTATTTACAAATAACCCCTTTACTGTTTTTCCCTTTATTTTTAAATTCCACTTAATATTTTCAGAAAAAATTTTTGACTGAGTGTATACAGACGCAAAATTTGCTCCTTCTCTAAAATAAAAAATCACTATATCGTCTCTCTCATATTTATATAGTTTTGCCGAAACTGCTGATATTGCCAAACCATCAATATGATCTAAATCCTGAAAATCTCTAATTTTTGAGTTTTTAGATTGTGAAACAAAGAAATTTTTTATGTTTATTGCCATGGTGTTTAAATAAAAAAAATTATACTTATATCTATCTAATATTTTAATATTATAAAAGAAATATATAAATGTTGAACCCTTTAAATCTAATTTCTAAAATTATTAAATCTCCAAACCAAAGAGAGATTGATCGCTTAAAAAAAACTGTTCAGAAAATAACTGATTTGGAGATGAATTGTCAAAATTTAAAAGGTGAAGAATTTCCACAAAAAACCAATGAATTAAAAAAAAGGTTAGAAAAAAACGATAATATAGATCTTCTTTTGCCTGAAGCCTTTGCCTTAGTTAGAGAAGCATCAAAAAGAGTAAGGGGAGAAAGACATTTCGATGTCCAAATTATGGGTGGGATCGTGCTACATGAGGGAAAAATTGCTGAAATGAAAACTGGTGAAGGTAAAACCCTTACTATAGCACTCGCAGCATATTTAAATGCTCTAAGAAATAATGGTGTTCATATTGTAACTGTTAATGATTACCTTGCAAAAAGGGATTGTTTTAATATGAGTAAAATTTATAATTATTTAGGCTTAAGCGCTGGTTTTATAAATAATGATCAAAGTGATGCTGAAAGAAAAATAAATTACAACTGCGATATAACTTATGCAACAAACAGTGAACTAGGCTTCGATTACTTAAGAGATAATATGAAATATAGTATTTCTGAAATGGTTCAAAGAGGTCATGAGTTTGCAATTGTAGATGAAATAGATTCATGTTTAATTGATGAAGCAAGAACTCCTCTTATAATTTCTGGAGCAGCTGAAAATAGATCTGATCAATATAGAGCTATTGATAAAGTAGTCAAAAGTCTTTCTAATGATGACTATGAAGTAGATGAAAAAGATAAAAATACACTTTTAACAAATCAAGGAATAGATAAGATTGAAAGTTTATTATCATCAAGTGGGGTTCTCAAAAATAATAACTTTTATGATCCAGAAAATTTAAGCTTGGTTCATTTAGTCAATCAATCTCTTCGTGCAAATCATTTATTTAAAAAGGGTAAAGATTACTTAATTCAAGATGATAATTTAAAAATAATTGATGAACTAACTGGAAGAATTTTAGAAGGCAGAAGGTATGGAGATGGACTGCATCAGGCACTTGAAGCAAAAGAAAATATTTCTATTCAAATAGAAAATCAAACTCTTGCATCAACAACTTATCAAAATTATTTTAAAATGTATCAAAAATTAACTGGATGCACTGGAACCGCTAAAACTGAGTCTGAAGAATTTTATGAAATATATAATTTAAATGTTGTGAGTATACCTACAAATAAAAAAATGATTAGAAATGATTTAAATGACCAAATTTTTAGAACAGAAAAGGAAAAAAATTATGCAATTATAGAAAAAATAGAAAAACTAAATAAAAAAGGTCAGCCAATATTAATTTTTACCTCGAGTATTAATAAATCAGAAATATATTCTCAATTACTGAAGGATAAAAAAATAAATCACACTATATTAAATGCAAAAAACCATGAAAGTGAAGCTGAAATTATTGCAAATGCAGGAAAAGAAAATTCAGTAATTATAACTACAAGTATATCTGGAAGAGGTGTTGATATTCAACTAGGTGGAAAAAATGATAACTCTGAAAATTTAGATATTGTTAAAAATAAAGATAAAATAAAATCTTTGGGGGGGCTGTTTGTTTTAGGCACTGAAAGAATGGAGTCTAGAAGAGTAGATAACCAAGCAAGAGGTAGATCTGGAAGGCAGGGAGATGAAGGAAGCTCTATTTTTTACGTAAGTCTGGAGGATGATTTGATGAGAATTTTTGGTTCAGAGTCCATGAACAAAATGTTAGAGAAACTCGGCCTTAAAGACGGTGAAAGTATAGACCATCCAT
>MDTB01102350.1_pt1 | contig 10603 bp, 8 predicted proteins | sample 811161 | NCBI WGS metagenome assembly MDTB01 (sample SAMN05326650, study PRJNA326480) | marine metagenome | isolation source: seawater | place: Mediterranean Sea | collected 2009
CAGAAATTATTACCTCAATCTTGGAAACCCTACTTCCTAAGTACCACCGAATTATCTATTATCTACGCAATTATGACGATTGGAACTGCTGTAGCAGGTGTAGACATGCTACAAGTACTGGTTCCTATTACAGCTTACCCAACTTGGTTTGCTACACCAGAAAACGAATGGGATAAATTGTTTCTGAGCTATTTGCCTGATTGGTGGGTCATTCACGATCGTAGTATTCTAAATGGTTTTTATAAAGGAGAAGATCAATTTGGAGCGTACTTGATACATTGGCTACCTGTTATCGGTGCTTGGACAAGTTTTTTGATGGCTATTATTTTTGTAACAGCAGGTTTATCTGCCATTTTACGTCGCCAATGGGTAGAGCATGAGCGGTTGACTTATCCCATTACTCAGTTACCACTTTCTTTATTGGATTCAAAGAACCAAATCCTACGCATATACCCGTTCTGGGTTGGTTTTATTACAACGGCGATCATTACGCTATACAATGGACTAGCCTACCTGTTCCCCCATCTACCGATACTAATCTGGAGCTTGGACCTAAGGTCTGTTGTGACTGATTCGCCTTGGAAAGCGATTGGCCCTACTCCGGTTAGAATTTTTCCTTTTGTTGTTTCAATGGCTTTTTTAATACCTCATGAACTCTCTTTTTCCTGCTGGTTTTTTTATTGGTTGATGAAGGGGCTGAAAGTGATGGGATTCGCTTTTGGCTGGCGTACGTTACCCCAATTTCCCTATTCTCGCCACCAGTCATTTGGTGCCTATATGGGTATTTTCGCTTTTGTCTTATTTGCAGGTCGCCACTATTTTATTAATGCTTTACTTGAGGCTTATCGGTCTACTAATACGGATGGTGAGGGACCTATTTCGATGCGTTATGCTTTTATCTATGTGTTTGTAGGTGGCCTTTTTCTGATCGGCTTTTCTGTTTATGCTGGTATGTCTGTATGGATTGCCTTGGCTTTCTTTTCGCTCTATTTCACCTTGTCAATTGGATTATCTCGGATTCGTGCGGAGCTGGGTGCACCGGTTCATGACTTACATTTCATGGGGCCACAGCGATTGGTCATTTTTGCTACAGGTACTCATTTAGTTGATAATCAAAATCTGACACTTTTGTCGATCTTCTCTTGGTTTAATCGAGCCTATCGATGTCACCCGATGCCAGTACAGCTCGAAAGTTTAAAATTAGCACAAGTGCAGAAATTTTCGGGCCGTCACATTTTTTTCGCCCTAATTATTGGCTCAGCCATTGGTGCTATCACTGTCTGGTGGAAATTATTAGATGCCTTTTATTTGGAAGGTGGATCTCGAGGAATTGCTAGCTACGCGGTTTCCGCTTTTGGTAGAGAACCTTATACACTCTTAGAAGGTTGGCTGACCTATCCTGACCCGCCAGATATTCCGGCATTGATAGCAGTTGCTCTAGGCTTCTGCTTAACTTTAATGATGCTAATAGTTCGATCGAGGTTGATATGGTGGCAGATCCACCCGCTTGGTTACACCTTAGCTGATGATTATGCTATGAACTGGATCTGGTCTTCAGTTTTATGTGGTTGGACTCTAAAACTATTAATGCTGAAATTAGGAGGGATACGTGTTTATCGAACGGCATTACCATTTTTCATTGGACTGATTTTGGGTGAGTTTGTTTTGGGTAGTTTCTGGAGCATACTGAGCTTAATCACCGGACAACCTATGTATGCATTCAAAAATTGGTGATCAACGAAAAGATGTGGAGTAAATTTGTTTTTTTAGTTATAGATGGCCCACGACTATTTTACGTATATTTGTTTTTATATTGAGATTAGGTTAGTATAGGAAATATGCCAGAGCGTAAAAGAAAAACAGTCTTGGCCCTTATTGCCTTGCCAGTATACTTTTCATGCTGGATAGTGTGTGCTTGGGGTAGTCTGGATAGTTGCGACCAAATCAAAGACCAGCTCTCCGAATTGGCGAAATTTCACCCAACTTCTTTATGTTGCCATGGAAAAGATCGACCTGATTCAGAATCAACGAACACCAAAACTGATTGTTGTTCCATTAAATCAGTAATCAACCATATTGAAGATAAAACGCCACACTCATATACCTACTACCATGTAATAGATCAAGTTAGTAGAACCTATCTGGTTTCGGCACAGCTGGTTTCCTACTTATGGTTCGGACATCATCCCACACTAAGCCTGTTAGATTCTTTCCTAAATTTTTGTTCGCCACGTTCTCCGCCATTTTCTTATCTGTCTTAGAAATTAGTTTTATTACTTGATCTGAGGTCGCTTGTTTACTGTGGGGGAACCCCTGACCTCAGTCCTAGTACCGTTTAGTGCACTTAGTCATCAACTGAACTATTTAAGACTTGGATAATTTATGGTTAAGATAGGAGATTGTTATGCGACACCTCATTCGACTAATTCATATGTTAAGTCCGATAATTATGGCCTTGGTATTTGCGTTCATCTTTGGTTGTAGTCATCACTCTGCACCCACTAGTTCGAATATCCACCCTGCTCACCCCATATCGGTAAAAATAGATTTAACTAATCTAGATCAATCAGAAAATACTCTTCTGATTCGTCAAAGCGAAAGGGCTAAAATGCCGACAGGTTCAACTTTAGTCTTATCCGACGAATCAATTAAGTACTTGCAAAATATGTTAGAAGCTTACTTCGCAGTCGGTCGTCGGCTAGCTGAGGACAAATACGACACGATTACTTCTCAATCCCGTATATTGTTATCTGCTTTAGATCAGCTAAAAAGTGTAGTGAACCAAGAAGACCTTGATATGATTCAGATTCTAGAAAGAACCCATCAGTATGGTCAGCAACTTGCCTCTTCTAGCTCCATACAATATGCTCGTAAGCATTACGGTTTTTTAAGCCATAGTTTATTGGATTGGCTGCATAAATTAGCTCTTCCTGTGAAAATTTACGGATTTGTATGTGGTATGGCTCCACACGTACCACAAAAAGGAGTCTGGTTGCAATCGGCGGCCGAGGTTAGGAACCCTTATTTTGGTTCAACGATGCTAAAGTGCTATAGTCAGACATTTAAGCTAGAAACTAGTTCACTAACGACTCAAGGAGGAAGTAATGACCAGTAGGAAGAAGGCAATCATTGAAAAATGGTGGAGATTCAAGACATTATTTTTAATGTCGTTCGTTTCGTGGTTAATTGGCCTTATAGCAACTGGTTGTGCTAATTTCTCCGTACGACAAACTTTTTCGGAAATTAGCACCGTTACAAAGCAACAGAACAGCCATCAGCTTAACCTGGGTGTATTATCTTCAGTTAAACGGGAAGAAATGTTATCTCAGCCACTTGACTTGCAACGGACAGTCCAACTGGCTTTGCTTAATAACAGATCTCTCCAGGCTAGTTTCCGGCAGCTAGGCATCGATCAGGCTAAGTGGGTTGCTTCAGGGATTTGGTCAAACCCATCGCTTCACTTGTCTTTGCATACAGATTGGTCAGATGAACATACACACTCAGCAGAGTCGGAGATGGTTATCAGTATGGATATAGCTGATCTGCTATTCAAACCTAAACAACAGGTAATACAAAAGTATTACCTAAAAATGACAACTCATCAAATTAGGGCTGAAGTAATTGACTTGATTAGCCAAACTGAGCAAGCATACCACCAATTGGTAACTGATTGGTATCGTATAGAAGTCCATCGACAAATCGTACTTGCCAACGAAGCTGCCACAGATTTTGCCACTGGTCTATTTCAGGCTGGTAACCTTACTCGTTTGGATTTCCTACAACAAACTTCCACCTATCAACATGCTAAACTAAGTCTATTAACAGTTGAGGACGATTATCGTCGCAGTCGCGAGCGACTCAACCAACTAATGGGGTTATGGGGCAAAGACATTAACTGGCAGATCCAACCACCCGGTTTACCCTTACCTCTCATAAAAACCAGTATTAAATCAAACGAGCTGAGTCAGATTGAAAATCAGGCTGTCGATACTAATATCAGTCTCAAAATTCAGAAACAGGAAATCAATCTAATTCAGAAACAGATTAGCTTAGAGCAGGAGCGTGGATTGTTGCCTCATTTTGAAATAGGTCTGGAAACCGCTTCAGGCCAGACAGAAAGAAAGATTGGACCATTAATTGGTTTAGCATTGCCTATCTTTAATCGTGGCCAAGCCCAAAAATCAATGCTTGAATCTAGGAAAAAAAACTTAGAGCACTCTTATTACCAATCCGCTGTCGAAGTTCGATCTCGAGCTAGAATTCTCAAGGCAGAACTAATCAGTACTAAAAGGGTGGTTGACTTCTATCAAAATCAAGTTTTACCTGGACACAATCAAATTTTGGAACAACAACAACTGCAATACAATGCGATGCAAATCGGGACCATCCGTTTACTGGAAGCCAGGCAGCAACTCGCTAAACATCAGTTAGACTATTTTCAAGCTGGTTACAATTACCTAATTAAGGCTTCACAACTGAGACAATTACTGAATGGCCGACTACCAAGTGAAGAAGATCAACAACTAACCTATAATAACAAACTTGAAATTGAACATTCTGATGGAGTTCATTAATATGAAACGACGAGACTTGTTAAAAGCTGGTGTAGTCACTGGCGGAGGTAAAGCTTTAGGTATAGCTCAGGTAAGCCAAATTCAACAGTGGGATCAATCTTACGCTGGAAACCCAAATGAACCTATTCTATCACCTGGACAACCTGTCCAAGATTATCAGCCAGTCGAAACACCCAACGGGACTCTGTTACCTTGGAAAATCGTAAATGGAGTTAAAATTTACCATCTAGTGGCCGAAGAAATATGGCATGAATTTGCACCTGGTATGAAAGGTAAATGTTGGGGTTACAACGGACAGGTACATGGACCAACTATTGAGGCCGTTGAAGGTGATCGGATAAGAATTTATGTCACCAATAACTTGATTGCACCAACAACCGTCCATTGGCACGGTGTTTTCTTACCTAATGGAATGGATGGCGTAGGTGGGCTAACCCAATCCGCCATAAAGCCAGGTCAGACATTTAAGTACGAGTGGACCGTCAGACAATCGGGGACTTTTATGTATCACTCACACCATGACGAGATGACTCAAATGGCAATGGGCATGATGGGTATGATGATTTTTCATCCGCGCCATCAACCACCCGAATATCAGGTAGATCGTGATTTTGCGATCATGCTAAGTGAATGGAGATTAGATCCTGGTACATTCCGACCAAATCCTAACGAAATGAAAGACTTTAATGTCTTGACCATGAACGCTCGTTGCTTTCCTGGTACGGATCCGTTAGTAGCGAAGCTCGGAGATAGGATTCGTATTCGATTAGGTAATTTAAGCGCTATGGATCATCATTCGATCCACTTACATGGCCACTATTTCAAGGTCGCAGCCACGAATGGTGGACGGCTCCCAGTATCTGCTCAATGGCCAGAAACGACCGTTTTGGTGCCAGTTGGTAGTACTCGTGATATTGAATTTATCGCTAGTGAAAATGGTGATTGGCCTTTACATTGTCATATGACACACCATGTAATGAATCAGATGGGGCATAATTTTCGAAATGTCATCGGCATGAAAAAAGCGACAGCGGCGGACCAAATTAGTCGATTATTACCCGACTACATGCCAATGGGTGAAGACGGGATGGGGGAAATGGGTATACATATCGAAAAGGGAGGAATGCCTGTGCCAGACAACTCGCTGCCTATGGTTGGCGGCTATGGACCTTTTGACTATATCACTATGGGTGGTATGTTTACTTTGCTTAAAGTAAGGTCAGATTTGACTAGTTACCAGGATCCAGGTTGGTATCAACACCCAGAAGGTACAGTTGCCAGCTTAATCTCTACTGAAGATCGCGCCATTCTGGATGAAATTTAGGCTAATTATTTTTTCAGGTAAAGCTATGAGAGCTAAACTTATTGTATTGTATGTGGTACTAGTGGATTTAGTATCTGCATACAATACGAGTGATACTTTGGTCTTCTAAAGAAGTAGAGTACGAACCAGAATGCATTAGTAATTCAACCATTGTAGATATGGGGTATCTGTTATATGTTAAAGGATACGTTGTCAGTAAATCTCAGTGAAAAAGACTATTTCAGATCTTATTCTCTACCCCAAATAGCTATCGTATATTTGATTAGATTCCCTTAAGTTGAAAAATTTAGAACCATAATGGGTAAAAACAAATTAGGATTTCCGCTTACATATAACAAATTGTACGAGTACTATGACTTACTAAGTGCGAATCAAGATGAGATAGATCGAAAAAATCGTTTTATTGATAAGATACTTAGCCAATATAAAGTAAAGACAGTGTTAGACTTTACTTGTGGTACTGGTGCTCAACTGTTCGGACTTACAAAATTGGGCTACCAAGTGACAGGAGTTGACCTCAGCCCTTTCTTGTTGAAGATAGCAAGAGAAAAATCTCGGCAAAAAAAGTTAGAAGTAGAACTAATAGAAGGCGATGTTCGTGAAACGCAGGTGGGTAGTTTTGATGCTACTATAACCATATTCAATGCTATAGGGCATCTTACCAAAACTGATTTTGAGACAAGTATCAGAAATGTACATAAAAATCTAGTGAATGGGGGACTATATGTATTTGATATATTTAATTTGAACGCAATGACAGATGATGCAATAAAGAACCTAGCAATGGACGTGAAGGTAATAACAGGTAATACCAAAATCTACCATAATCAAAATTCTGAGATAAATAGAGAAAATGGACGTCTTACTTCTTATGATTGTTTTACGATAGAAAAAGAATATGATGAGCCGAAAGTTCTCAAGGATGAGTTTACTCTACAGATTTATACAGCAAAAGAGCTAAGAAAAATATTGGTTAGGAATAGGTTTGAAGTCTTGGGGCAATATGAAATAAACGGTTCAAAATTGTTAGAGCAGGAAACGATAAATATGCTAACAGTAGCAAAGAGAAGTTAGCCAAGGAAGCAGACGATTGAAACTGAACTCAACCAAATTCAGCTGTCCATTTAATAGGTGTTATTTTTCTATTTTGTCTTTTCGGAGGTAGGAGTTGGAGATGGCCGATGAAAAATTAGGTTCTACGGTTTTATTAAACTCAAAGAGCGTGATTCCCATCTCAGATAGTCTGTAAATACTAGTAAGTCTTAACATAGAATAGATAGGGAGTGGAAATACATGCCTCAAATTAAAATCTTTGGTGTTAGTAATAAATTAATACCGATAAGAGAAAAATTGTCTTCGACAGTACATTCATGTGTTATGGATGCACTAGGAATGCCTGAAGATAAACGAGCACAAAGATTTATACCTGTAGAGAAAGAAAATTTCTTCATGCCTAAAGATAGAACAGATGCTTACACAATAATCGAAATTTCCATGATAGAAGGCAGGACAAGTGAAACCAAGAAAAGATTGATACGCCTCCTTTTTGATAGGATTCAAGCACAAGTCGGCATCAGCCATATGGACTTAGAAATTTGTATCAGTGAAAGCCCGGCATCGAGTTGGGGATTCCGTGGCATGCATGGTGATGAAATTAAGCTCAGTTATGAAGTAAACGTGTAACCAACCGGCTTCTATTAGACTTTGATTTGGAGTAGAGCGAAACGGTCGGGCCTTAGAAGTTATCTGCGAGACCCACATTAACCCCGAGGCTAGGCACCTTAGGAATCAAACAAGATAACCACTGAGCTTTATGAGTTCTCTTCTTTGAACGGGAGTGTTTTCGTAATTCCTAGTTTTGTGTATGGTTAATATAGAATGTTTCTACGGTCGTACACAGTTTGTATACCAGCCTTGCTGGTGTGAACCTAAAGACTTTGTTATATGGTTTGGATGCCGAATTTTTTCTATGTAGGTCCTAACGCGTTTGGGTAGTCCTGCAGTTCCAACCGAGCAACGATTAAGTAATGACCGCTGATGAAGGTGCATTGCCTCACACAAACAATGCACCTTTTGTTGCATAACACGGACAACAGTAGAAATGTATTCTATGGATTAGGTGATTGCAAACAAATATTAGGCGTAATAAAAAGAAAAGAAATTTAGAAGTATTAAAGCAATAAACCGTCTTTGTTACTTGGGAGGCTAAACATCTTTCCCCTCACTTCATTTTAAGACATCAATCTATTTCTGGATTGGGATTTTAATTTAAGAATGAGTTAAATTTTGCTAAAAAGCATATAGCGGCTCATTGATCTATTTTATTTTTTCGTACTAACATATGGAAATTCTACTTCATATTATTACCATACTAGGCAAAATATCTTATCTATTTTCTATCGGATTCATGCGAGATATTTTCCCAAAGACCGATGGTCAGATCATTTAAGATACGATTTGATCAATTTCTGCTAACTCATCAGAATCAAATTCTAGATGATTTAGAGCTTTAACATTGTCTTCAATTTGTTTTGGCTGGCTGACCCCACATAGAGCAGTCGTTACTGACTCATTTCGTAGTACCCAGGCCAATGCCATTTGAGCTAAGGATTGTCCCCGTTCAAGTGCGATCTTGTTCAAATAACTTATTTTTTGCATTAGATGATCTGTTAGGTTGTTTTTCTCCATCGGTGTATGGGCTTTAGCTATTCTGGATCCTTCAGGGATTTGTCCCAGATACTTATTGCTCAAAATCCCTTGATTGAGAACTGAAAAAGGGATACAACCAATCCCCTCATTTTCTAAAGTTTTTAACAGACCATTTTCAATTCGTCGGTCCATTAGATTATAGCGTGGTTGGTGAATCAGGCACGGTGTTCCAAGTTCCTTTAGAATTTGGCTCGCCTTTTGGGTCAATTCAGTAGAATAGTAATTTGAAATACCCACGTATAATGCTTTGCCTGACCGAACAATGCTATCTAAGGCAGACATGGTCTCTTCTAGAGGAGTTTCAGGATCAGGCCGATGGTGATAGAAAATATCAACATAATCGAGTTCCATCCTTTGTAAACTTTGATCCAAACTTGCCACTAAGTATTTACGAGATCCCCAATTACCATAGGGGCCGGGCCACATATCAAAACCCGCTTTAGTTGAAATAATCATTTCATCTCTGTAGGCCAAAAAATCATCATTCAGAATCTTACCGAAATTTGCTTCGGCAGAACCGTAGGGCGGGCCGTAATTGTTCGCGAGATCGAAATGAGTAATTCCCAAATCAAAAGCTCTATGCAAAATCGATCGGCTGGTTTCAATGGGGTCATAACCCCCGAAATTCTGCCATAAACCTAGCGAAATTAAAGGCAACTTGATGCCACTTCGACCACATCGACGGTACTGCATTGTCCCATATCGACTAGAATCGGCAATGTAAACAGACATCTACTTTACTCCTCAATCCTGATATTTATCTTTCAAATAACTTATTTTTACCTGCTTCAGTATGTTGGATTCTGCCAAGATGCAAAAGTGGAAATCGTGAAAATTATCTCCCAGACAGATTTACCGGATACCTGACTACTTTTATATATTTCCAGATAGAAATTGCGATGCAATGTTTTTTCAATTTAATTCAGCATAACCGAACTCATACGCACCTCTACTACTGCAGATGGATAAGACGGAAATATGAAGATACCTTCAATCAAATCTCTGACAATTATAGTCATGAGGTGGATCCTCATCAACAATCTTGCCCCAATTATCCATGTTAACTCCACGTTTTACATTGTCAACATGATCAAGCAATAAATTTTTAAAGGTCATAATGAAATCAGATCAAGGCATCCAGACATTCCACTTACCATATTTTTCCCACACGCGACATGTTTCACATGCGCACATCAACCGGAGTGCAAAACGTGGTTTGTTGCTTGTATTGAGGGATCCGGAGTGAACTAACAAATAATGAAAAAATAGTACATCCCCTCGGTCTGGTATCAATTCGATGGGCTCTCCCAGACCGAATCTTTGTTGCGGGTTCTTAAAATCTGTCAGAAGATGATACCGATCAGGGTCTTGCATTGCCTCCTGAAGGAGTTTCCGGTGCGACCCTGGCCAAATCAAAGTTCCACCACCTTGCGCAACACCAGAATCGAGATAGGTCAGCGAGGAAACACGGAATGATCCGGGAAAAACCTTAGTAGGTCGGAATCCACCATCAACATGCCCATTGATATAATCCCAGTCATTCGAAATCGGAAATACACTGAGTGTCCAGATTGCTTCTGCTTGTGAATTTTGACAGTGAAATGCGCCTAGATTTTTCTGGGCCAACTGTTCTTGCACTTTGTAAAACGCAGGCGTGCAACAGGCCAATAACTCAGGGGATTAAAGTCCGAAATGTTCAACTAAACCTCGGTTGGTGTTTGTTATTAACCCATCTGCTTCTTCTGGAAGAGGAGACCACGAAGTAGGATCATTCCGGTCCATCCCGAGTACGGACCACATCGTGGCTTCCGCATTGGCCAACGTGTCTTCTGGAATCAACCCTGATACCAGCAGACACCCATCTTGATCATATTGCGCCAGTTGTTCCGATGAAAGCATATACTCTCCTCAAATACTCAACTGAATTTTGTTATCGCCAGAAAAATTCTTTTCGTCTAACCGTTTTCCAATATTATTGCTAATAAAATATTTCACA
>MDTB01187022.1_pt1 | contig 10603 bp, 11 predicted proteins | sample 811161 | NCBI WGS metagenome assembly MDTB01 (sample SAMN05326650, study PRJNA326480) | marine metagenome | isolation source: seawater | place: Mediterranean Sea | collected 2009
AAAATAAGCTTTCAATCTTTGGACCCCAAGCCAAATTTCTGAAATCACAACAACTTCCCGAAAACGTTTTTGTTTTCAAAAACCATGAGACTTTCGTAGAACAGTTTTTAACCCAACCGGTCTTAATATAGTTTTTTGTACTTTTATTATCGATTTATTTTTTTTATTAAATGAAAGAACTTTTTGATATTGTTTCTGAGAAATGTAGTGAAAAAGTTACCAAGTCCTATAGCACTTCATTTTCTATAGCAACTAAAATGTTAGCTTCTTATATACAGCAAGATATTTACAACATCTATGGCTTCGTTAGACTATCAGATGAGATTGTAGATTCTCTTCATAACTATGACAAAGAACTATTATTTAACCGTTTCGAAAAGGACTTGAATAATTCAATTAAGGAAAAAATAAGTTTGAATCCAATATTAAATTCATTTCAACATACTTTCCACAAATATAATTTTGACATCTCATTAGTTAATTCGTTCATGAAAAGTATGAGATGGGATTTACACAAAAAAAAATATTCAAGTAACTCCGATTACAAAGAGTATATATATGGATCTGCCGACGTAGTGGGATTAATGTGTTTAAAAGTTTTTGTCAATGGTGATAATGAAAAATATAATGAACTTAAAAAATATGCAATGTCACTCGGCTCAGCTTTTCAAAAAGTTAATTTTTTAAGGGATGTAAAAAATGATTTTGAAAATCTCAATAGAACATATTTCCCAAAAGTTGATTTTTTAAATTTTTCTGAAAAAGACAAAAATAAAATAATATTAGAGATTGAAAGTGATTTCAAAAATGGGTTAAAGGGAATTTATTTACTGCCAAATAATTCTAGATTTGGAGTTTATACCGCATACAAATATTATATTAGTTTATTGAAAAAACTCAAAAAAACTCCCTCAAAATTCATAATTTCAACCAGAATTCGAATACCTAATTATGTTAAAATGGGACTACTTGCAGAATCCTATTTAAATTATCATTTTAATACCTATAAATAATTATGTGGAGTGTGGTTTGGATATCAATATTAATTTTCACGTTTCTTTTTATGGAATTTGTAGCATGGTTTTCTCATAAATACATAATGCATGGATTTTTATGGTCCTGGCATAAAGATCATCATAAAAAAGATCACGACTCTTGGTTTGAAAAAAACGATTTATTCTTTTTAGTTTATGCAATACCCAGTGTTCTATTTGTGGTATTATGGGGTGAGTTTTTATTTTGGCCAGGTCTACCAATTGCAATTGGGATTTTTTGCTATGGTTTTACTTATTTTGTTGTTCATGATATTTTTATACATAGAAGGTTTAAAATATTTAGGAATATAAATAACAAGTACGCCAAAGGAATCAGAAGAGCACATAAAATACATCATAAAAACATCAATAAAGAAGATGGAGAATGTTTTGGAATGTTGTTTGTCCCAAGAAAATATTTTAAGTAAATTAAATTTTATTGTTTATTCCAATTATTTGAGAAATTACAACTTCGAAACGATTTGTTTACATTTATAAAGGTCTCATCAATTTTCAACTTTAACCATTTTTTTACAGCTTTTAATTGTTTATCCTTAAGAGCCAAATCTTTTATTTTTGCAAAGTCTTTGGAGAAATTTGCCAAGTGCTCCTCAAATCTTTTTGAAACCATAATGATTTTATATTTTTTTAATCCAGACCGATCAGTCTCTAAAAGTGGGAGTGAAATCTCACCTTCATCTAAATTTTTAACTTGATTATAAAGTTTAGGATCCATTTTTGTCAATTCGAAACGAGTATCTCCTGTTATCGGGTTAATTAATTTTCCCCCATTATTTCGAGTTTCTTTTTCGTAAGAAAAATTAAATGCTGCATCTTTAAATTCGATTTCTTTATCTAAAATCCTTTTTCTTATTGTGTCTAATAATTTTTTAGACTCAGTAAGTTTAGATTCATTAATATTGGGAGTAATTAATATATGCCTTACATCAACTTGTTGACCTCTAATTTTTTCAACGGTTAAAATATGCCATCCAAATTCAGTTTTGAATGGACTTGATATTTCTCCTTCTTCTAGACTGAAAGCAACATCTCTAAATTCTTTAACCATTCTGGGTCTTTTTCTATGAAGTGTATATTTTCCACCGTTTGCCCTAGAACCTGGATCTTGAGAGTACAAAATAGCCTTTGAAGCAAAGCTTAAACCCTTTTCCTCTACATCATTCTTAAATGAATTTAACATGTTAATTACTCTATTTTGTTCTTCTTCGCTTACATTAGGTTCGATTACAATTTGAGAAATTTCCAACTCAGTCCCAAAAATTGGTAAATCAACGACCGGAATTGACTCATAAAATAGTTTCACCTCTTCGGGAGTAACTTCAACATCATCAACAATTTTTGACTGCATCAATTGGGATAATTTTTGAATTTTATTCAGTTCATAAAGTTCGTCACGGAATGATAACTCATCCTTTTTATTATAGAATTCTAATACTTTCTCTAAACTACCAAGTTGTTCTGTAAAATATTCTATGCTTTGATCAACATAAGAATAAATTTCAGTATCACTCACCTCCAAGCTATCTTGAATTGCATGATGTGCATACAATTTATCTTCCATTAATTTTCCTAAAAGTTCGCACCTAGTAACGTTTTTTGTGGAAATACCTTGTGATTCCATTTCTGAAAATGTTTTATCAATATCAGAATCTAAAATAACATAGTCCCCTACTACAGAAGCAACCCCGTCTAGCTTGAATCGTAAATTTTCTTGACTATATAAACTTTGTATACTTAAAAATAAAACAAATATTATTAAGAAATTAGGGAAAAATTTCAAGTTTTTTTGTTTGTATTGCGTCATCTAAAATTTCTTTATCAAAATTTTTAAGAAAATATAACTTTTTTCTATTAATCAAAATCTTTTCAATATTTGCCTCTACTATTTCAAATGGAGCAGATGTATTATATTTTTTATAATCAAAAACTTTTAACAAATATACTTGTAATGAGTCCTTGTAAACAAAAAAATCTCTTTTTTTAAGATTAAAATCATTATCAAAAAAATTTAATAATGGTATTTTTTTTGTCAAATTATTTTTGTTAAACCAAACTGGTTTATTCAGAAGAAAGTCATTGAATTGATAGCTCAGAGAATCTAAGAAAAACAAATCACTATCAGAAAAGTTTCTAAACCTTGAAGCAATTAACTTTAAATTGTTATTATTTTCTGGTAAAATAAGATACGCAACTTTGTAAAAGTCTTCTTTTAGTTTAAAATTTTTTTTATTTTTTTCATAATATTCAATTTTTTCTAAACTATCAATTTTATTGTTAATATTAGATTTGGATAATAAATTTCTGTAAGTATTAGTCCACAATTGCAACTTATAATTATCAACCATTTTTGTAAGATTTTTTTGAATTGAGTCATGAAGATATAAAAGTGATTGACTGTAAACTAGGTTCTTAATTGCCCATTTATTAATTATTGATCTTGATGTAACTACACTGTCTTCATCAGATAATTCAGCATTAATTTCGTTTTCAAGATCGGATTGGTACAAAAAAATTGAGTTGACTCTGGCAACTATTTTTCTTTTTTCAGTTTGTTGAAAATTACTACAGCTTAAGACCAAAATAAATATAATTAATATTCGCATAGTGGAGTGTTTAATCAAACTTAAGTAAATAAATAAAAGCATACATAAAATAAAATTAAATTGTTGGATTATGTGAGTTTTTTTTAATTTATAATATTGTCATAAATTGCGAAGAATTAAAGGATGTGAGGTTTGTATTTTTATTGCTAGTATTTTTTAATTTTTTAAATATTGATTACAATAAATTTTATTCAATAAATAAGGAAAATGCTTCACTTATGAAATTTTTTGATGTAAATCAAAAATCTAATGCAAAACTAATATATAAAGATGGGTATTTAAATATTGAAGGGCTGAAAGGTAATGCTCATGTATCTATTTATAGTATAATTGGAAATCAAATTGCTTTTTTTTCAAATGCCAATTTAAGCAATTTCAAAGAGCCAGTTCTCTTACAAACAGAAACAATGTATATTGCAAGAATTGAGTTTTCAAGTAAAGTTTTGACTCATAAATTTTTTACAAGATAAAATTATCTAGAATAATTAGGAGCCTCTTTTGTAATCTCTATATTATGTGGATGGCTTTCTGTAAATCCCGCTGATGTTATTCTAACGAATTCTCCTCTGATTTTCAATTCATTTATTGTTTTTGTTCCACAATAACCCATACCCGCTCTAAGTCCACCCATCAGTTGTTGAATACTTTCGTAAATTTCTCCCTTATAGGGAACTCTTCCTTCAATTCCTTCTGGAACAAGTTTTTTTATATCGTCCTCTACATCCTGAAAATATCGATCTTTACTTCCTTTTTTCATTGCCTCTACACTACCCATACCCCTGTAAGATTTAAATTTTCTTCCCTCGTAAATAATGGTTTCACCTGGAGACTCTTTAGTTCCAGCGAGAAGGGAGCCAAGCATTACGCAGTCAGCACCAGCTGCTATTGCTTTCGGTAAATCTCCAGTATAACGAATTCCTCCATCAGCTATTACAGGAACCTTAGACCCTTTGATTTCCTTAGAAACTGACATAATTGCAGATAATTGAGGATAACCAACACCAGCGATAATTCTAGTAGTACAAATTGAACCTGGTCCAATCCCAACTTTAACTGCATCTGCACCAAGATCAACTAAAAACTTTGCGGCTTCAGCGGTTGCAATATTTCCAACTATTACATCTAAATCTGAAAAAGAATTTTTGATTTGTTTTAATATATTTCCGACTCTTTTGGAATGTGCATGAGCTGTATCAATTACAATAGCATCGACACCTGCTTTTACTAAAGCATCTGTTCGTTTAATAACATCGTGAGTAACGCCAACAGCAGCAGCTACACGAAGTCTTCCATAAATATCTTTATTCGAAATGGGCTTGATAGTTTGTTTTGTAATATCCCTGTAAGTAATTAAACCAACCAATTTATACAATTTATCTACTACAGGCAGTTTTTCAATTTTGTGTTTCTGTAAAATTTCTTCTGCATCTTTTAATGAAGTATTAGGGCTAACTGTTATTAAATTTTCAGAGGTCATTACTTCATTAATGGATCTATTGCCATCCCTTTCAAAACGTAAGTCTCTGTTTGTGACTATTCCATATAACTTTTTAGATTTATTTATTATCGGTATTCCTCCAATGTTGTTTTTTTCCATAGACTCCTTAGCATCTGATACTTTTGAATCCAATGTGAGAGTTACGGGATCTAATATCATACCCGATTCAGCTCTTTTAACAAATCTAACTTTATTAGCTTGTTTTTCAATTGACATGTTTTTATGGAGAACTCCTATGCCTCCCTCCCTAGCAAGTGCTATTGCCATCTTGCTTTCTGTAACAGTATCCATTGCAGCAGAAATAACTGGAATATTTAATGGAATATTTTTTGAAAAATTACTTTTGATATCAACTTCTCTAGGCAAAACATCGGAATATTTTGGAACAAGAAGTACGTCGTCAAATGTAAGACCCTCCTGGATTTTAAAAGCTGATTTATTTATCATTGCAACTAGAATAAAAATAGTTGCAAGCAAATTTATTAAAAAAACATTTAAATTAAGTCCTTTGTGCAATCTTTCTTAAATATGATAACTAACAGGTATTAAATGAATTATGATAGTATTATATAAAGAGCTAGTGTTATTAAAATAAGTCCATTGATTGGTTTTAAAAATTCTAACCTCAAAATATTTGAAACTCTAGATGAAAAGTAAGCCGTGAGTGAAAAGATTATAAAAACCTGAATAATAAAAATTGAACACAAAACAATATATTGAAATGATTCTTTAATTTCTGAACTAAACAAGAAATTAGGAAAAAATAACCAAAAAAATAAACCAACTTTAGGATTTGTTATATTCATAATTATTCCTTGTTTGTATAAATTTTTTGAATTATTTGGGTTTGGTTTATTTTTATTTTGAACAAAAACAAAATAAAGTTCTACTATACCTTGATACAAAAAATATATAAATCCAATTATTTTAATGTAAAATAGAATTATTTGCGAGTTAGAAAAAAAATTTGTCCACCCAAAAATCAATATAAATGAATGAACTAAAAGTCCAGTTAAAAGACCCATTATAAATTTTATAGAAGAATTGAATCCTTTCTGAAGGGTATACGAAATTAAAACTATAATATCTGGACCTGGAGACAATGTAATCAAAACAGATGCCGCTATAAAAGTTAATAATTCTTGCATTGATTTTCAATATAATTATAATTTTAGGATTTTAGCTTTTCAACTATATTTACATATTATGAATAAAAACTCCGTTTTTTTTGATGAAGATTTGAATTATTTAAGGAAATCTTTAATCGAGCATCCATTGTATAATTCTATGAACAGCCTGAGTGATATAAAAAAATTCATGGAAATCCATGTTTTTGCTGTGTGGGATTTTATGTCATTAGTAAAAAATCTTCAAATGAATCTAACATGTATAAATACTCCATGGGTTCCATCTGAGAACAGTTTAACAGCCAGGCTTATAAATGAAATTGTTTGGGGGGAAGAAACGGATATAGACAAAAACGAAGTTGCCAAAAGTCATTTCGAGATGTACTTAGATTCAATGAATGAAATTGGTGCAAATACAAATAAAATAGAACACCTAATTAGGCTTGTCAAACAAGGTAAAGATATTTTCAAAATTATTGGTAGTCTAGATGTTTCAGAGGAAATAAAGGATTTTTTGAATTTTACATTTTCTGTAATAAAAGACAATAAAGTACATGTTACTTCAGCAGTTTTTACTTTTGGAAGGGAAGATTTGATTCCAAATATGTTTATTGAGATTGTTAGAAAAATCAAATTGGAAAATAAGTCTGTTGAAAGCTTAATTTATTATCTTGAAAGACATATTGAAATGGATGGTGATCATCACGGCCCAATGGCGATAAATATGATTACAACTTTGTGTGAAAACAATGATAAGAAAATATTGGAGGCTTTAGACTCATCCAAATTAGCCCTTAAAAAAAGAATTAAATTATGGGACTATATATACGAACAAATAAAGTAATTTTTTTTAAAAAATATGTGTACTTTTTATTTGCGTACCTATATACAATTAATATTTTTTCACAAAATCTAGACCTTGATACTTTTACCGACAATATTAATGAAAATGAGTTAAAAAATCTTATATATGTATACTCTTCTGATTTTTTTAAGGGTAGGGAGACAGGAAAAATAGGTCAGAAAAGAGCTGTAAAATTTATTTCAGAATATTATGAATCTCTAAATATTAAAGAAGCAGACGGGACTAAAAACTATTTTCAGAAAATGGAACTTAATATTTCTGGAAATATCGTTCAAACGGAAAATGTAGTTGCGATTATTGAAGGATCAGAAAAACCTCATGAATATATTATTATCTCATCTCATTTAGATCACGAGGGGGAAAAAAATGGATTTATTTACAATGGAGCTGATGATAATGGTTCAGGTACAATTGGAGTGCTTAAAATTGCAGAAGCTTTCCAAAAAGCAGTATTATCAGGTTATAGACCGAAGCGATCAATTGTCTTTTTACATTTAACCGGTGAAGAAAAAGGTCTATTAGGTTCAAAATATTATACCGATAATCCTTTGTACCCCCTTGAGAATACTATGGTTAATTTAAATATAGATATGATAGGTAGGATTGACCCAAAGCATATAAATAATGAAGAAAGGTATATATATTTAATTGGATCTAATCTACTTAGCTCAGAATTACACCAAGTATCAGAGTCAACAAACAAGAATACGACAAAATTATATCTTGATTACAAATACAACGATATAGACCAGTCTGAGTGTATTTATTACAGAAGTGACCATTTTCATTTTGTTAAAAATAATATTCCTGCAATATTTTATTTCAATGGTGTTCATGAAGATTATCATAAACCAACTGATACAGCTGATAAAATTGAATACAAGCTTCTAAAGGACAGAATAAAGCTCATATTTTATACAGCTTGGAAACTTGCTAATAGAAACAAAAAGATAGAAGTTGATAAGAACGTTGATTATTCAGAACTAGTCAATTGCAGAAGATATCTCAAGTTATACAATCTATGAGGCTAATCTTAATTATCATTACTTTTTTAGTTTTGTTGACTAATAAATCTTTCTCGCAAAATTTACAAAAAATAGATTCAATTGAAATTGATACAATTTCAAACCTTAAACGTTTTTCATTTGGAGTTAAGTTCGGCATACCAAATATATTAGGTTTAACAGGTGAAGCTGTTTTGCCTATTTTTAGAAATAGAATTTCACCATATTTTGATTATAGTAGTTTCAAATTGAACCCAGATAAAACAAGTATTGATTTGAATTATACAGATTATGGAGTAAATATTTACATGAATTCTAAAGCTAACGGGCTATATGCATCTTTAGGTTCAGCAAATTTAAGTTCATTGATTTTCTATGAGGAAATAGAGCTAACGGACGAAAATGGAAATAAAGGGTTAGGAAGTGCGCAGTTGAAAAAGGATATCAACACGTTTAATATTAAATTGGGAATTAAATCAAACTCAAAAATTTTTTTTAGACTAGAAATAGGATATGGAATTGGAAAAATCCCAAATAATATGAATTTAACAGGTAGCTTTAGTTATGAAAAAGATGGTTCATACTATATTTCTAACGGATCGAGTAATGAAAGTTTTCCAACAATACCAGGTATAAGCAAAAAGGGAATCATTATTGGCAACTTTGGTTTTGGAATATCCCTATAAAAAAACCCCTCGAAAAAGAGGGGTTATTAAATTAAATACTATTTAATTACTGGATATTTGGATTCGCTTGAATTTCTGAAATGGTTATTGGGAAAAATGATCCTGGTGCCGTAGTGGCAACAGAAGTTGGAATCCAATACTCAGAGGGACTTGCAAATCTATAATGGTCAGAAAGCCTTCTTCCTTGTAAAAACAGGTTAACTCTTCTAGAATGTAATAGCATTTCTTGTGCATCAATTTGTCCTGAATATGGAGTTAATCCATCCATAGCTCTTATATGGTTTATGTGGGTAGTAAAACCTGCATTATCACCATTTGCTAATGAATTTTCAGCTAATATCAAATGCATTTCTCTACCAGTAGCAACAGGATATTCTGGAAACCTACCAGCATTAGTAAATGCGGCAACATGTCTGTATAAAGCCGGATCAGCAATATCATCAATAGGATCTTTCAAACTAATAGTAGTTGAAGGATCTCCATCATTTGGCGAATCTGGTCTTTTCAAGTCTGTAGAAATAACATACGTATTGGAGAGTCTCATTTCTAATCTGTCATTAACCTCACCAGCAATATCTAATTCACCAATAGTTTCAGGTGCGCTTGGATCAGTAATTAAATTGACACTAAAATCAGTTCCTAAATCGGCAAGGGCAGCCGCAGCTAAAGTAGCAGCATCTGCAGAAGAAACAAGAGGAGAAGCTGTATTTAAAGGATTAACTTTTCCCCATATCCCTTTAGCAAAAGTAGCTCGTGCTTTTAGCGCGGTTAGCTCTCCAGTTAAACCTGCATTTAACGCTAAAGCAGAATTGATGTATCCTAAAGCGGTGTCGTATAGAGAACTCATATTTGAAGCACCAACTGGCGGAGCAGCTTCAGTTTTAGCTGATCCAACAACAAAATCATCAAACATATCTGCAATGACTATATAAATTACTGCTCCATACATGTAAGCTCTTGCTAAATCTGCCTTATTTGATGCAGAAAATGCGTTTGAAGTACTGAACTCAACTCCCCTAGCGATTACATCATCTGCCCAATAACGAGCCTCATTGACGAAGAAATAAGCGGCATCGACAAATTCGTTACCTATATTTCCTAAGTTACCAAAGTTAAGCTGCTGCCATGCATCTCTAGATCCTATCCAAATCATCTCATCTGATGCTACTGAATAAGGTGCAAGAATGTTTCCGTATGCACGAATAAGTACACCTTCTAGGCCGTTAACCATAGGTCCAAAAGCCCTTATATCCAAACCTTCTTCAAGAAGATTATTAGGGTTATCAGCATCTAGGCTACAATTGTTGAATAGTAATATTGAAAAAACTATTCCAAAATATTTTATTATATTATTTTTCATAATTATTAATTTAAAATCCAACTTTAAGTGTTAATAATACTTGTGTAGGAATTGGCCATCCAAATGCAGCGATTCCCTGACCATAATTCTGGTCTAATGTTGAACCACCTCCTCTACCAACAAAGTTTATTTCAGGATCAACTCCTGTGTAACTTGTAAATATTGCAATATTCCTTCCAGAAAGACCAACGGAAGCTGTATCTAAGCTAAATTGATCTAAAATAGAACCAGTAATATTATAGTTTAGGCTTAATTCTCTCCATCTTACAAAATCTGCCTTTTCTAGAGTATTAAGACCCGAAAAAGGTGCTAATGCGAGAGTATTATTTAACCATTCATCTAGTGCAGCAAGTCTTACATTACCATCTCCTTGAGGAGTAAATGAACCATCGACACCACCCGAAG
>MDTB01194658.1_pt1 | contig 10603 bp, 10 predicted proteins | sample 811161 | NCBI WGS metagenome assembly MDTB01 (sample SAMN05326650, study PRJNA326480) | marine metagenome | isolation source: seawater | place: Mediterranean Sea | collected 2009
CAAAGTTACAGAGCCAACTCCAAATTTTTTTGCTTTATTTATAGCTTCCTTCATAGCGTATGGAGCAATGGCACACCCTAATCCTCCGTCACCATCAATGGTTGATATTGCGCCAAAATCTCTAACTACCTTCCACTTTGGATCAATCTTAAGGCCGTTTTTTGAATTATTTTTCTTCGATTCCATGAAAGATTTAACATACATTCTTAACATATTACTAACCCCATGACTGTCGATCCCTCTTTTATCAGCGTATGTTAAAACATCACTTATATTACTCGAGTGCTCTGAAGATAGTCCTAATTTTATAAATAGATCATAAACAACTTTTTTTATTTCATCTGGCTTTATGAAAATCGCTTTATCAGTAGGAACATGAAATCTTTCAAGCATCCTATACCTCCTTTATCAACTATTATTATTAATTAATATAATTTACTTAAACCAAACTTTCCAATGTGAATTAAGTTTATGAGATAATGATATTAAATTATTTACATTATGAGCAAAGATCAAGAAAATATATTTATGGGAGAATGGTCCCCAGATGAGTGGATAAATTATGAAAAAATTCACCTCAACAAACTAAACTTGCCCTCAAGGAAAAATAAGGGCATTGATGTTGCAATTAAGTATTCAAGAAAAGTTTTAAAAACTCATAGTACAAGTTTTTTTATTGTAACTAGATTTCTCCCAAAATATATGAGAGATGAAGTTGAGCTTGTTTATGGCTCTGTAAGATATCCAGATGAAATAGTCGACTCATTTAATATAAGTGATTCAGAAAAAAAATCTTTATTAAAAAATTGGAGAGATAAATATAGGACTGCATTAGATACCAAATCATTTGATGAGTCTTTATTAAGAGGCGTCCCTTTACTTCTTGCAGGCTTCACTGAGGTTGTTAAAAAATACTCAATACCTACGGATTACTATGAATCTTTCTTAGATGCCATGGAATTAGATGTTAATCCTAAAGAATTTATTGATATTGAAGATTTAATAAATAATTATGTTTTTGGTAGCGCAATTGTTGTTGGTTATTTTTTAGCTTATGTATATGGGAGCAGCAAGAAAAACAATTTTGACAAGACACTTAAATCTTCCAAGGAACTTGGGATAGCTCTTCAGTTAACTAACTTTATTAGAGATATCAATGAAGACTTAAAAAGAGGGAGGGTATACATTCCTTCAACAATTCTTAAAAATAACGGAATTAATCAAAAAAATTACAGCAATAGTGTTAAGCAAAATGCGGATGAAATTAATCTAGCTAGAAAAGAATTGGCTTCAATAGCTAGTCATTACTATTCAGAATCAAAAAAAGGTATAGAAAGCTTTTCTCCGGAAAGTCGTATTGCCATAAATGCATGCATAGAACTTTACGGTAAACTAAATGATCGCATAATTTCTAGAGGAAATGATATCAAGAATCGTGAAAGCTTATCATGGTCAGAAAAATTAGGAGCTTTGCCAATAAGCAAATACTGGAAGCTTCCTGTAGCTTATTTAAAATCATGAATAATTCTAGAAAAGATGTCTGTATTGTAGGTGGCGGAATGGGGTCTTTGTCTGCCGCAATTTACTTAAATAAAAAAGGGTTTGACGTATCAATTTATGAAAAAAACAGCACATTAGGTGGCAGAGCAAACATAATTAAGGAAAATGGTTTCAAATTTGACGTTGGCCCATCACTATTGAACTATCCTTGGATTTTTGAAAATTTATTCAAAGAGGCTGGAGAAGAAATGAGGGATCATATCGAATTAATTGAAATTGATAGCGGTGTTAAATTTTTGTGGGATGATAAAGAAACATTTACCATTACATCTGATTTCCCAAAATTATCTAATGAAATTGCTAGACTAGAAAAATCTCACATAAATGGGCTAAATTCTTTCTTAAAAATAAATTCTCGTAGATACAATACTGCCTTTGAAAAGCTACTAAATAGAAATCTAGATAATCCTATTAAATGGGGAACTGGGCTTGGCGTAAAAGAATTATTTTCCGGGAGCATGTTTAAGTCAATGTACAAAGATTTAGGGATGCATTTCAAAAGTAAGCATATTAAAGAAGCATTCGGATCTTACGCAATGTATCTTGGGGGCTCGCCCTTTAAAATACCTGGATTTTTTTCAATATTACCTTATGGTGAAATTGCTTATGGCCTATGGATGCCTAAAGGAGGAATTTATTCCCTTATTGAAAAATTAGAAGAAATATTAATTAAAATAGGGGTAAAAATATATAAAGATACTCCGGTCAAAGAAATCGCAATTAAAGACAATAGGGTATATGGAATTATTACAGATGATGGAGATATTAAAAATTATGCCACCATTGTTTCAAATGTTGATTTGCCAACAACCGAGGACAAACTTTTAAAAAACAGTTCTTTAAATTCATTTGAAAAAAAACAAATGACCCCTTCGGTAATGACTTTTTATTGGGGATTAAGTAAAAAAACTAACTTTCCTCATCACATGATTTTTTTACCTGATGATTACCGCGAATGCTTTGAAGAATTATTTTCAAAAAAAATATTACCTTCCGGTATGCCTTTTTATACAAGCTCACCATCAGTATCAGATGAATCTCTAGCGCCAAAAGACAAAAGTACTTTATTTGCTCTTGTACCTTTGCCGGTAACTAATAATGATAGTGATTCAAATATTTACAGTAAACAAATTAACGAAATTAAAAAAAAGATTTTTGAAAGATTTGCTTATCATAGTATTAACCTTAAAGAAAATGATATTGAATACGAAAAAGTATACACACCTGATGACTGGCGAGATTTATATGGGTTGCATAAGACATCAGCTTTTGGGGCATCTCATAACTTATTTAATATAGGGCCATTTAGAAATAAAAATAAGTCAAATAAAGTTAAAGGATTATATTATGTTGGTGCAAGTACTACGCCCGGAACAGGGCTTCCAATGGTAACTTTAAGCGGTAAACTTGTTAGCGATAGGATAAAAAATGATCTTTCATAATGAATTTGGAAAAGATAAAGAAAAAATAATTGTAGGAATACATGGCTGGGGAGGAACAAATAAAACCTTTCTGCCTATAGAAGAGAGAATGAATAATCAATTTACCATGATTAATTTTGATTTACCTGGATACGGTAAATCTAAAAAGCCAAAAAATTGGGATATGAACGAAATAGTTGATTCGCTGGCAGATGAAATTAATAAATTAACAAATAAAAAAATAGACATAATAGGAAATTGTAGCGGAGCTTTAATATCAATCCTTCTCTCAAAGTCAAAAAAAATTAAAGTAAATAATTTGTTTCTGATTGATCCTTTTTCAAAAGCACCATGGTATTTTAAAATTTTCACAAATAAATTAATGGGGAATTATGCCTATTCGATAACTTTTCAAAATCCACTAGGCAGAATTTTCACTAACTTATCTTTAAAAAAGAAAAGGAAGGAAGATACTAATATGACTTCATCATTTAAAAATGTTGATAAAGAGACATCAATTAATTATTTAAAAATGTTAATAAATTTAGAAGATACGGATGTAATGGAAAATATAAACTGTAAGCCAATAATAATTAATGGAGAAAATACATTTAAAGATGCAATAAAAAGTGTTGATTATTTTTCAGATATTTGGAGCAACCTAAAAGTTATTAAAATTAAAAATACAGGCCATTTGCCTATTGAAGAGGCCCCTGAAGAAATTATTAATATCATACAAAAGAAATGACCTACTTTTCCTTATTTATACTGTTATTTATTTTGATAATTTTTTTTAACTCCATTATAAATATTCTGCTTTGGAAACCTTTAAAAATATCTCCAGTTCGGGCTACCAATTTATCAATATTGATACCCGCTAGAAACGAAGAATCTAATATAGAAAAATGTTTAAATTCTATAGATACATCAAATAATTTAGTAAAAGAAATCATTGTTTTAGATGATGACTCAAATGATAATACATTGGAAATTTTAAAAAAGATGTCATCTTCAATGGTTAAGCTGAAAATAATAAAAGGTAAGAAAAAACCAGAAGGATGGTCTGGGAAATCCTTTGCATGTCATCAGCTTTCTAAATATGCCTCTTCAGATTGGATCCTTTTTATAGATGCTGACACAGAATTAGAAAAGAATGGGGTAGATAAATTAATTGGGTATGCACAGAGAAACAATTATTCTATGGTTTCGGCTTGGCCAAAAATAGAAATGAAAGGTGTGTCTGAAAAGATTTTAATGCCCTTATTGAACTTTTTAGTTTTTTCTTCATTTCCAGCAATATACTCCTTTAAATCAAAAATATCTTCACTTGGGATTGCACACGGTGCCTGTATTTTATTTAAAAAAAAGTCTTATGATTCTTTAGGTGGCCATTACTTAGTTAAAGACTCATTATTTGAAGATACTGAACTAGCAAAAAAATGGAGGTTAAATGGCGATATGTCTGTTTGTATAAATGGTATAAATATTATTAAAGTTAGAATGTATGATAGCTTCAATAATATTTGGTTAGGATTTGAAAAAAATTCATATCCTGCATTTAAAAATAATTTTTATTTTTTTACATTTCATATATTTAACTTTATTTTTTTTAGCCTTCCAATGTTTTTCATACCATTGCATATTTTAAAAATTAGCGAAAATATATTTCTTTTCACGTCAGGACTGTTAATACTTTCATTAAGAATAGGGTTTTCATTAAAATTTAAGCACCCAGTGTGGACATCAATTTTTCATTTATATTCAGAAATTATATTTTTATTAATTAGCTTAAGCTCATTTATGAAGTATAATTTCCTAGGTGGAATCAAATGGAAATCTAGAAAATATGGCAGATAAATCAAAAAAAAGAGTTGTGGTGATTGGAGCCGGATTAGGTGGCATGTCAACATCATTAAGGCTATCCAAATTAGGATATAAAGTCTCCCTAATAGAAAAAAATCCTGAATTAGGTGGAAAAATTTATCCATACGAAGAAAAGGGGTATAAGTTTGATAGAGGACCTTCTTTAATAACTCTTCCAGAACATTTTTACGAATTGTTTTCAGATATAGGTGAAAACCTAGATGATCATATAGATCTGATAAATTTAAACCCGACTTGCAGATATCTTTTTGGTAATGGAAAGAAATTTAATTATTATTCTACTATTTCAGGAATGAAAAAAGAACTTAGTAAAATTAATGAAAGTTTTGAAAATTTTTGTAATTTTTTAAATATTGGTTCAAAAGTATATGAGCTATCAAAAAAAACATTCCTCAATCACCCGATGGGCAAGTTTCCTAGCAATACTAAATTAAGTGAGTTATTCAGTTTTCCATATTTAAAATCCTTATCCAGTTATAAAAAATTAACTAGGAATACATTTAAATCAGAAGAAATGAGACATATTTTTGAGAGGTACACAACTTATGTTGGGTCATCACCAAGAAAGACGCCAGGCATGTTTTTCATAATTCCTTACATAGAATTTGCATTTGGAAGTTGGTACATAAAAGGTGGTATTTATAACTTAATTAAATCTTTAGAAAATTTATTAGAAAAAAATAACGTAGAGATCTTCAAAAATACTGAAATTAAAAAAATTAGAACTTCTGGAAAAAAAGTAATTGGTGTTGATACTAAAAATAAATCAATAAACGCAGATATTGTTGTTAATAACTCAGATGTTTCTAATTTGAATTCATTAACAGGATTAGTTGATAAAAATAAAATAAGTGATTATTCACTTTCTGGATTTATATTGCTTTTAGGTATCAAAAAGGAAATAAAATTAGGTCATCATAATATTTTATTTTCAAATAATTATAACAAGGAATTTGATGACCTGTTTATCAAAAGAACTTTTCCTGAAGACCCAACTGTTTATTTATGCAATCCTGTAGCAACAGACAATTCCGTTGCGCCTAAAAATTGTTCCAGCCTTTTTATAATGGCAAATTCTCCAGCAACCCAAAATACATGGAGCAAGGATGAAGTTGAAAAAGCAACCAGTAAGATTTTTAATAAACTTTCACAATATGGTTATGAAATAACTAGCAAAGATATTGAGGTTAAAAAAATCCAATCTCCAAATTATTTTATGAAAGAACATAATTCATTTGGAGGATCCTTGTACGGAAAAAGTTCGCATGGCTATATAAACTCCTTTTTTAGGCACCCCAACAAAGGGGCAGTTAAAGGTTTATACAATGTTGGAGGAACAACCCATCCTGGCGGCGGAACACCTACAGTACTAAAATCTTCAAAAATAACAACAAATTTAATAGATAATGATTTTTAAAAAAGCAATAATTATTTCTGTATTAATTTTTTTTCTAATTCTTTTTTGCGGGGGTATCTTAATACAGTTTTTAAACGAGGATATGTTTAAAAATACTGAGTGGACACCGCCCATTTTTATATTAACCGCTGCAATTTTATGTACTATTAATCAAAAAACTGCTACTGTTTTTCTACTTTTGATTGCAGGTTTAATAGGTTTTTCATCAGAAATTATTGGTGTTATAACTTCATTCCCATACGGTGGGTACGAATACACAGATAAACTTGGTTATAAATTATTTGATGTTCCTTTAGTTTTAGTTTGCGCATGGATAATTGTTTCATCTTTTGCATTAGACCTAATATCATTTTTAAATATAAAGAAAATTTTCTTTCCATTCATATTTGCTTCTATAACGACTTATTATGACTTATTAATTGACCCTCTTATGTCAGGGCCTCTAGAGTATTGGGTGTGGAATATTGAGTCAGGAGGATTTTACGGGGTCCCTTTAGAGAATTTTTTTGGGTGGTTCTTAGTTAGCTTATTCATTAGTGTATTACCATGGAAAACATGGAACAATTCATTATTCCCTCTAATAGTGAATTTGCTACTTCCTACATTTTTTATAACTACTTCCCTAGTAAACAAATTATACGTCCCAGGAATCTTGGGGATAATAATGGTTTCGGTTTATGTCTGGATTATTTTTAGAAGTAACAAATTTAGACCTGAAAACCTCTCCTAAAATCTAATTCGGTGGGCACCAAGTCGCCAAAATCTTCTTCTGAGGACTCTAGTTCATCTTTGATCATAGAAAAAATATCCCATGAAGGATTAAAGTTAAAATCTTTTTTGCTAGAGCTTAAATCAAATTCATAATAAGTTGGATTTGTAGGCATATCTACAGAACAATAATTTAAATTTAATTTTTCTGATAGAACCGGTATTACATCAGACCAATTAAAGCTTTCTGGGCCAGCAATTTGATAAGTAGAGCCATATGTATTTTTGTTACACATCATTTGGTCGTAGGCATGAATAATATCTCTTATATCAATAACATGTTTTTTCCAAGAAAGACCATTATTGCATGGTATTACCAATTTATTTCCTTTTAAAATCTCATCTTTTAACAAATTAAAAGTTTTAGTATTTTTCAAGTCATCTCTAAAAGTTTCTAAAAAATGACCAGTATAGAATTGAGACCATTTACACACTTCGAATCTTCCAAAAACCATTGAAAATCTTAATATAGATACAGGTAGTTTTTCTGCGTCATAATATCTTCTACATAAATTCTCAGCAAGGATCTTTGAGTAACCATACCAATCTGTAGCATTTTGAGTTATATCGAATTCTCCAATTGGGTCTTTTATTCCATTTTTCGGGTATTTAGGAATAGTGCTATCCGTGCTAGTCACAATTAAATGTTTTAAATCTTTATTGTTTAACGATGCCTCTAAAACATTAAAAGTACCTTTAACATTTATATCAAAATACTGGCCTGGAGAGAATGGTCCCCCAGATTGAAAAGCTGCTCCCATATGGAAAACTACATCATTCCCTTTTATAGCCCGTTTTACGTCTTCTAAGTTTTCCAAATCCCCTGTTTCTATTTTACATCCCAATTTTTTCATTTTTTCTAATTTTTGATCTTTGCTCCAAGAAAAACCTGTAACTTCATGCCCTGATTTAATAAAAAAATTTGCAACATTAGTACCTATTCTTCCTGTGATGCCTGTAATTAAAATTTTCATAAAATTAACTCTTTCCAAATCTCAATAATTTTCTATACTAGATATTAATACTAATTGCTTGAGAGGTATTTTGAAAATAAATAAAATTATGACTAGTAAAGTTGGGACTATTAATTCAAACGCAACAATAACGTCTTGCGCGGCGAGAATGAGGGAACTTAATGTTGGGTCATTAGTTGTAATGAACGGATTAAATGTTGAAGGCATTGTAACTACATGGGACATAACCTCAAAATGCCTAGGATCAGGCAAAAACCCAAACGACTCAATAGTTCATGAAGTAATGACTTCGCCCGTGCATACCGCCAAAAGTGATACAGATGTAATGGAAGCAGCAAGAGTTATGGCTGACAGAAGGATAAGCCGTTTGCCTGTAATTGAGTTAGAATCTGAAGAGCTTGTTGGTATTGTAACTTTTGCAGATATATCTCGAGCAGTTGATCAATTTACAAAAGATGTCTTAGGAGGATGGAAAAATGAGTAATAGCGAAAGCAAACCCAACATAATAATTATTTTGGCAGACGATTTAGGTTATTCAGATTTAGGTTGCTACGGGTCTGAAATCAAAACCCCGAATATAGACAGCTTAGGAAATAATGGAATCAAATTTTCTCAATTTTATAATCAAGCTAGATGCAGCCCATCAAGAGCATCATTAATGACTGGTCTTACTGGCCATCAAGCTGGAGTAGGACAATTATCTGGAGATTTAGGCGCACCTGGTTATAGAGGATTTATAAATAAGGAATGTGTAACCGTTGCTGAAGTTTTGAAACAAAAGAATTATGACACATATCTTTCTGGAAAGTGGCATCTCGGAGGAGCTTGGGATCCAAGAGAAAAGGAAAAATGGCAGTCTGGAACCGACAACCACCCTACCCCTAAACAGAGAGGATTTGATGATTTTTATGGAATAATGGATGCAGCCTCAAGTTTTTTTAGACCTGAAAGCCTTATGGATGGAGATAAATTTATTGATGTTGATGACCCAGACTATTATTTTACCGATGCTATGTCTGAAAAAGCTTGTGAAATGATTTCCAGATCAATGTCCAATGATAACCCTTTCTTTCTCTACCTTTCATACACAGCTCCACACTGGCCGCTTCATGCCAAGCCTGAGGACATAGCAAAATATGAAGGCAAATATCTTAAAGGTTGGGATTATTTTAGAACAGCTAGACATGAAGAAATGAAAGGTTTGGGAATTGTAGATTCTAAATGGGATATTTCTCCACGGGATTCTGATGTGGGAAATTGGGAGGATGCAAAATATCCTGACTGGGAAGATTCTAAAATGGCAGCTTATTCTGCAATGATAGACAGTATGGACCAAGGCATAGGTAAAGTAATAGATTCTCTTAAAAAAAATAATCAATTTGAAAATACTTTAATTTTCTTTATGTCAGATAATGGTGGGTGTGCAGAATTGATGAGGGAAGATGGAGACTGGAGCAACACTTCACAATGGGAAACAAATTTGATTAATGGCGAACCAGTAAGAGTAGGAAATATTCCCAATTTGAGACCGGGCCCTGGCACAACATTTCAAAGTTATGAAACACCATGGACTAACGTTAGTAACAGTCCATTTAGGTTATTTAAAAGATGGATCCATGAAGGTGGAATAAGTGCCCCATTGATTGTCCATTGGCCTGAAAAAATTAACGAACCAAGAGTTGAGTCGGAACCTTTACATATAATGGATATTCCAGCCACTTCGATTGATGCAGCTGGAGCGAATTATCCTAATGAATTTAATGGAAATAAAATTAAACCCCTTGAAGGCGAAAGTTTCTTAAATTTATTAAGCAATAAATGGTCAAGAGAAAAGCCAATGTATTGGGAACACGAAGGCAATCAAGGTATCAGGAAAGGTGAATGGAAGCTTGTTAAGGAATATGGTGGAGATTGGGAACTTTACAATATGAATGATGACCGAACAGAACTAAACAACTTAGCTGGAAAAGAAAAAGATAAAGTAAAAGAAATGAGCATTGAATGGGAAAGTTGGTCTAAAATTAGTAACGTATTACCTTGGCCAGTTGACCCCAATGTAATGGCAAAAAGGCTCGAAGGTGACCATTCACATATTCATCAACACAGGGGACCTACTGCTGGCCAAATTGCTGAAGGGAAAGGTAAGTTTTTATAAATGCCATATGTAGAAGTTTTATGGTTTCCGGGGAGAGACGAAAATAAAAAAAAAGTTCTTGCTGAAGAAATAACTGAATCTTTTGTAAGGATTACTGGATGCAAACCGTCAGCTGTTGAAATAATTTTTAAAGAAATAACCAAAGAAAATAGCGGAAGTTCTGGAAAGCTTTTAGGATGAAAAACAAGATACTGATTATTCATAATGACTCCTGCCCTTCTTACGAGCCAACTTTGGAAAGGATACAAAGAACTATTAATGATTTAAATCTAAGCGTTGATATTAAATCTAAATTAATTTCAACAGAATCTGAAGCCAATCAATTTAAATTTATCGGCTCCCCAACAATATTAATAAATGACGTTCAATTTGAAGAAATAAATACTAATATTTATAGGCTTGATAATTGCAGAACATTTGAAA
>MDTB01214338.1_pt1 | contig 10602 bp, 11 predicted proteins | sample 811161 | NCBI WGS metagenome assembly MDTB01 (sample SAMN05326650, study PRJNA326480) | marine metagenome | isolation source: seawater | place: Mediterranean Sea | collected 2009
AAATGAAAAAAAAATTATTAATTATAATTCCAGCAAGAGCAGGTTCAAAAAGAGTAAAAAATAAGAATATACGAAAATTTAAAAAATCACTATCAAATTCATTTGCAGCTTCAAATAATTTAATAGGATTATAACCAATAATGCTATCATCCATGCCATAGCTTAGTAATCTATTTTTTCTAAAATTATGTAAATTTTCCTCTTTAAAAAATTTTTCAGATGAGGTTTTGTGATCTTTCCAGTAATTTGATCTTAGATTATTTTGCTCATCTTCTTTTAAAAAAAGCTTATAACTTGCAAATAATTTATCAAAATTTAAATTAGACATTTTTTTTTGGGATTAAAATTTCAAAATCTTCAATATTATTAATATCTAAAGACTCCTTTTTTAATATTTCATATCCAGCACAAGAATTCATATCAAAGGTTTTAAAATTAATAAGTGGCGACTTTTTATTTATTTTATTTAAGAAAAAATTTTTTTTTGATATTTTTAAAGCTGCTGATGCCACAAACGCATCTGGCCAATCTTGAGTTCTTTCAAATTGAGAGTATTTCTTCCCTTTATACTTTATTAAGTCAAACTCTATTTTTTTATTATTATTTAATTTTATAAAATTAAAAGGATGCTCATCAGGTTTAGTAAAAGATAGAATTGAATTCATAGATTTTTTCTTTAAAATCTCGTGTAACGCTTTATTAATACTAGAGGATTTAAGTAATGGATTTGTAGGTGGCATTATTCCTATATAATCTGGAATTAACATATTTTTTTTTTTTAAATTTCTTAATACGTCTAAAACAACAGAAAAGGTTGATGCTTTATCTGTTGCATAAATTTTACTTCTCAAAAAAGGGACGTTGGCACCTAATTTTATCGCATAATTTGCTATTTTTTTACTTTCTGTGGAAACTATTACCTTGGCATTTTTTACTTTCAAACAACTTTTGATTTTTATGCCTAGTAAAGTGTCTTGATTATTTTTAGATTTTCTAAATTTTCGTATATTCTTATTTTTTACTCTTTTTGAACCTGCTCTTGCTGGAATTATAATTAATAATTTTTTTTTCATTTCAAAAAATTACTGACCTTATTAGTTAATTTAAATGAATATTCATTATCAATTTCAAAAAATTTAGTATTCGTTCCATCCCTCACACTTTCCTCAAAAACATCAGCTCTTACTAAATACCCCATGCCTTTTAATTCTTGAAAAATCCTATGATTTAATACATTTGAGGGCAGTGATGATTTAAACAGAATTTCAATTTCACCAGATTTATTTTTTTGCCAAATATTGTGTTGTCGACTTTTGCAAATAGGCGTCACAGCATCATAATTTTTATCAAATGAGTCAATAAGTTTTTGGAAAAAATTTTTAGGTTTTAAAATATAAGGTTCTTCAGCAACCAGTATATGAGAAGATTTATAATATGGTTTTATTTTTTTTTTATAAATATCTTTAAGTATATAGTCAGTTCCTAAATAATCTTTTGTTAAGCTTGTGTCTCTTTTGAGAAATAAAATATTTTTAAATTTACACTTTTTTTTCAAAGAATTATCGTTGCAAATTACAAATATTTTTTTTATTTTTTTTACTTCTTGTAGTTCTTTTAGTAAATCTAATAATATAAAATTATCTTTTATCTTAAGTGGCTTAATAATTGGTATTATTGATATTAAATTATTAATTTTATTTTGATTGTTTTTTTTAATCAAAATTTGACTTATCTTATTAATTCTTGAACTATTGCCCCTATAATTTAAGCCGTGATGATGAAACACTTGTGCTTTTGGCTCATATATTATTTTATAACCTCTCTCTAATAATTTTTTTGCCCATATTCTATCTTCAATATGAGGTGTTTTTGAGTCAAATTTATTTTTTTTCCATAATTTTTTATCTATCATACTGTTAGCGTTATGAAAGAAGGGATCTTTAATTTGTATTTTTTTATCTTCTCCAAAGATGTATTTTAAATCTCTAATATCATTAGGGTCTGATGTATCTAGAGGTTCTTGTTTTCCATAAACACCAGCTATTTTTTTGGACTTAAAGTTCCTATATAATTGATTTAGCCATTGGTTATGTTTTGGAATACAATGTCCAGAAATCATTGCAACATATTGCCCCCTGGCTTTTGATATACCAAAATTTAAAGCATCGCCTGGAAAATATTTTTTTGGATTAAATTTATAAATTTTTACTTTTGAAAAATTTTTTTTTACTATGTGAATAGTTTTATCAGAGCTATTATTGTCAATTAATAAAACTTCATAACTATTAAACTTTTGGTTCAAGATTTCATGTAAACATCTGCTTATCCAATCTTGTTCATTATGGGTTCTAACAATAACAGAGACCTTTACTTTTTTTATCATACTATTTTTTTATCAATTGCATTAGCTATTCTTTGACTGTTTTCAATTAAATCCTCAAACTCTTTAAAATCAATTGCTTGCAAGGGATCAACTGCTGACTCACGTGGGTTTTCATGAAACTCGATCATGATACCATCTGCTCCTGTTGCGATAGATCCTAATGTAAGAGGCTTAACCCACGCATGCCAAAAACATGCGTGACTTGGATCAGAAATTACTGGCAAACAAGAATTATCTTTAATTGCCGGTATTGCCTGTAAATCAAGTAAAAATCTTGAACTTGCTCTATGAGTATGTGGGGCAGAAACACCACGTTCACACAAAATAACTTTTTCATTCTTTTCTAAAAGAGCATACTCAGCTGAACCTAACAAGTCTCTTATGGAAGAACCAAAATGTCTTTTTAATAAAATAGGTTTTTTAGTTTTTGCTGCAGCAGTAATAAGAGGAAAATTCTGCATATTTCTTGCTCCAATTTGAATTACATCTATTACATCTTTAACTAAATTCAATTTTTTTTCTTCAAGTATTTCGGTAAATATAATTACATCAAAATTTTTTTTCACATCTTCAAGAATTCTTATACCCTCATCTCCTGCTTCAAAATATTTGTCAGATCTATATGGAAAAGTTAATGGTTTATAAATTCCACCCCTTAAACATTTTATATTCTTTTTTTCCAATATTTCACAACATTTAAACATCAAATCTTTATTCTCAACAACATTAGGACCAGCAATAAATGGAATGTTTTTACCCCCAAAACTAATACCCTTTGAAATTTCTACGATTTTTTTTGAATTGATTGATGAAGATAAAGGAAATTTTGTTTTTAAATCTTCATCAGAAATATCTTTACCTGGGAATTTGTTCTCAATCATTTGACATACACCTTTCTATATTTTTTTTTACATTATAATTATTTACTATTGAAAAACCAGCAACTGCTTGTATCAAATTCATATATTTTCCATTGATAAAATTTAAATTCATTATTTTTGATATTCTCAGAAGTATTGTCTCTTCCGGTTTAAAAATGATATCAAAAACTTTTACTTTTTTATTTTTAGAGAGAATATGAATTGTTTCACCTAAAGAATAGAAATAATTTTTTTTATTTTTTTCAAAAAACTGATGTAAATTTTTTTGCCTAGTTGAATTCAGTTTTTGATTTAGTGATAGAGGCGATGAATAAATTTTATTAATAAAATTATTTATATTTCCTGTCCATTCATCAAAACCAAGAGAAGAACAGTTAATTATTAAATCCAAATTGTTACTAATAATTTCTGATTGGTCTTTTAAAACTTTTATTTTATTTCTTCTACTTGAGAAATTTTTAACAAATTTTTTTACTTTGATAAAATTTCTGTTCATTACTAAAATATTGGATTGATTAAAATAGTTATCAACTGACAAAATTACAGATTTCCCTGCTCCGCCACATCCTATAATCAAAATATTTTTTTTTCTTTTATTAATTTTCATTTTTTTGAGAGTACTGAATGAGCCGTAATAATCAGTATTATGGCCTATTAAAATTTTACCCTTTCTTACAACTGTATTAACAGATCCAATTAATTTTGCCTTTGTGTCAATTTTATCTAAATGCTTAATTATTTCCTCCTTATATGGAATGGTAACTGAGCCACCTAAATAATTTTTATCTTTTTTTAATACTCTCATTAGTTTTTTTAATTCTTTTTTTTTGACATCTAATGGAATCATTTTTGTTTTGCTTTTAAGTTTTTTATAAACTTTATTCCAAAGTTTAGGAGATCTTGCACTTTTTGATGGAGATGTTCCAATAATAGCTGCATAATGAGTGTTTTTAGGAAAAGTTATTTTATTTGTAATTAATCTATTTATTTTCAATTTTGATATCCAAGTTGAGAATTAATATTTTTTTTGTTATCAGCCCAATTTTTTTTTTTTGATGACTCATACATCATATGTATCAGCTTTAATGTATCTATGGTTTGAATTGCTTTTAATGGTTTTTCTGCTTTTCTATTTTTTAAATAATATTTAGCAACATTTTGAATAACAGCTTTATGAGACAAACCATATCCTGATGGAACTTCTGTTGAATATTTTTTTGAAACATCTTTTTGTTTTGCTGATTGTTTATCACCAAAAGAAATTCTAACTTTATTGCAACATAATCCGTGTAAATTTATTATCTGATTTTCAGTAAATATTTCAATTGAGGCATCTACATCTTTTGGTCTTAGGGCTGTTGTTAATAATACCGTGCATGAAAAATTCTTGAATTTTATCAGTCCCGCATGAGTATCTTCAGCTTCTAATTTATTTGATTTATTTGATATTTGTGTAACAGCACTTATAGGTTTTCCAAAAAAATAAGTTAACAAATCAATATAATGAATGCCCTGCTGACTTAAAACACCACCATCCATTTTCCAATTACCATGCCAATCATTATAATAGGACTGAGAACGTGACCATAGAAGTTTTAAATTAACAAAAATAATTTTATTCATTATCTTCGGTAAATATTTTTTAACCCAAATGACAGAAGAGTTATATCTGTTTTGGTAAATACAAAAAAAATCTAATCTTTTTTTTAAAGCTACTTTTTCTAATAATTCCAATTTTTTTATTGTAAGAGTTGGAGGTTTTTCAACAATTACATTCTTATTATTTTTAAAACATTCCATAGCTATTTTATAATGATTTCCAGACTCTGTTGCTATGTAAACAATATCAATCTTATTTTGAAAAAATTGATTTAAATTTTTTGAAAATTTACATTTAAAAATTTTTGAATATTTTAAATTTTTCTTTTTGTTCTTATCGTATACAGCAACAACTTCAGCATTTTTGACCTCTTTTAAGAAAACATTTGCAACACGCTTTTCAATAACCCTTCCAAGTCCAATAATACCAAATTTTACTTTTTTATTATTCATAGATAATATTCTTTAAACCAATCAACATAATTTTTGACACCGTTTTTCAAAGAAATTTTTGGTTTAAATTGAAATAAATTTTTAAGCTTATTGTTATTCGAATAAGTAAAAGACATATCACTTTTGGGTTTTACTACATTTTTGATAATTAATTTTTTATTTAAATTATTTTTAATATAGTTCAAAAATTTATTTACTTTAATTGGCTTACCTCTTCCAATATTTAATAAATTGTAATTTTTATTGGTCTTTTTTTTCTTAACTATTGTTACAACAGCATCAATTACATCATCAATATAAGTAAAATCTCTGTATAAGTTTCCGTTATTGAAAAGAGTTATTAATTTTTCTTTTGCTACCGCATATGTAAACAAATATGGGCTCATGTCTGGTCTTCCCCAGGGACCATAAACGGTAAAAAATCTTAATCCAGTAACTCTCATTGAATATAGATAACTGTATGAATATGCCATTACTTCGTTGGCTTTTTTTGTAGCCCCGTAATAATTAAGTGGAAAATCAGTATTATCTACTTCTTGAAAAGGTTTTTTATTTTTTTTTCCATATACACTTGAGCTACTAGCGAAGAGCAAATGTTGAATATTATTTTGTCTTGAAACTTCTAAAATGTTAGCAAAACCTAATAAATTATTCTTCGTATAAGCATGTGGTTTTTTTATTGAATATCTTACTCCTGGCTGAGCAGCTAAATGAATAACAATTTTAATCTTATTTAATTTTATTAGTTTGTCTAAATCTGAAAAGTTACAAATATCTTTTTTTAAAAATTTAAATTTTTTATTCTTTAAAAGACTTTTAATTCTATTTTTCTTTAAATTTATATCATAATAATTATTAAAATTATCAATTCCAATTACTTTATTTTTATCATGAGCAGAAAGTCTTTTGCACAAATGCATTCCAATAAAACCCGCAGCACCTGTTACTAAATAATTCATAAGTATTTATTTTATAATTTATTATCCATTCTTAATTTCATCTAATTCAGATTTCAACTCATCGTATTCTTTCATTTTTTTTTTCATAAAATTATAAGTAAGTTTACCTTTTTGTATTATGCCTTTTGGAGTTAATAAGTAGATGTAAGAATTCTTATTTTCACTCTTTTTGAAATTTTTTATTTTTATTAAACCTTTACCTTTAAGAGCTTTTAAACAATAATTCACTTTACCTAGACTAAAACCTGATGTTTTTGAAATTTGTCTTTGTGATTTAGAGCTTTTTTGACTTAATGCTCTCAGTATTTCTAGTTTATCTTGACTATTAAGCATATTGTAATATATCTCTGTTCAACGATTGAACAGTATCATATAAAACTAATAAGTAAATATGTAATTATTATTAAGTATGAAATTCAAAATAGGATTTGATAAACGAGATAAAAAAAGATTATTTAATTACTGGGATGATATTCTAAATAACAATGTCTGGTCTGAGGGAAAATATACAAAATTATTTGAAGATAAATGTAGTTCTTACATTAATCATAGTTGTTTAAGTTTTTCAAGTTGGACAGGTGCTACAGAACCAATTATTGAATTCTTTAATTTGAAGAATCAAATAGTTTTATGTCCTTCGAATACTTTTCAGGCCACTCCTTTAATATCAAAACAATTAGGTTGCAAAATAAAATTTGTTGATTGTAATAAAAGTGATCTTTGTATGTCGCTTGAAGACTTAAAAATAAAGGTCAAAAAATATAAACCAAAAGCTGTCTGGATTGTTCATATAGGAGGGCATATTGCATTTCAAATAAATGAAATAGCAAATTTTTGTAAAAAAAATAAAATTCTTCTTTTTGAAGATTGTGCACATGCTCATGGTGCAAGTTATAACGGTAAAAGAGCTGGAACCTGGGGTGATGCTGGAGTCTATTCCTTTTATGCAACTAAAACAATATCAACAGGTGAAGGAGGAATTTTAGTATCAAAAAATAAAAATCTTATTAAATTTGCTAAACAATTTAGGAATTATGGAAAACCTAATTTAAAAACTATTGGAAAAAATTTTAGAATGAATGAATTTAACGCGGCTCTAGGTTGTATTCAAATCGATAGATTAAATGATATTGTTGAGTGGAAAAATAATTATGTTAATAAAATTAAAAGTAATTATTCGAATACTTTAAATTTACCAGATAAAATGATATCTGGTTTCTATAAGTTTATTGTTTTTCAAAAAATAAAAAATGGAACAGGAAAAGTTTATGAAAAAGGATGTCATAAAATTTTTGGGGATAAAATTCATCTTCCAAATACAGATTGGGTAAATAAAAATCACTGGTGTGTTCCGGTATATTATAAAGGATAAAAAATATGAAAATTTTAGTTACGGGTGGTTCAGGATTTATTGGTAGTTTCATTGTTGACCAACTATCAAAAGATAAAAGTAACCAAATTCAAATTTTTGATATTGCAGCTCCAAATTTTAAAATTGAGGATAATGTTAGATATATCGATGGTGATATTTGTTATAAAACTGCGATTGACAAAGCTATCGTTGATTGTGAAGAAGTGTATGATTGCGCAGGTGTTTTAGGGACAAGTGAACTAGTTTTTCAAACTGAAAGAGCAATAGATACAAATATAAAAGGAGCATTCAATGTAATTCAATCATGTTTAGATAATAAAGTTAAAAAAATTTTTCATCCTACAAAACCATTCTTTAAAACATATTGGGAAAATACTTATACAATTTCTAAAATAACCGCTGAAAATTTTGCAAGAATGTATAGAGATGTTTATGATATGAATTTAACAATCCTAAGATGGTTGAATGCTTCCGGACCTAGACAGCATCTATTTCCTGTAAGAAAGTTTATACCTTTAGCCATATGTGACGCCCTTTTGGATAGAGATATAGAGATTTACGGAACTGGTGAACAAACTATTGATATTATTGACGTCAGAGATATTGCAAATATTGCAATTGTTTCAACTAGAAGTGGTGTTGGAAAAGATAAAAAAGTTTATGATGTTGGTGCAGGACAAGCACTTACTTGTAACTATGTTGCTCAAAAAATAATTAAAATGACAAATAGTAAATCCAAAATCAAATACTTACCAATGAGAGTTGGTGAGGCCTTAAATACAAAAATTGTTGCAGTAAATCATGAAGAACTTTTTAAAAAATTTAATTTGAAATTAAACTTTAGCTACGAGCAGACTTTACAGGATTCAATTGAGTTTTATAAATCATTAGGTAAAGATTATTTAATTAAATCATCCAATTATTTTAAAGTTTGAGACAATTAACAGTTATAATCTGTAATTATAATAACGGAAAATATTTAAAAAACTGCCTAGATTCTATTTGTAATCAATCTATAGCAAAGAAAAAGTATAACATATTATTAGTAGATGATTGCTCAAATGATAATTCTATTAACATTGCTCAAGAATATCTTAATTTAGAAAATCTAAAAATAATAAAAAATAAAAAAAATATTGGTTTAGTAAAAAGCTGTAATAAAGCTATTAATCTTTGCAAAACAAAATATATAATAAGAGTTGACTCCGATGATTATGTTAAAAAAAATTTTATTGCAAAATTCAATACTCAAACAAAGAAAAATTATGATTTTATTTTTTCAAATTATTTAATTAAAAAAAAAAATAAACTTTTAAAAAAAAATTTAAAAAAAAAAAATTTAAGACATTTGATATCTTGTTCAGTTGCCCTCAAGAGGTCTTACTTAAAAAAAATTGGACTATATAAAAAATTTTTTTGGGAGGAAATTGACCTGTACATAAGATATCTCAAATCTTATAATAATATTAAACACATTGAAGATTATCTTTATATTTATCGTATACATGACAATAACATGACTAAGTCTTATGATGCAAAAAAAAGAGGATGGAATGAAATAAATGACAAATACAAAAAAAAAGATATAAAAATTATTGATAAATTACTAAAAAATAAAAATGCATAACCCTAATATTACATTGATTGCAGAAATTGGAGAAAATTATTTAGGTAAAATTAGTTTAGCAAAAAAATTAATTGAAAATGCAAAAAAATCTGGAGCTGATTATGCAAAATTTCAATCATATAACGAAAATTGTTTAAAAAAAACTGATCCTGAATATAACTGGTTTAAAAAAGTTTCTCTTAAAGACAATGAACATTTTCAACTAAAAAAATATTGTAAAAAAAAAAGAATAAATTTTTTAAGTTCACCTTTTAGCTTAGAGAGGGCTGAGTTTTTATGTGAAAAATTAAAACTCGATGAAATAAAAGTAGCTTCAAGTAAAATGACAAATAGAAGACTTTTAAAATATTTAAATAAAAAAACAAAAAAAGTTTTTTTATCAACTGGCATGTCTAATATTAGAGAAATAAATCAATCATTGAGATATCTTGATAATACCGAAGTTGTAATAATGCATTGTGTGAGTGAGTATCCTTTGAAACCAGTAAATTCTAATTTACTTGCTATTCAAAAACTTAAAAAAGAATTCCCAAAATTTACAATAGGCTATTCAGATCATTCTATAGGAAATCTTGCAGTAGAAGTTGCTGTATCATTAGGTGCCACTGTTATTGAGAAACATTTTACAATGAATAAAAATTTTAAAGGAACAGATCATATTTTATCTGCTGATTTTAAAGACCTAAAAAAACTTAGAAAAAATATAAATATAATTTCTTTAATGCTTGGAAAAGAAATAAAAAAACCATCAAAAAAAGAAATCAAAATAAGAAATTTTATGAGAGGTAGATTTGGAGATTAAAAACAATGAAAGTAACATTAATAGTTCAAGCTAGATCAAATTCTACAAGATTAAAAAATAAAATGTTTTTGACGCTTGGTAAATATAAAATTTTAGAGTGGGTTATTTTAAGGTTAAAAAATATAAGGTTTGTTGACAATTTAGTAATTGCAACTTCTGATAAAGTTGAAGATAGAAATATTTTAAAAATTGCAAAAAAAAATAATTTGAAAGTTTTTATTGGTGATGAAAAAAACGTCCTTAAAAGATTTTATTTATGCTCTAAAAAATTTCCCTCAGATTTAGTTGTAAGGGTTTGCGCAGATAACCCTCTAATCGATAAAAAGGAAATTGAGAGACTTATTTTATATTTTAAAAAAAATTACAAAAAAAATGATTATTTACAAAATTTTTTAGTCACAAAAAATTCAATTTATGCAGGGGGATTTGGTGCTGAGATATTTAAAAGAAAATGTATCAAAGAGGCATTTTTAAGTGCTAAATTATTGAGTGATAAGGAGCATGTAACTAAATTTATTAGAAATAA
>MDTB01093386.1_pt1 | contig 10601 bp, 14 predicted proteins | sample 811161 | NCBI WGS metagenome assembly MDTB01 (sample SAMN05326650, study PRJNA326480) | marine metagenome | isolation source: seawater | place: Mediterranean Sea | collected 2009
ACCGCAAGGTCTTCCCAACCTCCTGTGTACTGCAAGGTTGCCCAAACAATCACAGCAAGTATGAAAGGAAAGTAGTACACATATGGAATACGTGTAACCCACCCTGCGAAATATGCCAGTCCATAACAAATGACAGCAGTGATAATTGTGCCTAATAAGAAAGCAAATGTCATACTGTCAAATAATCTGTCGTCATAAAATGTATCAGGTGATCCAAGATCAATGCCCAGGTATAAAAATAAGCCCATCAATATCGCGGCGAAACTTGCACCTGGAATACCAAATAACACTGTTGGAATAAATGATGAGGCCTTCTGTGCGTTGTTGGCACCCTCGGCACCTATCACACCTTTGACGTTGCCCACACCAAACTTTTCTTTGGGATTGGCCGCAACCGTGGCACCATATGCCAACCAGTCCGCCATTGCTCCACCCAGTCCAGGAAGTAAGCCTATGAAAGAACCTATGGCTCCTCCTCTAATACTATCCTTCCAACATCTCATAGTATCTTTTACACCTTGTTTAAGATCCTGCCAACTGCCGTGTTCTGCTTTGATTGTCGTTGTAGTTTTTCTATTGAACCATCCATTCCAAAGTTCTGGTATGGCAAAAAGTCCTGCAACGAAAGGCAGTATCTGTACACCGTCTTCAAGATATCTCCAACCCATTGTGAAACGTGCTACATTATTAACATCAACACCAATTAGTCCTATGGTTACCCCTAACACAATAGCAAGTGTGCTTCTTACATATTTCCTAGTGGATACAAACCCCACAGTGACAAATGCCAATAGCACCAATGCCCACAGTTCGGGTATGCCCATGTACATGACAACCTGTGTGTACCATGGCAGGAATAAAAATGTCAGTGATCCCCAAAACAAACCATTGGCAGTGCTTGATGTTATAGCGGCCGATAATGCTCTTGTTGCCTCTCCGTTCTTGGCCATGGGAAATCCGTCCACCATTGTTGCCGCCGCAGAGTTGGCTCCGGGTATGCCCAATAGCACACCACTGAATGAATCACCGGTTGTTGAGGATGCCACAACTGCGACACAAAATATTACACCGAGATAAGGTTCGCCAACAAAGTAGGGCATGAATCCAAATAGTGTAATAAGTCCTGTTGTTGCTCCTGCGGCTGGTATTAGGCCAATGATTAAGCCGTAAACAATACCTGCCAATAAGATAGCAAGTTCCATACTAAAATTTCGGGGTTGTCTAAGTTGTGAACTTCCATGGGAGCGTTACAACAAAATATGTGTTACTAATTATTCCTATCAGTATTTGATTTCACAAATACTGAGCCCATTTTTTGGTCATAGGCTTGTAATTTTTCTGTTAGCTCTTTTACAATCTGCTGGTATTCACTGACCTGGACTTCAAGATTGCCTATCTTTGCTTTCAAAATTTTTAAATTATCGTCCTTGTCCATTGTATGCCTTGTATGACCTTTTTTTATGTTTATTCATAGAGCTTTTTTTGACTCTGCTTTTGTTTGCAGATTGAGAAGACTTTTTTGGCTTGCCTCTGTCATAAACATTAGTTCCTAAACGCATAAGTCATATTACACTAGACAAATCTTTTAGTCAACCGTATAATAGTAAATAAAAGTATGTCTATCAAGTTTTCTTTAGTATGTGAATGTTCAGCTAAATTCGAGGGCTGGTTTCCTGGCAACAAGGAATATGAGGAGCAAGTCTCAGCAGGAAAATTGCTGTGTCCAATGTGTGATAGTGCAAATGTAAGAAAAGACATCATGGCACCGAACATAGGCAAAAAAAGCACACAGAAAAACAAAAAAGTGGTCACTGATACAAAACAATTAGTGGGTGACGAAATGGTAATGGGTGGTAAGGCCAGACATCTAATCAGACAGATTCATAGACACGTGGAGAAAAATTTTGAGAATGTTGGTAAAAATTTTGCCAAAGAGGCACGAAAAGCCCACAGAGGTGACAGAGATCAGGAGTTTTATGGCAAGCCTTCTAAAAAGGAAATAAAAGATTTGGTCAACGAAGGCATAGATCTCTTTCAGGTTCCGGATATCAAGGACAATTAAAATTACCATTACCAGCATCGTGCGGTTGACAGCACACACGTTCTAGTATATAATTGTAGACATGATACGTAGGATAACAGAGATTGAAACTCCGGCGCATCGTAAATTAACAAACAAGGAAAAGGAAAAAATATGCTAACAAGTATGTTGAATACACTTTTTCCTTCTACTAAAAAGGAAAAACAAACCATGGCAAACTCAACTCAATACGTTGTTTACACTAGAAACTTCAAAACAAGAGCGAAGCAGATCGGTGTATTTGCGGAGCCGGCATCTTCATACAAAGTGGATGGTGAAGTACACGGTGGTAAAATCAAATTCAAGAACCTAGCAGTTAAAAACACTGCAAGAAAAACAGCTACTAACAAGTTGTTATCAAAAGGTATTGATTTTACAGTAGAAGTATTAGGTACAGCACCTAAGGCATCTGCATTGACAATGAAGTCGAACATTATTTCATTGCTTAAAAAATCAGGCAGAAAAGTAATTAATTACTCTGCGTAATTAATAATTCTAAGGGGCGGTAGGAAACTATCGCCCTTTTTTTGTGGCCATTAAATACTTTCATGCAAAAAGTCAAAGGCCATCTCAGCAAAAAATACAGATTGTTTGATCTTGAGGACCTATCTGGACACATTGGGAATGAAAAGCATGATAATATGCAACAATTTGAAAAGTGCTTGTCCACAAATGAAAAGATAATCCTATACCATTCGGAGAACATTGATTTTTACAACACTAGGAATATAGTCCAGTTGTCAAGTTTGATAAATGATAATTTGGACAAAATTTGTGTGGTAGCCCATGGCGTCAACAAAAATTTCCCATTTCCTTTTATAAATCATTTTGACTTTTGGATTGAAATAAAAAATAGGAACAATCTCGTGCCTGTATTTGATCACTCAAAAGACAAGTCAAAAGATTTTTTGCTCACGTACAGGAGGCAAACCGATGCACGATCTCAACTTAGAAAGATGCTGGAACATAAAGGTTACCTGGAAAATAGTGTGTATTCTTTCATAGAGGGTGAGAATGTAAGACATCTGCCAGCAGAGTATGAGCATGAAAAATTTATAGATCCAGAATTTAAAAAGCAACACGAATATCACGAGCCTGCAATTTGGAACATCATACCAAAACAGTTTAACGGTACAAAATTTTCCATAGTGCCTGAGACAGTAGAAACCAACAACATATTTTGCCTAAGTGAAAAGACTTTCAAGCCGATAATTGCAGGACATATCAGTGTGTATCTTGCAGGTGCTGGATACTTGAAATATTTGAGATCCTTGGGCTTCAAAACATTTTCTAATTACATAGATGAAAGCTATGATGAGGAGTTAGACCTTACCAAGCGGATACAAAAAATAAGTGATACATGCTGTCAATTACTCCAAACTGATCATAAAAAACTATATAGAGACTTGGCAAGTGTTACCATGCACAACCGTAATTTATTTTTCCAAAACGAACATTTGTCTAAGTTAAATACCCATATTATTAACCAGGTGGAACAATATTTTAAATGATAAAAGCGACCATTCCTGTAACATGGACAGAAAAAGATTACCAATACCTGCCTTGGGTTTGCAATCCAATACCGGAAGAAAAATTCAATGCTACCGTTGATACCACAAACCTCAACGTGGGTGTTTATATGTGCTACGATGAAAAAATACTAAGCAAATTTTATAGTGCTGTCGAAATGTTGCCATTAGAGAAAAAAGTGGTGGCAGTCAACAAATTCACACCTGGGCAAATTTTGCCATTTCATTCAGACAAATACGAGGAATATAAAAGGCGCAACAATATTAAACCCAAAGATCAAGATCAAATATCAAGATACATTGTGTTCTTGCATGATCAAAAAGCTGGACATCAACTCTGGATTGAAGATCAAATTTGTACAGGTCCGGCCGGCAGTGCCTTTGGCTGGCGTTTCGGCACAGAACACATGGCGGCAAATTTGGGTCATGAGGACAGATATGTTTTACAGGTCACTGGTATAAATGTATAGCACAAACGAATATAGCAGATTAAGAAAAATAATTGTTGGTGACGCCACAGGATCCAAGGTGCCCAATATTGACATAAGTGCAAGATGTGTAAATTATTCGGACAAACTGACCGAAGCGGAGATACCAAATGCAGGCCCATATCCTACGCAGGTCATTGACGAAGCTAACGAAGATATTGCAATCTTAATTGACTTTTTGGAAAAACAAAATGTAAGTGTGTATCGTCCGGACAGTGACTTTGAGCCAGCATATTCAAAGTTCTGTCCACGAGATACAATTTTTGTACACGGAAAAAACTCGCTGTTTGCACCAATGGCGATTAGATCAAGACAGCAAGAGTGTGAGGCCTATAAAAAAATTTTGGTAGATACAAAACAGATGAAAATTAATCGAAACGACCCGTTATACAATGAAAGTTGTGTCGGCAATAAAAACATCTTGGCCTTACATGAAAATGAACCTTGTTTTGACGCCGCCAACATACTAAAGGACAACAATCATGTTTACTATCTCGTCAGTAACAGCGGCAATGCCACCGGGGCAGACGCACTACAAAATATTTTAGGTCAAACTGCAAAGGTAGAAAAGATTGAAGGTGTGTATTCATACATGCACCTTGATAGCACACTAGCTTTTTTACGTGAAGGATTACTATTGGTCAATCCCAGTAGAGTTAAAGACAAGAGTCAGTTGCCGAGCTCGTTGCAAAAACACGACATCATATACGCACCTGAACCTGTAGATATTGGTTATTATGAGAATTATTGTAATTCTAGTGTATGGATAAATGTAAATCTTTTATCTATAGATGAAAAATTGGTTGTATTGGAAGAAAATCAGCACAACCTGAGAAAGATTTTGGAACAACAAGGAATAGAATGTGCAATGTTGCCAATGAGGCATGCCAGAACATTGGGCGGCTGTTTTCATTGTGTGACCTTAGATCTAGAAAGAGATAATGTATAAAGTAACCTATCAATGGAACAAACTTAAAACCTGTGTGGTTGGGAGTGCGTACCCTCCAGAAATTTTCCAATTCATAAAGGATGCCAAGTTGAGAAATATCTTTGAACAATTAGCAATCGAAACAGAGGAAGATATACAAAAACTTGTTGTTTTATTAAAAAAATTCAACATAGAAGTAATCAGACCAACCATGACACAGCAGTTCGAAGAGTTTAAAGTAGAAAACGGCTATATTGCCCCACCAATATCAGCTAGAGATTTTATGTGCATGATCGATGACAAACTATATTATCCTGGTCTGCCGAATGTTAATCATGCGTGGATTGAATTCAGTGAAAAGTATAAAATAGATAATAAGTCCGATGTATTTGATAATAAAGATTGGATAAAATTCCAAAAGCAAGACAAATATATTTTTGATAAAAAGATTAGTTTTTACAAAGACATCTTCACTTTAGCTTTACAAAAAGGAAACGAAGTTATTGCAAGTCCTATAGACTACATGAATTCTAGTTTCATCACACGCCTCGGCAAAAAAATGATTGTTGGCACACAAAATTATCATGATAACAAACAATCAATTAAAGACACTTTCGAAAGAATGTTTCCTAATAAGGACATCCATATCGCATCTAGTGAAGGACACTCCGATGGATGCTTCGCTCCCATAAACGAACATTTAATTATAAGTGCCTATGATGCAATTGATTATGAGAAAACTTTTCCAAATGCCGAAGTGGTGACGGTACCACCAGATATCACCTTGAAAGAGGATAAATTTAAAAAGCAGATATTGACCGCAGAACATAAATGGTTCCTCGAAGGAATGGAAAATAATAAAGATCTAACGGATATGGTTGACTATTATTTTAATAATTGGATTGGAAATGTAAATGAAACTGCATTCATGGTTAATATTCTAATGCTTGATAATAAAAATGCCCTTTGTAGCACAGACAACACACAGGTAAGAGAAGCTATGAAAAGGCATGGAATTGAATTACACATCACACCTTTCAAACATAAATGGTTTTGGGATTGTGGTATACATTGCCTTACACAGGATTTGGACAGAGAATAAATGGAGCAGGTGAGAAAATTCGAAAGAGAACTAGCTGACTTCTATGGAGCACCATATGCCGTGACCACAGATAGTTGTACCCATGCTATCGAACTATGCCTACGGTATCAACCACCTAAGGAACAAATCACCATTCCTGCCAAAACTTACATCAGTATACCTTTTACATTAATAAAACTTGGCCTTAAATGGAAATTTATTGACAGTGAATGGCAAGACTTTTATTATCTCGGTAACACTAAAATAATAGATGCCGCGGTACACTTCCAAGAAAAAGGTTATGTAGATGATACTTTTATGTGTCTTAGTTTTCAATATAAGAAAACATTAAGTTTGGGCAGGGGTGGAGCAATCTTATGCAAACACAAGAATGATTACGATGTGCTAAAAAAGATGTCCTACGATGGAAGAACAGATGACAAACCATGGAAAGAACAAGACATCTCAACCATTGGATATCATTATTACATGACAACAGAAACTGCCATCCAAGGATCTAATAAACTAAAAAGTGCGGTGCCGAAACCAAGGCAAGGTAGTGTGGACTATCCTTATTTGCCTGCTATGAAAATCTTTAATTAAAATAAGTGATCGTCGGATTGTTTAATTCCGATTACAAGGCCGGCTTCACCCTTGTCTGAAAAAAATGTACTGGTACCTGATTGTAAGTCGTCCAAGGCACTGTGCCAATTTGCGGCATTGCCAACAGGTTCAGCATCGAATTCAACTGTGACTTTAAGTTGTGTTGCATCACCATTATCGTCGTTGATGACTGCCCATTGGACTTTTGAACACCAAGTATCAAAAACAGCCAATTCTTCCGCAGTGTAATAAAAATTTTTAGCGTCTGTTACGTTTGAAAAAGTTGTCCAAGGGGCATTTCTACTATTGTCTTGCCACTCCTGGTAACTAATTTTTGTCTGTTTGTTAATGTTTATCGGCATAATTTGCTCCAAATTTTATTAAGCACTAGTATTTACCATAATAAACTACATTTTCCGCTTTGGGATACGTTCTCCACGGGTCAAAAATTGTTGTTTTATTATCTGCTGTTATTTGATCTGTTTCATGCACTCTAACAATAACTTGAACAGGATTGTCAAATCCATGCACTATCTGTCCACCATTGATTCTAACGTAATGTTGCACCAAAAGACTGTATGAACCATCTGTTAAATCTGTGTGCGGTTTGTAAGTGTCACTGCTAAAATAAACATTAGTACCATGTTTGAGGATTTCCTTTGCCATATTCTCTGCCTGTCTTTCTCTAGCAGTCATGATCGAATCAAAAATATCATAACCCAATCCTAGTTCCTTAGCCAACCATCGCAGTGCTATGTTATCCCTCGGGTGGCAACTGCCTCCATCACCCATACCAGCTTTCATGTATTTTGCACTGACTATCCTTTGAGTGCTCTGGCCTAATGCGTTGGTAACATTATCAACGTTCATGTTGCCTAACTTGACAGCAACATCTTGTATCATGTTGACTAAAGCAATTTTATTACTAATAAAAGTGTTGTAGAAGATCTTCATTGCTTCGATATCTTCCCATGTGCCAAATTCAATACGTGGCATGTTGGCACACACCTGTGTGTAGAAAGCTTCTAGCTGTTTAGCCTTTGCGGCAGTTTCGTAAACACCCTTTTTGGTGCCTATCATGATCATTTCTGGATTAATCATATCCCAGGCTACCGTGCCCATTGCAATAAGATAAGGATTGTAGATCAATTTCACGTTGGTTACCAATGGTGATAGCTCACGTCTAACGGTCCCTGGCAACACTGTGGATATCAGCACAAGGCTCTGTGTGGAGTTCATGTGTTTGTTGCATTTGGCCAATACATTTTTTACAGTTGCATAATCGAAATCCTTTGGTTCTTTGTCACTGATTGGTGTGCTTCCATCATAGCCGGATTCGTGTGGAGTTGGTGTTGCCACAAACACAATGTCACGGTCATGAACTAGATCTGCAATTGAATCACGGATCTGTATTTTTTGGCTGGTCTTTTTTTCAATATCGAAACCTGCCACATCAAATCCTTTGTCGCCTATTGCCTCAGCACAAGGCATGCCTAATTTACCAAGCCCGATAAAACCTATTTTTTCTTTGTGTGTCAGCATCACTACTAATTATGGCTCGCTATTGGCTCGCTATTAGGTCTTTGAATTTTCGCTTATTTGGAATAATCTGGAAGAGGTCCACCGTACTTTCTGCCCTTGATCCTTTTGCCGGCCACCTTCATTGTCTTTCCGCCGACTTTCTCACTTCTGTTGCCGGTCCTACGCATTTTGCCTTGCGATTTGCAACTGCTGACCCATGAAGCAGGCAGTGTGGACATAGGCTTGGCACATACACCCTTAGGTGCAGGTCCAATGTTTTCGTCTGTGTTGTATATTTCGTGGATCTTCATTACACATATTTAACTTAAAAATACAAGTTGATCTTGTTCTAATGTAGCACCCTGTAACATAATGTTATCAGTTTAAGAGTTTAAGCATAAGAATCAGTTAAGCATTAGCATCAGCACTGCTTAAGATATGTTTAAGCATCAGCACGTCAGCACGGTAAATACGACTATGAAGATCTTGGAACTTTTGAATACGCCAAAAAATCCTAATGATACTATATCTAGTGGCACAACATATAGTACCATCAAGCCGGAACAGACACAAGATATAGTGCCACAAGACCTAGTGCCAGAATCACTAGACGACACAATTTTGGAGATGCCGGATCATTCGGCCATCGCGGAAGGAGTCAGCCAAATCTTCAGAAGGCAGAAAGGTGGAAAGCCCACCAAAGGATTTAGATGCACCTCGGGTCCTCGGAAAGGTCGCATCGTGGCCAAACCAAGCACCTGTTTCATGAAGACCGATCCTGTTAAGTCCGCAAAAATCAGAAAGAAGAGACAGATCAAGGCAAGGATAGCCGGCAAGAAATTGGCACAGACCAAAAGGTCAGGGGCAGGAGCCAAAAGGTTGGCAGGAGTTCAGATCAAAAAAAGAAAAGGCTCACAGCCTAAATTGGGTGGAGCAAGATCAGGATCGAGACCATTGATGAAATCCAAAACGGTCAAGGCTAGATAGAATCAAAATACAGTTTCAAATTATTCCAAAGGTCAAATTTGTATCGACCTATCTTAGACAGTAGAACTTTCTGATTGTGTTCACAAATATCCCTGGAGTCGCGATAGAACTTTTTTGACTTTTCGAGATCTAAATCAGACAGGAGGTTTGATATTGCTTCTGCTCTTTGCTTGTGATCATTCATAGAATCGTATGACTCATCGATGAGCCCATCAAATGTTTTGAACCCTATGCTTCTTAGATTTTTGAGATAATTTTTATTTCCCACAACCACAAAAGGATGTTTCATGAGAATAGGTTTACAAATTTTTTCGGTCACATAAAAACTATCATCATTTGGTATATCCCCATATGTTTCACACACCACCTCGAAACAAGATTTTTTATAATATTCCAACATCGGCACCTGGCAGGAACGAGTCCCCAGAGAATCCAACCACTTTGATGGAAAATAGTCATAGGGATCCTGGTGTATGGGTGGATCATCGTGTCCGCCTGTGGTCCTGATGAATGCTTGGTCGAACAATGGACGATCCTTGATGGCATCATAGAAAGATTGCCTATGCTCTCGGCAATTTTCCTGAAACCTTATTAGGCTGAAGAATGTATGTTCTGGAGCATGGTCTTCCTTGAGATGATAGATGTGGGATGACCAGAAAAATCTTTCAAACCAATGTCCTATCTCCACGAATCGCCAATTGGCGAACCTGTCCGTGAGGTAGTGGCCGGCTGACCCGTTGATCAATATGTCCAACTTCAGTTGTTGGATATCTTTAAAATGTTTGGAACCAAAACCGTCAAATATTCTGCCCAAATGGTCTGGCAAATCATATTCGAGATCATGCTTCACAGCCTTTAGACCATATTGGAAATTGAAGAATGGATCTTCACTGGAATTGATTAGGACTTTGATTCTGTTTTGAAGGCACATCTGCTTGAAGTCGTTGTGTGGTGACCTTTCTGCCAGCAACCTCTCCAGTGTTTTCCACTTGATAATACACAGGATTGGCTTGGTGTTGGAGGCTTTGTATCTGATCACATCAATCAATGGTTGCTGATTTTTCAAATCCAATCTCTGGAAATCGATCCGACAGACATCCAGATATTCACTCATCATGTCATGGATGTCAAAATCGGCAATAATTTGGTATTTTTTGTCAATCATTATTGGAAAAATACTTACCGCTAGATCTTGTAGTAGATCTCATGACCTGGCACTAGATCCTGTGGGCTAAAAAGTCGCAAGATCATTGGCTTTTTTGGTCGGCTTTATATATAGGCTTTTTTTGGCCACCGGTTGACGGGTACCCTATCCATGCTAAAATGAAACATGAACCAAGGAGTTGAAATGATACAAAAAGACAAAGCATATACAGAAAAATTA
>MDTB01102500.1_pt1 | contig 10601 bp, 13 predicted proteins | sample 811161 | NCBI WGS metagenome assembly MDTB01 (sample SAMN05326650, study PRJNA326480) | marine metagenome | isolation source: seawater | place: Mediterranean Sea | collected 2009
CTTATTTCAATTAATTGATATAAAAAAAGAAAACATGCTTTTAGGATATTCATCTCAAGACATTGACTTGCATTACCTTAAAATTTTAACATTACCTATCTATCTAAGTATCATGGTAATTATTTCCTCAATAATAATGCTGAATATAAAAAGAGACAAACCCTACATATTTCATGTTTTGTTGGGTATTACCCTATCTGTAATAATTTATTATATAAATAATATTTTCAATATTTTTGGCTTAACAAACACAATTCCAGTATACTTATCAATATTTTTCCCAATTATTTTTCTAAGTATTCTCTCAATTATAGGCTTAATAAGGATTAATGAAAAATAAATTAATAATCTTTTTTGTAATTTTACTTCAGATCATTTGGTTTAATAAGACTTTATCTAAAGAAATTGAGTTTAATTCATCTGATATTGAAATTATTAATGAGGATAATCTAATAATCGCAAATGATGGGGTCGCTACTATTAAAGAGGATGAAATAATTATTGAAGGTGTAAAAATTAAGTATTTTAAAGATCAATCTTTAATTAAAGTAGAAAAAGGAAATATTTCAAAAATAGACAATAGTATTAAAATTAATTCTGATATTATTGAATATGATATCAAAAATTCAAAGATAACCTTTAATGAAAACGTTAAAATTCAAGAGAATTTAAATAATTTAATAATTTACTCCAATAAAATAATTTATGACTTAAATAGACAAGTAATTTCAAGTCAAAATAATTCAAAAATTTTAGATGCTCAAAATAATATTTATAGTATGAATAATTTTGAATACTCAATTGTTGAGAAAATTGTAAAATTATATGATTTAAAAATTTTAGACAATAAAAAAAATAAGTTTGATACAAAAACTGCATACCTTGATTTGAATAAAAAAGAGTTAGTAGCAAAAGACATTGGTTTGAATTTTAAACCCATAGAAAATTCAGAAAATGAACCTCGTTTAAAAGGAAGAAGTCTAATAAGTGACTATACAAATACAATTGTTAAAAAAGGAACTTTTACATTTTGTAAAAAAAGAGACAAATGCCCTCCATGGGAAATGAGTGCAGAAGAAATAAAACATGACAAGCAAAAAAAAATTATTTATTACAAAAATGCTAGTCTAAAAATTTATGATAAGAAAGTATTTTACTTTCCGAGATTTTTTCATCCTGACCCAACGGTCAAAAGACAAACAGGATTTCTAATTCCAAGATTACAAGATAATAGCACTACAGGTTTATCTTTGAAATTACCTTATTTTTTAGCGATAGCAGAAAATAAAGACATAACATTTAGTCCAAGATTTTTTAATGATGATAAATTCTTATTACAATCCGAGTTAAGACAAAAGAATAAAAAATCTAATCATATTGCAGACCTCAGTCAATTTGTTTCCACTGATGAAAGCTCAAAAGGACATTTGTTTTATAATTTTAATAAGAGCTATGAGAGTAAAGATTTCGATGATATAGAGCTGAACGTTAAGCTAGAACAAGTCTCAGATGACACATATTTAAAAGCCTATAAAATTAAAAGTCCGGTTATAAATAACACATCAACCCTTACTAATTCAATAAACTTTAATTTATACAACGAAAGTCAAACAATTAATACTAATTTAAATATTTATGAGGATTTAGGTAAATCAAATAGTGATAGGTATGAATATGTTCCAAATTTCAATTTTTCAAAAATGATAAATGATAATTATTCTTTTAAATCTAGTGGATATTATAAAAATTATAGCACAAATATAATTGAAAAAGTTATAATAAATGATTTGGACTTCAACTCAAATTCAAAATACTTTAATAACGGCGTTATAAATAATAGAAAATTCCAAATCAAAAACGTAAGTTCTGAGGCAAAAAACTCAGAAAAATTTAAAAATAAAGATTCAATTAGCTTTGCTCCCTCATTCCAGACTAATTATTCATACCCACTTCAGAGACAAAATGATGAATTTAATTACAAACTTACACCTAAATTTGCATTAAATCTAAGCATACCTCATACAAAGGATATACATAAAGAAAATGCTAACATAAATTACGATAATATCTACGATATTAACAGATTAGGTTTAAATGAAATAAATGAGGGAGGAATGTCAGTTACATATGGTTATGAGTATACTAAAACAGACAGATTAGACTTTAATCAAAAATTAAAATTTGGTTTTGCAAATAATCTTCGGTTTGAAGAAAATAAGGATTTACCAGCGAACACTAATTTAGGTGATAAAGTTTCAGATTTTGTAGGTTTAATTGAATATAATCCTAATGAAAATATAAAATTTGATTATAATTTTTCTTTGAAAAATAATTTAGTCGATCAAAATTATGAACTATTTGGTTTTGAATACTACTTAAAAAATTTAACTACAAAGTTTGAGTATTTGAATGAAAATAACAGCTCTTCAAAAACTTCTTATTTGAAAAATGAAACACAGTACGCATTTAATGATCAAAATAAATTAATTTTCGAAACAAGAGAAAATAAAGAAAAAAGCTTTACTGAGTATTATAATTTTATTTATCAATTTCAAAATGATTGTTTAACTGCAGCTATAGAGTATAATAAGGAATTCTATAATGATCGAGATTTAAAGCCTTCAGAAAATTTATTCTTTAAAATTTCAATTTTACCTTTTGGTGGGTTTAATACTCCAAACATTAAATGATAATTTTAAAAAAAAAAATAACTATAGCTTTGATTTTTTTTTTATTAACAAGTCTGAGTCTATCCTCAATCAATTTTCGAATTATATTTAAAATAGATAATCAAGTTGTCACAACCTATGACTTGGAGCAAGAACGTAACTATCTTTTGGCATTGAATCCAAGATTAAATGAAGTTGATGAAAGAACATTATTTGATATTGCAAAAAAATCAATTACAAAAGAAATGATAAGAAAAAATGAAATACTTAAATATAAGGAATTGAATTTACAAAATTCTCAAATAAACACAGTTCTAGAAAAAATGATTACTGATTTAAACTTTTCAAATTTACAACAGTTTCAGAATTACTTAATGAGTTACAATATTTCAGTTGATGAAATACGAGGAAAAATTGAAATTGAAAATGAGTGGAAAAACCTTATCTATGCAAAATACTCAAAGAGTATAAATATAGATAAAGAAAGTCTGAAAAGTAAAATAGATAATATGAGTGAAAAAGATTTTTTGATTGAATATAACTTATCTGAAATTATTTTTTCTAAACAAAATATCAATAGTTTGAAAGAGCAAGAAGAAAAAATATTTGAAAGTATTAAAGAAATTGGTTTTGAGAATACTGCAAATTTATTTAGTATCTCCGACAGCGCAAAGGTTGGAGGTAAAATTGGTTGGATAAGAAAAGACAACTTGTCAAAGGAAGTTGTTGAAAAATTAAAAAATTTAAAACAAAATTCTAATAGTCCTCTAATTGAAATTGGAAATAATTATTTAATTCTAAAAATAAATGAAATTAAAGAAATACCTGTTAGGATTGATAAAAAAAGAGAATTAGAAAAAATGATAATGATTGAGACTTCAAAACAATTAGATAAATTTTCTAACATTTTTTATAATAAGATTAAATTGAATAGTAAAATTAGTGAATTTTAAGCCAATCTTAATAGTCCCTGGAGAGAAAAAAAGTATATTTTTTGAAATTTTTTTTAAATCTATAAAAAGAAAAACTTATTTAAGTCCATTGATTCTGATTTGTGAAAAAAGCACTTTAGAAAAAGAGAAAAAAAAATTTAAATTTAAAAAAAAAATTGATCAAATTTTTTTAAAAGAAATCAATAATAAAAAAATCGTAAAAAAAAAAAATTTATGTAATCGATGTAAAAAATCAAAATGCTAATTATTACGTTCGTGATTGTTTTGAGGTTGCGTTTAAATTAATTAAAGATGGTTTTTCTGATAAATTTATTAATGGACCAATTAATAAAACTAAAACGTTAAAAAAAAAATATTTGGGTATTACAGAATATGTTGCTAAAAAATTCAATCAAAAAAGATTTGCAATGTTAATTTATAATAAAAAACTATCAGTTTGTCCTGTAACAACACATCTACCTTTAAACATCGTTTCAAAAAAAATTACATTTAAACTGATAGTAGAAAAAATTCAAATTATTAAGGATTTTTATGAAAAATTTTTAGGCTTTAGTCCAAAAATTGGTGTAGCTGGGTTGAACCCTCATTGTGAAAGTATTTTAAGATTTAATGAAGATAAGGAAATAATATATCCAGCCATAAAATCGTTAAAGAAAAAAATCAATGTTAAGGGACCTTTTCCCTCAGATACATTATTTATGAAAAATAATAGAAAAAAATTTGATGTAATAATAGGAATGTATCATGATCAAGTTTTAGGTCCAATGAAAACTCTTTTTGAATATGATGCAATCAATATTACCATTGGTCTTCAATTTTTAAGAGTAACTCCAGATCATGGTCCCAATGAAGAAATGGTTGGAAAGAATAAATCAGATCCAACCAGTTTGATTAAATCATTGGATTTTTTAAACAAAAAATGATCAAGGCTAAAAAAAGTCTTGGACAAAATTTTTTAGTAGATCAAAATATAATCAATAAAATCACAAGTTTTATAAATATAAAGAATAGATCCATATTAGAAATTGGTCCCGGCACAGGAAATTTAACTGAAGGAATTCTTAAAAAAGAACCAAGACAAATAATAGTTGTTGAAAAAGATAATAGTTTGTTGAGTTTACTTAAAATAAAATTTAATAATAATATTAAAATTATTAATGATGATATTTTGAAAATAGATGAAAGCTTTATAAGTAATGAGATTTTAACAGTTTTTGGAAATTTACCCTATAATATTTCTACTGAAATTTTATGTAAATGGATACTAAATTTGAAAGAAAAAAAAGTATGGTTCGATTACCTTATATTAATGTTTCAAAAAGAAGTTGCGGATAGAATTTTGTCTGATTTTGACACAAAAAATTATGGAAGATTATCAATATTAACAAACTGGAGATTAAATATTAAAAAAATTTGTGATGTGAAACCTTCAAGTTTTAACCCTAAACCCAAAATTAATAGCACTGTTTTGTTTTTTGAACCAAAAAGAAAATTTTTTATTTTTAGAAATCCAAAAAATTTAGAAAAAGTTACAAGAATTTTTTTTATGCATAGAAGAAAAATGATAAAGAAACCTTATTATCAAATATTTGGTGAAAATTTAAAATGTGCATCCAAAATTGGTATCAATTTAAATTTGAGACCACAAAACTTGAGTTTAAATACATACTTCAAATTAACAAAAGAGTATGAAAATTTAAGAGGTTAATTTTTCTACATGACTTCTAACATATTCAGAGTCATAATCTTTTGATCCATTTTTGATCTCGGCATTAATCAAATCTTTAATTTTTGTAAAACATTTGTTTAATTCATCGTTAATTACCACATAATCATAATTAATCCAGTGAAGCACATCTCTTTCAAATTGTTGCATTCTTTCATTCACTATTAGCTTATCTTTAATCTCTCTATTAGATAATCTTTCAAATAGAATTTTTTTACTTGGAGGCAAAATAAAAAAAGTGATTAACTTATAGTCTAGTTTTTTATTTTTTATTTGATCGGCTCCTTGCCAATCAATATCAAATAAAACATTTTTTCCTTTGTTTAAATTATCTATTATTGGTGTTCTAGTTGTTCCATAAAAATTATTGAAAACTTTTGCATACTCTAAAAACTCTTGATTATTAATTAATCTTTTAAATTCTTTGTCATTTACAAAATAATAATCCTTATTAGGCACTTCACCTGGTCTTGGCTGTCTTGTGGTGTGTGAAATTGAAACTTCAAAATTTTTTTGTTTTGAGAGTAAATTTACTAAAGTAGTTTTACCAGCTCCTGAAGGAGAGGAGAGTATTACCATTATCCCATCATTAGAGGAGGGCATTTAAAAAATTTATTAATTAGCTTTGCCTTCAATAAATTTGACTGCATCACCTACTGTTAAAATTTTTTCTGCTTCACTGTCTGAAATCTCTGAACCAAACTCTTCCTCAAAAGCCATAACTAATTCAACAGTATCTAAACTGTCAGCACCTAAATCATCAATAAAACTTGACTCTTCGGTTACTTTTGACTCTTCAATTCCTAGATGGTCTGCAACTATTTTTTTAACTTTACTTGAAACATCTTCTGACATATTGATCCTTTTATTATTATAAATCGTTATTAATTCAATTAACTAGATTGTCAAGCCATATACATCCCACCATTTACATGCAATGTTTCTCCATTAATGTAATCAGACTGATTAGATGCTAAGAAAAGAACTGCATTAGCAATATCATCAGGTTCACCCAATCTAGCTGAGGGTATCTTCGAAATTATAATTTCTTTGTACTTTTCCTCAATTTTATCTGTCATTGCTGTTTTTATAAAACCAGGTGATATACAGTTTATATTAATATTTTTTTTAGCATATTCTATTGCTAAACTTTTTGACATTGCAACGATACCTGCTTTTGATGCTGTGTAGTTTGTTTGTCCTAAATTTCCAGTGTGCCCAACTACAGATGTAATATTTATTATTTTACCTTTTTTATTTTTTAGCATATTTTTGATTGCAAATTTACAAATCAAAAATGTGGATGTCAGATTAATATCTATTACTTTTTTCCACTCATCTAAACTCATTCTAATAGCTAGATTATCTTGAGCAATACCTGCATTATTAACAATGCAATCAAAATTACCTCCTAGTTCTCTTGACGCGTCCTCAATAAATTTTTCAATTTTTTCGTGATTAGAAATATCAAATTTTAATATCTTAATTCTATTAAATTTTTTTTTTAATTCTTCCAGTTTTTCAATTTTAGTTCCTGATGCAATTATGTTGGCTCCATTTTCACTTAATTTTTTAATTATAGAAGTTCCTATGCCACCCGTTGCACCAGTAACAATGATATTTTTTTTTTCTAAGTTATTCATAATTTTAAACCTTCTATATCTGATTGATTATTAATAGAAATAGTTTTTACATTTTTATCTATTCTTTTTACTAATCCAGATAATACTTTACCTGGACCAATTTCAACAAATTGGACTACTCCTTTACTAATCATGTTAATAATACTTTCTCTCCATCGAACTCTTTTTTCAATTTGAGTAATAAGTAGTTTTTTTAAATCGTTAATATTTGTAACCTCTTCAGCAGTAACATTAGATATTAAAATATTATCTGATTTTTTAAACTCAATTTTTTCAAGTTCTTTTTTCATCACATCTGATGCGCCCATCATTAAATCACAATGAAATGGAGCACTTACAGGAAGTTTAATATTTTTAATTCTTATGACTTTTAAAATCTCAGCTAATATTTCTAAATCTTTAGTCTTACCACTTAGAACTATTTGGCCATCTGAATTATCATTTGCAATTTGAACTTTAAATTTTTTTTCATTGTCTTTTAAAATTTTTTCCACCACTTCAATTTTGGTTCCCAAAACAGCAATCATGCCACCTTCTCCTTTGGGAACTGAATTTTGCATTGCAGTTCCTCTAATCCTTAATAGTTTAATAGTTTGATTAAAATCAAGATATCCAGCACATGAAAGAGCTGAATACTCACCTAATGAGTGTCCAGCAAAATATTTACCTCTATTTAAATTTATACCAAACTCATCTTTAATTGTTTTAAATATAGAGTAACTGACTAAAAAAATTGCAGGTTGAGTGTTTGCTGTAAGATCTAATTCATCTTTTGGTCCATCCAATATCATTTTTGAAAGATTTATTTGCAGTATGTTGTCTGCTTCTTTAAATAATTTTTTAACAATTTCGAATTTTTCAAAAAACTCTTTTCCCATTCCAATTATTTGGGAACCTTGACCTGGAAATATTACTGAAAACATTTAAAAATAAAATAATTATTGTTTTTTAGTATTGAAATCGACACCTTATAATAGTATATCCTCACATTTTATTAAAGAATTTATATGAAATTATATGAACATACAATCATAGCTAGACAGGATACTTCTCCTGCTGAACTTAAGCAATTAACTGAAAAGTATTCTAAAATTGTTGAAAAAAATGAGGGAGAAATAGTTAAAACTGAAAATTGGGGATTGTTAAACCTTTCATATTTAATTAAAAAAAATAAGAAAGGAAGTTATATTCATTTCAAGATTAAAGGTGATGGAAAAGTAATAGAGCAGCTAGAAAAAAGTGAGGCAATAGATAAAAAACTATTACGACATTTAACTGTAAAGGTAAAAGAATTTGATCTCGAGACTAATTACTTCACAAAAAAAGAGGAAAAAGAAAAAACTAAAAACTAATTATGCCAAAAAAACAAAGTGGAAACAGAAAGAATAAACAAAGTAATTTTGCTAAACTTAGTATATTTCAACCAAATAAGTATAAGTTTAAAAAAAATTGTCCTCTTTCAATAAAAGGTGCTCCAAAAATAGATTACAAAAATATAAGATTACTTAAAAAATATGTTTCTGAAAATGGAAAAATATTACCCTCAAGAATTACGAATGTTTCTCAAAAAAAACAAAGAGAATTATCTGTATCAATAAAGAGAGCGAGAAACTTAGCTTTAATATAATGAAAATAATACTATTAGAAAATTTGAAAAAAGTTGGGTCTATTGGTGAGGTAATTGAAGTAAAAAGAGGTTTTGCTAGAAATTTTTTAATCGCAAATAAGAAAGCTCTATATGCTTCAAAAGAAAATATAAAACAAGTTGAAAAAATTAAGTCAGAACTTTCAAAAAAAGACAATGAAAAAAAACAAAATGCAAAAAAAGTTTTGGAAAAGATAAATAAGAAAGATTTTAGTATAAAAAAACTTAGCACAGAGAATGATGAATTATATGGCTCTGTAAAGCCAACTGAAATATCAAAATTAATCTTTGAGGAAAGTAAAATTGAAATTAAGCCTTCGATGATACAGCCTATAAATCAGATTAAATCTTTAGGAAAATTTAAAGTAAGAATCTTTTTACACTCTGAAGTTGATGGCGAAATTACTATCACTGTCAAATCTGCAGAGACTATTCAATAATTATACAATTTCATCCACAGCCTTTTTTAAAATTTTGTTATTTAAATTATTAATGTAAAATATTTTATGGAAAATAATTTAAGTCTTGTTAAAAATGATCTTAAAGAATTACCAAACAACATTGAAGCTGAGCAGTCTGTAATAGGTTCAATTTTAGTCTCGAACGAAATATTTGATGAAATTAACACGCTTATTACAAATATAAATTTCTATGATCCAATGCATCAAAAAATTTTCAGTGCTATTGAAAATTTGATTTATAAAGGGATATTAGCAAATCCAATTACCTTAAAAAATTATTTTGATAACGAAAATGATGAAATAAATATACCGGAGTATCTAATAAAAATTACTAAATTTTCTACTTCAAGTAGACAGGCAATCGAGTACTCAAAAATAATTTATGATATGTTTGTAAGAAGAGAATTAATAAAAATTTCTGAACAAACGATCTATAGTGCTAAAGAAAATGATTTAGATACTTCTGGCCAAAATATAATAGAAAATTCAGAAAAACTTCTTTACGATTTAGCTGAAAAAGGAACATTCAGCTCCTCGCTTATAAGGTTTGATGATGCAATGAAACAAACTATTGAAATGGCATCTGCAGCTTATAAAAATGAGGGAGGAATAGTAGGGGTGCCAACGGGATTAAGAGACTTAGATGACAAACTTGGAGGTCTTCATCAATCCGATTTAGTAATTATCGCTGGGAGACCATCAATGGGTAAGACTTCACTAGCAACAAATATTGCATTTAATGCTGCTAAAAACATTCAAGAAAATGGAACAAAATCGTCAGTAGCTTTTTTTTCATTAGAGATGTCATCTGAACAACTATCAACAAGAATTATTTCTGAGCAAGCAAGAATTGGTTCAAATGATATAAGAAGAGGAAGAATATCAGATGAACAATTTGATCAATTCCTTGAAACCTCTAAAGATATTTCAGAACTTCCTCTATTCATAGACGAAACACCAGCGATAAGTATTGCTGCTATGAGCAATAGAGCAAGAAGAATAAAAAGATTACATGGGCTTGATCTTATAGTTGTAGATTATATTCAATTGATGAAAGGAACTTTAAATAATAGAGATGGTAGAGTTCAAGAAATTTCTCAAATAACTCAAGGTTTAAAGGCTATTGCCAAAGAATTAAGTATCCCAGTTTTGGCTTTATCTCAGCTATCAAGACAAGTTGAACAAAGAGATGATCATAAACCTCAATTAGCAGATTTAAGGGAATCAGGATCAATTGAACAGGATGCTGATGTGGTAATGTTTGTTTATAGAGAGGGTTATTATCTACAAAGAAAAGAGCCAAGAGAGGCAACTGTTGAACACGCAGAGTGGCAGGCAAAAATGAATGAGGTTGCGCATTTAGCCGAAATTATCATTGGGAAACAACGACACGGTCCCATTGGTAAAGTAACTCTTGAGTTTGAGGAAAGATTTACAAAATTTAAAGATACTCAAAATAATTAATTTACAATATAACAGGTTAAATGATTGATCATTTATACCA
>MDTB01051006.1_pt1 | contig 10600 bp, 10 predicted proteins | sample 811161 | NCBI WGS metagenome assembly MDTB01 (sample SAMN05326650, study PRJNA326480) | marine metagenome | isolation source: seawater | place: Mediterranean Sea | collected 2009
ATTCAGCATTTACTTTTTCTAGTATTTTATTTTTTTTAATAGTTTCATTACCAAGCGAAAATATATCTGCAATTGCACTATCTAATGTGTTGTAATCCATCTGAACATCTTGTTTATACTGAGCAAATGTAGCGCCATTCATATCATCATAAGTCGTAATAAATAATGGAATAAAATATTCAACTTCATCAATCATTTTTAAAAGTGTGGATTGAACAGAGCTAATAATCCTTTGACGAGAACGCACTTCAGATGCAGGCTCATTTTCATATTGCAGTTGTGACGCAATCCAATTAATCGAATTTGCAACAGTTAATACATAACTTAAGTATGATGTTACAGTTTGGACATTATTAATAACTGTTGTGTAATCATTCATAATGCGTGAATAATCATATAAATAATACCCAGCATAATTTTGTCCAACATATTTATTAAGAGTCTGCGAAGTAAGATTTGTCGTCATCTCATCAAGGCGATGCTCAGTCGATTCAAATAATGCAATGAGACCATTATTCTCATTAGAGTAAACCGAGTCCAAAATATTAGACCCAATAGATGACGTATCAAAATACGATAACGTTTCACCAACAAGAACTGTTTCAAATGAATCGAGTGGCTCATAATCACGGATCTCAACGCCTTCCATATTTTCATCAGCAGATTCAGAGCCATCAAAGTCTTCTGCAGCCCAAAAATCGGAAGATGTTGCTAGAGATTCATCCGTAACTGTTTGATAATAAAAAGACGCACCAACAATTTTATCAGCAAAACCTGCATCTTGAAGTAATCGTCCAGCATAATAAGCATCTGACGAATTCTCATCCCCGTATAACGAAACTAATGTATCTTGAGAGATCCCAGCAGTCTCAAATGATCGCACCTTTTTAAGGGTAGCAGTATTTGATCGTGACGAATAAACATGACTATCTCGCCAACCATATATCGATCGATATGCCCCTTTAGCAAGTAACCCATCCCGTAATGTTGAGTCCAATACAAATGAACGACCATCGATTTGGAGCTGAATAATTGTATGACCATACCGATTCCCAAGTTGACCAATCGCTCCGGCGATCACCTGAATGGAATCAGTAGAAAACCCTGCATTCATAAATGCCCGTTCCAGTAAACTAACTTCCAAATGGGCCAAATCTTCACAATCGCCACCACCACGAGCAAAAATTTGATCCAACGTCTGCCACTGATGCTTGGTTTCCGTAATATAATTAAATGATTGAATACGCTGATGAACTTTATCAATCACATCAAAAATACTTAACCCATCATAACCACTATCAAAAATATCATCTATAATATCAATGACCTGTTCATGGTTCGAATCAATAACAGCTAGCTGTTGATCGGGACGAGAACCATGTGGATAAACACACGTTGATTGATCGCCAATAAGTTCAACAAATCGATAATGATCCAAATTTAGCGGAACATTTGATTGTGCACCATATTGAATACCTCGCCAACCATCTGTTGATGGCCAACAAATGCCAAGATCGTATTGATTCAGAATTGAAGTTGCCTCAAAGGCATGTATATCAGGCAATTGAATCCTCTTCAATTCAGCCAACTGTTGCATAAATGATACTTGTAAATTCATCAGTATTCGAGCGTTCAAAGATGATGATTCGAACATTGGCGCCAACGTTGAGTGAACAGATGATATAAGTTGATCAGCTGTGAGAACATGATCAAACTGATCAAGCCAATCAGATACCATTTGAATGATCACAGGATGACTAGATTCAACTCGATCAAGGAAGTAATAAGTTAGAAACCGATCAAATGAATCGGTATTCCATTGGTCCCATACACTACCAGACTGAATGGATTCTAAATAAGTAACACCTGAATAATCTGACTGATTTTGTTGGTTCAATTGCGCATCAAATGAATCCACAATTGTCCGCTGGGTCAGCTGTTCAATATGTATTTTGTCCGTATCTATTCCCCTCAAACGATCCCCTTTCGAACAAATATAAATGATTTATCACCATATTAAAGTCAAAAAACAATCAACCGGTTTGGCTGACCATTAAATAAGGTAACTCATCATTTAGTATTTGACTCTATTATAAGTATCGTTCATTTTCGCAAAAACCTTGCATTTTTATTGATCGAATTTCTCTCGTTCATTTACAGGTATCGCATAATAGACATCTAAAATTTTGGTTCCAGTAAACACACCAACACACGATAAGATGATATCTCGAGGAATCGTTTTCAAAATTTGTTGAGCAATTGTCACATTATCTTCATTAAATGGAATTCCTTCAAAATAACGTGCAAGATTCATAAATAAAAACTTTTTATTTTCAAAAGCTTCTTTTCGGATACGTGGCCGTTTATATGGATTATAAAAATATTCATCCAAAAGAAATTGCATATGCTTCGATCGCTCACTTTTGGAAAATAGCAATAATATATGATCTTGTACCACACGTGAAAAGCTTTTATATTTTTTAAGTAAGTAATCATCAACTTCATCTATACGACCCAATAGGCATTCAATAATCACAAGAATAACTTCAATATCCATTGTCTCATCCAAAATAAAAAGAAATTCATCAACAGGTACAACTTCTTTATTCTGATTAATAGAATAAATCGCTTCGATAAGACCCTCTTTATCCATATTTTCGAAACGCTGAATAATTAAATGTTTATCAGACATACCTTAATACTAAAATGATTCACACAAAAAAACTATCTACAGTTTATAAGATATTTTCTATACTAATCATCAATATATATCGATACATTAATTAGGATTGAATTATCGATACTAGAAACAAGGAAGGAGGGACAATTAATAATATATAAAAAAAAGATGATTTTTTAAATTAAAAAATTTGACTCAATGGTAAAACCATAAAAAAATTTAGGAGGAAAAAATGGCTAATGTAAGTTTTGAAACACTACTTGAAGCAGTTCAATCACATGCAAATACATACCAAGCAGCACTAACAGATCTAGAAGCTAGTGCAACATCATCTCAGGGTACAGGATCAAACCCTGGATCAGTAAATATTACTGACGCAACCGTTGCAACAACTCGTGTCCAGTTAACACAATCACTAACTGAAATGGCATCGGGAATTGCAAAAAACGCAGCTGATCATACCAAAGGTCTTGGAAGAAAAATCAGCGGATAGGTAAATTAAATATGACAACAGGTATATCTAGTTCGGTCTCAAAATCTCATACTTCTGGCGTTTCTGATATCTACGGCACAGCCTATGATTCAACAGTTGACATTTATAATGCACTGTTTGCATTTGCGCAATCTGGAGACGATGACGGTAAAGTTAAATTACCATCAGGAAAGGAGATTGACGTAAATTCGATTTCAGGGATGACTACCTACAGTACTTACCTGCAATTATTACAAGCGCAGAAAGAGATGATCGACAATATTTTCCAATTTGTAAAAAACTTGGAAAATAAACTAGATAACTTGTTGTCTTCATAAGTATCATGATAATTAATCCATTTTTATTAGCTGGTAAAGACCAGATAATTGAATATCAAAAACAACGTGTAAAAGATTGGGAAGAATCAAAAGGCGAAAGTAGAGTCGACTTTGATAGCTACTTTGATAAAATTCTAGATCAGTGGGGCCTACAAGAATTTGATGAAAACATCATTGATGATGATATGTTTGTCAGCGAAGATATCGATTTTGATGCATCATCATTAATTAAAGAAAAACTCACAACCGCTGGATTATTAAATGAAAATGGATTTATAAATTTAAATGCAACACTTACCGTTGAAAGTATTTCAACAATTATCGACGAAATTGGCATATTTTCTACTGAAGATAAACAAACTATTTTATCTTTATTAGAAAGTACGCAATCCAAAAAGTCAGAAACATTTGAAACATTTAGTAAACAAATTTTCGAATTTTTTCCCTCAAATGGAATGGGGTACATTTCATCTGAAAAATCAATACAAATTTGGGACTCATTAAAAAGGAATGGAATCATTGATGAGTATGGACTACTTATTGTCAGTACTGAAAGCGCTGAATTAAATGCTGGGGTAAATCTTATTCCAGGCTTAAATGACGAACAAAGAGACCGTATATTGGGCCTATTAAACAAACATCCTGAACTTTCATATAATTCGTACAAAAATAATTATTTTGATGAGGAACTACCTGGTGTAGGCGCATACATACCAAATAAAGATGCCGCCTCAAAAATATCAGGGTTAACAAAAGAAGAATACGACTATATAAAAGTAATGGCATTACTTGAATGGTCAATCATGTCCATTACTCAAAAAAATGCACACAAATCACGTAAAAAAACAATAGCACGAGCAAAAGCTGAAAAGAAGAAAATTGAAATGGAAGAACTCCAACATTTAGCAAAATTAGAAGCAAATTATAGAGACCAACATAATCAAGCAAGGAAAGCTCAGAAAAAAAAGGGGTGATTAGATGAGCTATGAATCACGAATTTCAGCTGAAGTAGCATCAAATTCATATGACCTACAAACAGATCAATTAAAAAAGCACAAAAAAATTGTTGCTGAAATTAAAGCAAAAGATACAGAGGAAACTAATAATTTCCAAACTAACCCTGATAAAGTCAAACAAAAAAGTAATATAACCGGAACCCAAAACCCTAATGTACACCGAATGTTCAAACCAATTTTCAAATGGGAAAAAGATAACGACCAAAAGTTCAATATATTACCAAGTGAGAAGAATGTTACATTCAATTCTTTATATGATGTTGGAAGTTCATCCAATCACATCTTATCAATACTTGGGTACAAAATAGATATTAATGATCAAGTCGATCAATTTAAGCAAAAGTTTCAAAAGTTTTTTATTGAGTCAAAATCTCATAATGAATTAATTGGTAAATTTTCCGAACTAAAGTTTGGCCTAATGGCTTCATTACTAACACTCTTAGGTGTTGAGCCAAATACAATCGATAAACTTAAAAAAGATGCCCTTAAAAAGGCCATTGCCGACAATGTCGAGTGTTTCGAACAAAATGAATATAATATCGAGTTACTCACCATTTTTTCAAAAAATAGAAAAGATAAAGGACGAGAAAAAATTCTAAAAAAACTTCGTGAACAACTTGTAAAACAAATGAAAAAATATGGTCAAGAAGACTATTATACAAAATCAACGATCTATGCAATAAAGAAACAACAAATTCAAAAAATATTAATTGATTTATTAGAGGAAAAACAGAATCTAACATTTTTGAGGAATTTCCAATGACCGATACGTCCATTTCTGATATTGAACGCATATCCTATAAAGAAATTGACCTAAAAATTGGTCGATTAGATCATTATATTAATAAAGTTCATCAACGAATAAATGCTATTAATAATTTTGCATCAAATGCAACCGAACATCTTAAAAAAAGAGGGAAAATAATAGAGCCTGAAGATAAGAATGTAAGTATTAAGGAAAAACGATGAGCGCAGAACACATAATGAACCAATCTCATATAAAGAATCAAGAACATGTAAATCGAGTACTTGCTGGTCAAGAAGGTGTACTTAAAGATAAAAAATTATCTCCAGAATCAACTCGAGTAACAGGCGTAGAAACTGAACAATTTCTAAACTCATCAAATATCCAAAAATTATTATCCAATCAGTCAGAATTAGCACGACAAAATTTACTAAAACAAAGCATCAAACATATGTCAGAAAAAGGTCAAATACGAAATGAAGAATTAGAACAAGAGGTTAATGAGGAGCTTCAGCGGTATTTTAAGACTGATTCATCGACTTCTGACAAAACCAATATATCAAAGGAATATGAATTAAATAGAAAAACTCAAAAAGAACCTGATAAAAATCAAGCAAGTTCATATATTGCTGCAAAACAAAATAAAAAGACAGATCAAACAAAATCAAAAGACCAAAGTGTATTGAATTATGTGTATAGCGATTCAGACGATGAAGGAACTGATTTTGTAAAAGTAAAAACAAAAGCTCAAACAGAGGACTCTAAACAAAAACAACAAACACAATCACTATTGCAACATAAAGATGTAAAAAAATACGCACAATTAGTATCTCAATATGCATTAAATCAACAGCCAAATACAAAATATGAAATCAATAAATTGCGTCAACAGTTACTACAACGCGGATTAACAACAAGCCAAATCAATCATATGTCTAACAAAGTTGGAAATGTGATCAAACAAAACTTAGTTTATGACCTTAAACAACAGTTGATTAACTTTCATATGTCTAAAGGATTATCAAAACAACTTCAAATTCAAGAATCAATGGCGTTTAATAATAATTCAAAAATGCTAGAGGAACTTCGATCAAACAATAAATTACCAACAAATATTCATGATGTTGTAGATAAACTTCGACATCAAGCAAAACAAGATTTAGGAAATTTCTTATTTGAAGAGTCATCAAAACAATTTACTAAACATTCACTCGGCCAAATTTCTTTAGAAGAGTTTACTGAAGAGTTAAAAAAATTACAAAAAGCTGCTGTTTCTGCAGGAGTCACAATTTCAGAACAAGATTTAGAAAATAAGATATTTAGTGTTATCGATCACTTAGGCTTAAGTGAATTTTCAAAACCTGACACAAATTCGAATCAAAATCAAAAGCAACCTGAACGAATCGTTACACCTGAAGAAGCATTAGACGATAAACTTCGATATCTTTACATGATGAAAGCGTTACATCCTAGTTTACGACAAAAAGTAGACATCCATTTTAAAATGAAAAAATGTAAAAATGGGATGATTAAGTTAGGATTCCATACAGAAGAAAAAGAAAATGCACTAAAAAAACAAGGAGAATTTCTTGCAGCAACTCAATTTAAGGAGGAACTTAGCTATTTATTTAGAGAAGAGGCAACACTAGAACACTTATCAGGAACTGAATATGGCGTAATACGAAAAAAGAAAGCCTTTTATTTATCACAATTGCGCAAAGTAAATCATGGACTAAGTAATGAAAATATCGATAAAATAAAAGTAGAAATGTATCAAGAAATGTATAGTTTAATAAAAGAAGAAGTTTTACAGTTAGAACAAATTGTAGAAATACACCAACATGTATCTGTAACGAGGAGACTAAGTCATTTAAAGAAAGTCATTAGCAGAATAATTGAAGAAGTAAATATTCATGATGATTCAGAAATACAAGAAAAATTAATGAAACCAAAACAACAGTCAATAATAAATGAAGGGGCATAAAATGAGAAAGAAAAAAAAGGAGGCAAAAAATGTTTAATAATTTACCATTACTACAAAACACAATATCTGCAACATCTGATGCAATGTCAACGTTATCAGCGGATGCACAGGCTTTTGAAACAGATGGATATAAACAAAGCCGATACACATTCGCATCAATTTTTAATAGTGAAGTTAAATCAATTGGTGGCCAACATGGCAGATATGGAGGTGCAACAAATCAAAACCTTGCTCAAGGAGTGACATTAGTTCCAATGGGCTATGATATGAGCCAAGGTGGTATCAAAACTGCATCAGCATTGAATGCGGCAATTGACGGTCAAGGTTTTTTCATTATGCAAAGCGAAAATTCAACCAAACATTATTTAACACGTGCCAGTGACTTTATATTTGCATCGGATGGGTCATTAGTTGATATATTTGGTCGTAAAGTTAAAGGCTACCAAATGAATAATGGGGTCGTCGATAAATCTGCATTAGTTGATATTAAAGTAGATCCAACGGTAACCAACTTATCAGATGTGGGATTTGAAACTGATGGCGTATTAATGAGTAACTATCAAGCACGTCAAGGTGCAAGAGAGTCTGGAGATCTTAATGAAGAGCTACCAGAAGGGACTGCTTTATTTCAATTAGGGTTAGCCTTTGTACAAAATCCAGGTCAAATGGATCGAGCGCAAGGAAACAGTTTTACAACAACTACTAGTTCAGGAGCAATTACATACTTTGGAACATCTGACGAACAATCACTTGGAGAAGTGATTGGTGGCTCTTCAGAATCCTCAAATGTGAACCCTGCTGAAACAACAATTGTTGGGTTACAACATCAACGTGGATACAATGCAACACAAGCTGCATTAACAATGACAAATAGATTCTTAACTCAATTAATGGAAGTTGTTGGAAAAGCTTAATGACAGAGCAATCATTTAATAGTTTTAAAGAAGCTGAGACAGAAGTAAGAGCTCAAATTCTTGATTTATGTGACTCTTACATCGCAGCAATTAAACAAATTCTACCAACACTTAAACGGGCATCAGAAGAAAAAAAATTAAACTATGATGATAAAGTTAGATATACAGATATTTTTCAAGAAGCAAGTGATCATTTACATAATTTAGTCCAATTAAAAATTGAGCTAAATGAACTTGAAGAGGTAACACAAAATATTTTACTCGAAATAAGTTCTGAAGTGCTTGCTAATGCTGTAAAGTTTTTAAAATCACTACCAGAAACTATTTCAAAATCAACGATATATTTTAACGATTAACATTAGTAATATATTCAATAAAGTTTGGTACTGATTTCTTTTTAAAGATATCATAAATATCTTGAGTATTAGATATATCATTTTTTAGTTGTAAAACCAATTGTTTAACATCTTCATTTTGATTAAAATTTAACTCTAAAAATAAAATCCAATGGGATACCCATTGCAAAAACGGAAACATAAAAAAATAGATATCCAAGTAATCATCCATTTTCTCAGGCTGTAAGAACGATGATCGATAGTTAGAAGGAACAGAGAAAAATTGCTTAGACTCTAGTAGTGCATCAATTTGACGAATCAAATAACTAAGGTGTTTAATTCTTTGCTCAATAAAAAAAGAATCAATTCTTTTATGACTCAAGAACACTGTTTCAATCGTTCGCAAAGAGAAATAATCACCAATATTTTTATTAGAGTAACTCTTTGATGCATCATCATATTTTTTCATAAACGACACATAGTCAAGTTCATGGTCATCATAGATATATTGATCCAATAACTGTAATTGGTGACAAAAAGATGGTTTTAATTTATTTTCTAACCATTCTTCCAGAGTACAATTAAAATAATCATCAAGTAAAAAGCCAACCGATGAAAAAAAATGTTCAGATAAAATCGATTTCGATTGATTAAAATTAGAACGTATTTCATCTTGGATTTTAACGGTTTCCATAAATGTGGATTGTTGTAACGTGGGATATAAGTCACCATGACTATATCTAAATGGATAAATTTTTAAATACATTGGTTCACTAGTCGGCTGAACATCTAAGGAGGCAGGAATCGAATAAATCGATCGAAGCTCTTCAAAGTCTGTTGGGACATATAAGTCTGGATATAAAAAACACAAATTATTTGTATTCATATTCTCATGACGAAAACCGGCCTGAAAAAATTGTTCATTAATTTCAGCAATCTTAGGGAAAGCATCCTTAAAAGATAGATGATTTGAAAAATCACCAAAAAATTTATAACTAAACCGTATATTGGAAGGTGACAACCTCAGTAGTAGTCCAAGATCAATTGGATCTTTGTCAGATGATTTTAATTGAAAACCAATACATCCATAAGGGAGAATACCTGGTACATTAAAATTATAATACGTTTGAAATTGAATTAAATGTTTCAATTCACTTTCAACACCATCAAGAGTCATGCCACCAGTTACTCGAACATGGTGTTTATCTGCCCCAGCCTGATTACGATGATGAAATTGAGTGAACCCTTCCAACCCAGATCCAACGCCTTTACATTCAAGTAAATAAAGCTGATTTTGAAAATGAATGGTTAATGGCTCCCAACCATTTTCATCCTTTCGAATAACAAACACGCCAGTTCTTGACATTGCTTTATCTTTAACTGGGAGATGCATTAAAATACCACATTGATACCCCTCAATTGTAGTATCGAAATCAGCATCATCATCTGACGTATGAAAAATTAGTTGATTAGAAATAATATGATCCAAAACTGGATGTTTAGAATAATTCTGTGAAATCTTTAACCATTCAGATTCAGATTGTATAAATTTTAACGGTTTAACAACTGCAAAAAACTCACCAAACTGATTATCTATGAATTCGGCTGAATCGGAATAAATTGCATGTGATTGATTGGAATTGCAATAAAAGCCTAGTAATTGCTTTTTCAATTGTTTATTGGAGGAAGTAACCTTACTCGAATAACTCCATCTATATCTAGAATCTTTGCGATAACATCATCATCTACAGTCTTATCTAAGTCGATAATATTATAAGCAATATCACCTCGACTTTTATTCATCATTTCAGAGATATTAATATTAGCGTCAGCAATAATTGATGTAATTTGCCCAATAACATTTGGAACATTTTGATTGACGATCGTTAATCGAAATGGTGCATTACGATCCAAAACACATTCTGGAAAATTAACCGAATTAATTATCGATCCACTGTAAAGAAAATCTTTAACTTGATTCGCTACCATAACAGCACAGTTATCTTCAGCCTCTTCAGTTGAAGCCCCAAGATGAGGAATAGAAATAACATTTGAATTATCAACTAATAAATGATTTGGAAAATCTGTTACATATTTATGAATATTTCCTGAATCA
>MDTB01171817.1_pt1 | contig 10600 bp, 16 predicted proteins | sample 811161 | NCBI WGS metagenome assembly MDTB01 (sample SAMN05326650, study PRJNA326480) | marine metagenome | isolation source: seawater | place: Mediterranean Sea | collected 2009
ACATTGTTGTCAGTACTGCGGTGGTCGAGGCGAACAGCTTTCGATTGACCATGTCTTTCCTCGCAGCCGAGGTGGTGATGACACATGGGAGAACGTCACTACCGCCTGCCTCAGTTGCAATGTTCGCAAGGGCAACCGCACGCCGAAGGAGGCTGGGATGCCTTTAAGGCGGGTTCCGCGCCGCCCCTTGAGCAGTCTCAGTTTCGAAGCGACGCGCCAGATTCATTCTGGGAAGCACAGTGAATGGGCCAAATATGTGATCGGAGCCTGATCAGATCGCGTCAGCTCTCATCCTGAGTTCCAAGCGCTTCCAGCTTGCGTCGTTGCTCCTCGGCGATGCAGGCTCCGATCAGATCCTCGAGTTGCCCCTCCAGCACAGGCTCGAGCGAGAAATTACGGCCCAGCCGGTGATCCGTGGTGCGGTTGTCTTTGTAGTTGTAGGTGCGGATCTTTTCACTGCGGTCGCCGCTCCCCACCTGGGCTCTGCGATCGCTGCTTTCGCGCTCTGCGGCGGCTGCCAGTTCACGTTCCAGCAATTTTGCGCGCAGGATCTCCAGCGCTCGTTCGCGGTTTTGCAGCTGTGATCGTTCCTGGGTGCAGAACACCCGGATTCCTGTGGGCTTGTGTAGCAAGTCCACTGCGGTTTCGACCTTGTTGACGTTCTGCCCGCCGGCGCCGCCGGAGCGGGCAGTGCTGATGTCGAGGTCCTTGGGATCAAGCTGGACTTCCACGGCGTCGGCTTCGGGCATGACAGCGACGGTGGCGGTTGAGGTGTGAACCCTTCCCTGGGATTCGGTGGCTGGAACCCGCTGGACGCGATGGACGCCAGCTTCAAATTTCAGCTGGCTGTACACGCTCTCCCCCTTCACAGAGAGGATCAATTCGCGAAAGCCACCCAGATCGGCTTCCGTTGAACTGACAGGTTGAACACTCCAGCCGAGTTTCTGGCTGTAGCGGTCATACATGCGAGCCAGATCACCTGCCCAGAGACAGGCCTCATCGCCGCCAGCCCCGGCGCGAATTTCCAGCATCACGCTGCGGTCATCCCGTGGATCACGAGGCAGCAGCGCCAGGGTCAGCCGCTCGATCAAGTCGCTGCGGCGGAGGTCGAGATCCTCTAATTCCTCCTGGGCGAGAGCCTCCATGTCCTGATCGCCACGACTGTCCTTCAGGAGTTGCCGGGCGTCGCTCTGTTCTCGCTCGAGGGTCTGCAGAGCCTCAAAATCCAGAACCAGAGGCTCTAGACGTGCGCGTTCACGAGCGATGGTCTCCAAACGCTTCGGATCAGCTGCCACATCCGGATCGGCCAACTGCCGTTCGAGGTTGCGGAAGCTGTCAGTGGCTGTCTCCAGTCTGGAGAGAAGGGTCGAGGCGTCCATGCCCCGGGCTCAGGATCAGGATTTGGCGTCAGCCTTGGCCTCAGCATCGGCCTTGGCCTTGTCGCCACCTTTCTTTTTGCTGCCCATGCCGTATTTGCGCATGAAGCGATCCACCCGTCCCTCGGTATCGAGGATCTTCTGGGTGCCGGTGAAGAAGGGGTGATTGCCACTCCACACATCAACGTGGATTTCGGGTTGGGTTGACCCTGTGGTCATCACCACTTCACCGTTGCAGATCACCTTGGCGTCGGGATACCAGGTGGGGTGGATGTCGGGCTTGGGCATGAAACGTAAGCGGTGGAAAATCTTGGGCTCAGCGCTTGGAGAACTGAGGGGCCTTACGAGCTTTCTTCAAACCGTACTTGCGGCGTTCCTTGGCCCGCGGGTCACGGCTGAGATGGCCTTCGGTCTTTAGCGGTTTGCGGTTGTCAGCCGAGAGTTCACAGAGGGCACGGGCCGCACCCTGTTTGATGGCTCCGGCTTGGCCGGTGAGGCCACCGCCGCGCACATTCACGAGCACGTCGTACTCAGTGGTCAGCCCAAGCGTCTCGAGGGGAGCTTTGACTGCGGAGATGTAGGCCGGGTTGTAATTCAGATAGTTATCACCGGGACGACCGTTGATGGTGATCGTTCCATTGCCGGGGACCAGGCGGACACGGGCTACGGACGTCTTGCGGCGACCGGTTCCCCAGTAGACGACGGAATTGCTGCTCATTGGGCTGAAGCGGATGGGTTGAGCTGAAGGGGCTGGGGCTTCTGGGCGGAATGTGGATGCTCGCTGCCCTTGTAGACCTTCAGCTTGCGGAACATCTGGCGTCCAAGCGCGTTGTGGGGAAGCATGCCTTTGATGGCCTTTTCCACAATCCGTTCAGGGATCCGTTCCTGTAACGCAGCGAACGTCTCTGTTTTCATGCCGCCGGGGCGTCCCGAATGGCGGCGATAGAGCTTTTGCAGAGGTTTTTTGCCGCTCACCCTTACCTTGTCGGCGTTCACCACCACCACGAAGTCACCGGTGTCCAGGTGTGGTGTGAAGTTTGGATTGTTCTTGCCGCGCAGCACGGCAGCCACTTCTGTGGCCAGACGGCCAAGGGTCTGATTCTCGGCATCCACCAGATACCACTGGCGTTCGATCGAATCGATTGGGGGGAGGGAGGTCTTGTTCATCAAACCGGCAGGCCGGATCGGGAATGCATCTACGCAGGCGCAGAGGCTGGGCAGGACACCAGATCCAAGAGTTGGATCTGGAAAGGGCTCAAACAAAGAGCTTACTCCTTCACCGACACCCTTCTTCCAGGATTTGGTGCTGCTGATCGATTGCGATTATCGACTCTCCGGCAGGGGGGGAGGATCGGGTGGTGAATCATTCCCGTTCAGTACGAACTGTGGCTGGCAGTCGTACCAGCCGGATTGGCTGAAGATCAGCTCTGGGTATCCGGCACGCAGCAGGCAGAGTCCTCGGGCAGGGGCCGCTTCCCTGACTTCGCTGCGACGTCGCTCCTGCCAACGCTCCTCAAATTGAGCCACGGTCTGGCGGTGCTCACCCACAGCAACAAGCTGGGCCATCAACAAGCGCACCATGCCGTACAGAAATCCACTGGCCTGGATCTCGACGACCACCAGATCGCCGCAACGATCCAACTGAATCTCCTGCACGGTGGTTCGGGCATGGGCTCGACGGCTCCCGGCGCGCATGTAGGCGCTGAAATCGTGGAGACCCAGCAGTCCACTCAGAGCCCGTCGCATGCGCTCCTCATCGAGACGATGGTGGTAGCGATGCCATGTCCACGGGGTTAGGAACAGATTCGGCCGTCGCCCGTTGTGGATGACGTAGCGGTAGCGGCGATAAATCGCGTCGTAGCAGGCATGCCATTCACGGGGCCTGGCAACGGATTCGCGCACCCGGATCGAGCTCGGTAAGCGTCCATTCAGTGCAGGAGCCCATTTTTCGGCAGGAATCGGCCCGCTGCAGTCAAAGTGAACAACCTGGCCTGCAGCGTGGACGCCGGAATCGGTGCGGCCAGCCGCGAAGCTTTGAATCGGTCGATGCGGATCAAGTTGTTGGATTGCGTCCTCAAGAACCGCCTGGACACTGCGACCGTTGGGTTGCCGCTGCCACCCACAGAAATCAGTCCCGTCGTACTGAAGGCTCAGGGCAATCCTGCGAAGGCCTGGAAGCTCAGGAGCATCAGTCGAGAGGGCTTGCACTCAATGTCGGGGAGACGACATCGTCGTCTGGCTTCAGACCAGCTCGATGATGGCCATCTCGGCGTTGTCACCACGCCTGCGCACGGTGCGCGTGATGCGGGTGTAGCCGCCACGGCGGTCGGCGTAGCGATCAGGTGCTTTGTCGAACAGAGCATGCACCAGCTGCTTGTCGTAGATGTAGCCGAGAGCTCTGCGACGCGAGGACAGGCTGCCGTCCTTGGCCAGGCTGATCATCCGCTCAGCTTCGTCCCGAAGGGCCTTGGCACGAGCTTTGGTTGTGGTGACCCGCCCTTCACGGATGAGTTGGGTGGTCAGGGCCCTCAACATGGCCTTGCGCTGATCAGCAGGACGGCCTAGCTGCGGGACTCGGCATTGGTGTCGCATGGTTTGGAGGGAACGAGATCAGGGCGAAGGGATGGTTGGAAATCAGGCGGTGGTCCGGCTCTGAGGAATCGAGATGCCGATGCGCTCAAGGGCCTCAATCACTTCGTCCGCTGATTTAGAGCCGAAGTTCTTGATCTCCAGCAGATCTTCGTAGCTGAAGCCCATCAGATCGGAGACGGAGTTCACCTGAGCACGCTTCAGGCAGTTGTAGGCGCGCACCGAGAGGTTCAGTTCCTCAAGAGGAATCTGAGCTTCGGTGGAGGGCTCCGGCTCGATACCCGGCTCTTCCACCAGTGTCACGGTGGCGAGGGGCTGGAAGAGTTCAATCAGCTGATTCGCTGATTGCGCCAGGGCATCATCCGGGGTGATGGATCCATCGGTGACGATTTCCATCCGAAGCCGTTCGCGTGCCGATCCGCCTTCAGCGACGGCGGTTTCATCGATGGTGAAGTTCACCCGCTGCACTGGCATGAACACTGCATCGATCTGCAGGAGATCAATCGCACTGAGGTCCTCATTGTTGCGATCAACCGGGCGGTAGCCAATACCGCGCTCGACGTGAACCTCCAGTTCAATGCTGTGGCCATCGGCCACGGTGGCGATCGGACGATCTCCGTCGACTACCTGTACCTGGGAGGAGAACTGAAGATCCTTCGCCTTCACCTCGGCGGGCCCGGCAATCACGAGCCGTCCAATCTCCATTTCGGAGGAACGGCTGTTGACGGACAGCTGTTTGCAGTTCAGCAGGATGTCCAGAACGTCCTCACGAACGCCTGGGATCGTGGCGTACTCATGGTTGACACCCGCGATGCGGATGGCGGTCACAGCGCTGCCTTCAAGTCCCCCCATCAGCACGCGACGCAGGGAGTTGCCAAGTGTGGTGGCCTGGCCTCGCTCAAGAGGACCGATCAAGAACACGCCTGTCTGGGCGCGATCTTCGGCTACCTGATGCTCGATGCGATCGATCTGATACTGCAGCACGGTCTGATGCGGGAGTAGGGAACGGAGCTGAAAGCAGAGACGGTTCAGACGCGGCGGCGCTTGGGCCGACGACAACCGTTGTGAGGCAGAGGAGTGACATCCCGAATTAGGGTGATCTCCAGTCCGGCCACCTGAAGGGCGCGGATTGCGGTTTCACGGCCGGAGCCTGGACCACGCACCAACACCTCGATCTGACGCATGCCCTGGTCAAGGGCGCGGCGTGCCGCCGCTTCGGCGGCTGTTTGAGCAGCGAATGGCGTTCCCTTGCGAGCACCCTTGAATCCACTGGCACCGGCGGATGACCAGGAGATCACCTCGCCTGAGGTGTCGGTGATCGACACGATCGTGTTGTTGAACGTGCTCTGGATATGTGCAACGCCGTTGGGAACGTTGCGCTTGGCCTTCTTGGGACCTGATTTTTTGGCTGGTTTGGCCATGGGCCTGAAATGCTCGGGGGCTTTGGGAATAGGTGGGGCTTATTTCTTCTTGCCGGCGACGGTCTTACGGGCACCACGGCGGGTGCGCGCGTTGGTGCGGGTGCGTTGGCCCCGGACAGGCAGGCTCATCCGATGGCGGCGACCGCGCAGACAGCCGATGTCCTGGAGTCGCTTGAGGGCCATGCCCTCCTGTCGGCGCAAGTCACCTTCGATCGTGAAGGATTCAGTGGCACCTCGAAGTTTCTGAACATCTCCATCCTCGAGATCCTTGACTCGGATGTCGGGATTCACACCTGATTTTGACAGGATGGTTCGTGCCCGGTTCGGGCCGATTCCATAGATGTAAGTGAGGGCCACTTCAACCCGCTTGTCGCGGGGAATGTCAACGCCGGCGATCCGTGCCAATGAAGTTCAAGAGGGAAGGTACAGAGGCCTCCAGTTCGTAGGAGGCGGCAAACAGAGTGGCAGGGTCACATGTGACCCAAGCCTGGAAATCTCGCCGAGCTTCAGCCCTGGCGCTGCTTGTTGCGAGGACGCTTCTTATTGATCACGTAGACGCGACCTCTGCGCCTGACGATTTGATCGTCAGGACTAATTTTCTTAACCGACGATCGCACCTTCATGAGGCGTGGCTCTCCAGATTTCCAAACGACAACCCTAACACGCGGGTCAACTCAAGCTTTTCTCCAGCCGTTCAGCAATTGCGTCCATGCTTCCTTGCGCCTCAATGGAGGTCAGCAAACCCTTGGCCTTATAGAAGTCAATTAAGGGTGCAGTTTTGTCGCGGTAAACCTCAAGACGGTTGCGGATCACTGCTTCCGTGTCATCGGCACGGCCGCGGGCCAGCAGACGTTCGATCAGCACACCGTCATCCAGCTCCAGCAACACAACAGCATCAATCGGCTGCTGCAGTTCTGCCAGGAGTTTGTCGAGAGCTTCTGCTTGCGGAACGGTTCTTGGGAAACCGTCCAGCAGCCAGCCACCCCCATTCAGGGCTTTCATCTGACTCTCGACGATGGCCAGCACAAGGGCATCGCTCACCAGTTCTCCGCGATTCATCACGGCTTCCGCCTCCTGCCCCAGAGCGGTTCCAGCGGCCACCTCGGAACGCAGAAGATCCCCCGTGGACAGATGTTTGATGCCGTGTGCCTGGCAGAGGCGGGCGGCCTGGGTGCCTTTGCCGGCTCCAGGCGGGCCAAGGAAAAGGAGGCGGGATTTCATGGCAGATGGATCGAAAGGCAGGGATGGTTGGTGGCGTCGCTCGCGTTAACGCCTGTCGCGTTCACTGACGGACCAGGCCCTCATATCGCTGGGAAATGACATAGGTCTGAACCTGTTTGGCCGTGTCGATGGCAACGCCAACAAGGATCAGCAGGGACGTTGCACCGAGCCCCTGGAAGGTCTGGACGTTGGTGGCTCTCTCAACAGCTGCAGGGATGATCGCCACCGCGCCAAGGAAGAGTCCCCCCAACAGGGTGAGCCTGTTTTGAACGCCAGAGAGGTAGTTCGCCGTGGCACTTCCCGGCCGTACGCCCGGGATCGCCACACCACCTTTTTTCAGGTTGGAGGCGATGTCTGTGGGGTTCACCGTCAATGAGGCGTAAAAGTAGGAAAAACCCAGAATCAAGGCAAAGAAAGCCAAGGCGTAGGGCCAGGGGTTTGAGGCGCTGGGATTGAGGGTGCTCGCGAAACGGATCAGCAGTTCGCTCTTCGTGAAATTGGCAATCGTGACTGGGAGAAAGATCAACGCTGACGCGAAAATGATCGGCATCACACCGCCTGCATTGAGTTTCAGGGGCAGGTAGCTCTGGCGCGTTGGCAGAACCCCGGCACCGCCCACCTGACGTTTGGCGCTGACGATCGGCAGACGGCGAGCACCTTCCTGCACAAAAATGATTCCGACGATGGTGGCGAGAAACACCAGCACCAGCACGATGATTCCCAGGACATCGCTGCGGTCGCCTGTTTGCGCTTTCTCGATTGTTGAGCCCAGCGCCGTCGGCAGGGTGGAAACGATGTTCAGAAAAATGACCAGGGATGCTCCCTGACCGATGCCACGCTCGGTGATCACTTCACTCAGCCACATCACGACCATTGAGCCCGTCACCAGGCACAGCGCCGTCTGCACCACGAACACCACCTCACTGAGGCTTTCCAGGGCGTACTGCCGAAGAATCATCGCGAACACCACGCTTTGGATCAGCCCCCAGCCCAGCGCGACATACCTGGTGATTTGAGCGATCTTGCGTCTGCCGGCCTCTCCTTCGTTCTTCTGGAGATCCTCCAGTTGCGGCAGAGCGGCCGTGAGCAACTGAAGAATGATGGAAGCGTTGATGAATGGAAGGATCCCGAGGGCAAAAACACCAAGGGTGGATAAACCTCCACCAGTGAAGATGTCGAGGAAGCCGATCAACGACCCACCCTGCTCGATGAAGCTGCGGAAAGCTTCGCGATCAATTCCTGGAATCGGGATGTAAATCCCAAGCCTCACGAGCAACAGAAGTCCCAGGGTGGTGAGCACCCTGTTACGCAACCCTGGGTTGGTGACCAGCTGGTTGATCACCTCAGCGGCGTTGGGGTTACGTCCCCGACTGACGAGCATGTCCGGAAAGAAAAAGTTGGGCTGAAAGCAGCAAAGCCGCCCGTGGATGGCAATCCAACGAACGGCTCAGACCCTAGTGCTGAAGAGTGGTTGAACCACTGTTTTCAGTCGGGGATTTCGCAAGTACCACCAGCGGCCTCAATCTTGCTGCGGGCGGAGGCGGTGAAAGCGGCGGCCTGAACCGTCAGTTTCTTGGCGGTGAGCTCGCCGTTGCCAAGGATCTTGAGGGGATGCTTGGGGTTGGTGACCACACCGTCTTTGACGAGAGAGTCGATGTTGATGGTGCTTCCATCCTTGAGGCCGTTGAGAGCCGAAACATTCAGCACTGTGAAGTGCTTTGGGTTAACCAGAGGGAAGTGCTTCAGCTTCGGGACCCTGCGGTACAGGGGCATCTGTCCACCTTCAAACCCTGGTCGGGTCGGGCGTCCAGAGCGTGATTTCTGGCCTCGCATTCCGAAGCCGCAGCTGGCGCCTTGACCAGCGGCAATGCCGCGGCCTTTGCGCAGTTTGCGGCGTCGGGCGCCCTTGTTGGCCTTGAGGGAGTCGAGTCGGAGAGTCATCGCGAATCAGGAGTAGATCTGCTCGAGGGAGATTCCCCGTTCCTTGGCTGTCTCCTTATGGGTGCGGAGAAGCGAGAGAGCCACCATGGCAGCCCGGGCATTGTTCAGGGGTGTTTTGCTGCCGAGGCGTTTGGCCAGGACGTTTTTGATGCCGGCCAATTCGAGCACGGTGCGGATCGAACCGCCCGCGATCACACCCGTACCTGGGGCGGCGGGGCGGATCAGCACACTGGCTGCACCATCGCGTCCGTTGGACAGCGTCGGAATGGAGTTGTGACGGGTGAGCGGAACCTTCACCAGGTGCTTCTTGCCGTCGGCGACGCCCTTGCGGACAGCACCAATGACATCGCCGGCCTTGCCAACACCGACGCCGACCTGGCCCTTTTCATTGCCGACAACAACGATGGCTCGAAAGCTCATCTTCTTGCCGCCCTTCACGGTTTTGGACACGCGGCGGATCTGAACCACGCGTTCCTGCCATTCGGAATCACGCTCCTGGCCGCGGCGATCACCGCGTCGGCCACGCCGTTCGCCGCGATCGCCGCGGCCTCCACGGCGCTGTTCCTGCTGCTGCCCTTCGGCTGCGGCAGGAACATCAGCAGCGCCTGGAACGGCGTTGGGGTTTGTTTGCGAAGAATCAGTCATGGTGAGAGCAGGGATCAGAACTGAAGGCCCGCTTCCCGGGCGGCGTTGGCAAGGGCCTTGATTCGGCCGTGGTACAGGTTGCCGCCACGGTCGAAGACCACCTGTTGAATGCCCTTGGCGATGGCACGTTTGGCGACGAGTTCGCCAACGGCAACGGAGGCATCGCAGCAGCTGCCATTGGACTTGAGGCCGGTACGTAGCTCCTTGTCGATGGTCGAGGCGGAGCAGAGCGTGCTCTGAGCCTCATCATCGATGAGCTGGGCGTAAATGTGGTTGTTCGAACGGAACACAGCCAGGCGAGGTCTGGATGCGGTTCCATTGAGATCGCGACGCAGCCGACGGTGGCGTTTCTGCGTTTGTTGTTTGCGGGAAAGGGAGGACATGGGGAAAGAAGCGGAGGAACGTCAGGACAAGGGTTATTTCTTGCCGGACTTGCCCGCCTTGCGCAGGATCCACTCGCCCTCGTACCGGATGCCCTTGCCTTTGTAAGGCTCAGGGGGACGAATGGCGCGAACCTTGGCGGCTTCATTGCCAACCAGTTCCTTGTCGATGCCGGAGACAATCACCTTGGTGTTGTTCTCAACCTTGAAGGTGATGCCTTCAGGGGCATCCATCTCGACTGGATGGCTGTAGCCCGCGCTGACGACGAGTGTCTTCCCCTTGACCTGGGCCCGGGAGCCCACGCCGATGATCTCCAGACTCTTGCTGTAGCCGTTGCTGACGCCTTCGATCATGTTGGCGACCAAGGCACGGCAGAGTCCGTGACGTTCGCGGGATTGGCGCTTTTCACTGGTGGGAGACACCACAATGGTGCTGTCGACCTGGCTGACACTGACACCCTCAGGCAGGGTGCGCTGCAGTTCTCCCTTGGGTCCTTTCACTGTGACGGTGAGGCCGTCGAGGGACACGGTGACCTTGTCGGGGACAGGGACCGGGTTTTTGCCGATGCGTGACATGGTTCTGCTCCTGATCAGTAGACGTAACAGAGCACTTCGCCACCAACGCCCTCGCGCCGGGCATCTCGGTCGCTCATCACCCCTTTGGATGTGGAGATGATGGCGACACCGAGACCCCCAAGGACCTTGGGCAGGCCACGGGTGTTCTTGTAGATGCGCAGGCCTGGCTTGCTCACCCGCTGCATCGAGCGGATGGTGGGGAGGCGATGCTTGCCGCTGTACTTGAGGGCGAGCACCAACTGGGTGCGCACGCCTTCGCCTTCCTCGCTGATTTCAGAGATGAAGCCTTCTTGTTGCAGCACCTTGGCGATGCTGCGGGTCATCCGCGAAGCGGGGATCTTGGTGCTTTCGTGACGTTTCTCACTCGCATTGCGAATGCGGGTGAGCATGTCGGAAATGGGGTCGTGGTTGGCCATAAGTGTCGACGGGGAGGGCTCAGTTGCTGCGGAAC
>MDTB01225576.1_pt1 | contig 10600 bp, 7 predicted proteins | sample 811161 | NCBI WGS metagenome assembly MDTB01 (sample SAMN05326650, study PRJNA326480) | marine metagenome | isolation source: seawater | place: Mediterranean Sea | collected 2009
ATTCTTTTTAGTAAAATCTTCAATATTAGAAGTACACATTTTATTTCTTAATAAAGATTTTGGAGTCATAATTATTAAAGGTTTTCTAAAATCTCTGTGGATTTGTCTCCTTAAGGCATGAAAATAGTTTGCTGGTGTTGTGCAATTCATAACTTGAATATTTTCTTGAGCGCATAGTTGTAAAAATCTTTCTAGTCTAGCAGAGGAATGTTCAGGACCTTGTCCTTCATAGCCGTGGGGCAATAACATCACCAGACCATTAGCTCTCGCCCATTTTCTTTCTGCTGAAGTAATAAATTGATCTATAATAACTTGAGCTCCATTTGCAAAATCTCCAAATTGTGCTTCCCAAATTACCAGGGTGCTTGGCTCAGATAGGGCATAACCATATTCAAATCCAAGAACAGCCATTTCAGAGAGCAAACTATCTATTACTTCAAATCCTTTTTGATTTTTTGAGATATTATTTAATGGAACATATTTACTTCCATTTAATTGGTCCTTCAGAACTGAATGGCGTTGGCTAAAGGTACCTCTTGCAGAATCCTGCCCTGAAAGTCTGACTGGATAACCCTCTTCTAATAAAGTTGCAAATGCAAGGTGCTCTGCAGTAGCCCAGTCAAAGCCTTTTCCTGTTTGAAACATCTTTCTCTTTTTTTCAAATATTTTTTTCAAAGTTGAGTGTGGATTAAAGTTTTCTGGTATTAAGGTTATTTTTTCACCAATCTTTTTAATTTTTTCTATTGGTACACCCGTAACTCCTCTTTTATCTTTGCCTTTTTCGGGTTTAAATCTGGACCATACTCCCTCGTACCATTCTAATTTGGGCTTGTACTCTTTGGCTGTTTTAAATTGATCTTCAAGAAGACTTTTAAATTTTGTCTTCATGTTACTAAATTCGTCAGAGGTAATAACTCCTTCATCAATTAATTTTCTTGCATAAATATTAAGTGTTGTTGGATGCTTTTTTATTTTTTTATACATAGTTGGCTGAGTAAAGGATGGTTCATCTCCTTCATTGTGACCAAACCGTCTGTAGCAAATCATATCTATAACAACATCTCTGTTAAATTTTTGTCTATAGTCGGTTGCGATTTTTGCACAATGAGTGACTGCTTCAGGATCATCACCATTTACATGTAAAATTGGTGCATCAACCATTTTTGCTAAGTCCGAAGGGTACGGTGAAGAACGAGCAAATTTAGGGCTAGTGGTAAATCCTATTTGATTGTTGACAATAATATGTATTGTTCCTCCAGTATTATGCCCAGGCACCCCTGACATAGCAAAACATTCGGCAACTACACCTTGGCCAGCAAATGATGCATCACCATGAATTAAAACCGGAACAACTTGTCTTCTTTTTTCATCTTTATGAAAAAATTGTTTGGCTCGAGTTTGTCCTAATACTACTGGATTGACTGCTTCAAGATGTGATGGGTTATCTGTCAAGGATACATGAACCAAATTACCATCAAATTCTCTATTTGAAGAAGCTCCTAAATGATACTTTACATCTCCAGTAGAATCTGAACTAAAAGAAGCATACTCCCCAGCAAATTCATTAAACATTCTTTTGTAAGATTTTTGCAACACGTTAGCTAAAATGTTTAATCTACCTCTATGAGGTTGGCCTATTTTTACCTCTTTAAAACCTAAATGTCCGCCTCTTTTTATAATTTGCTCTAATGCAGGAATCAAGGCTTCACCTCCATCAAGTCCAAACCTTTTAGTGCCAACAAACTTTACAGCTAAAAAATTTTCAAAACCTTCTGCTTGTATTAATTTATTTAAAATTGCTTTTTTTCCATTGTTAGTAAATCTTAATTGATTTTCATCTTTTTCCATCCGTTCCCTAAACCATTTTTTTTCAACTGGATCTGAAATATGCATATATTCAACTCCAATATTTGAACAATATATCTTTCTAAAGAAAGCAAGAATTTCTCTGACAGTAGAATAGCCACCTTGCATGTAAGCACCTACGTAAATTTTTTTATTATAGTCTTTCTTTGTGAAACCATGGTCTTCAGGGTTAAGGTCTTCGAGATACTGTCTTTCCATCATTCCAAGTGGGTCTAAATTAGCAATTAGATGGCCTCTTATTCTATATGCTCTTATTAAAGTTGTTGCTGCTACTGACTCTTTTATGGACCCTAGATCAGTTTCTGATGTGATTTTTTTATTTTCAATATTTTTTTCTTTAAAATTAATTTTTTTATATTTTCTTTCAGGAGACCAACTAGGACCTTTTAAATCATTATAAATTAATTTCTGTTCGTCACTTAATCCATCAAAAAATTGTCTCCAACCTTCTGGTAATGATTTTGGATCAGAAAGATAGTCTGCGTAAAATTCGTTAATAAATTCAGAATTATTACCAACTAAAAATGAAGTTTTTTTATAGGTAGTATTGTTTTTTGAAGACATTTAGTAACTTATTTTAACATAAATTATGGAAATTCAACCATTAAGTTTTTCTAAGAGTGTCTTCCCAATATCAGCAGGTGATTTTGATATAGTAATTCCTGCAGATTTCATAACCTCTATTTTGTCTTCTGCTCCACCTTTGCCACCTGATATTATAGCGCCAGCATGTCCCATGCGTCTTCCTGGTGGGGCAGTTAAACCCGCTATAAATCCTACCATGGGTTTTTTTGTTTTTTCTTTTTTTAAAAATTCAGCTGCTTCTTCTTCGGCAGTTCCACCTATCTCACCAATCATTACTATAGACTTAGTTTCATTATCATTTAAAAAAAGTTCTAAGCAATCAATAAAATTAGTTCCGTTAATTGGGTCTCCTCCAATACCAATACATGTAGATTGACCCATTCCATTTTCGGATGTTTGTGCAACTGCTTCATAGGTTAGTGTGCCGGACCTTGAAACAATTCCAACTGTTCCTTTTTTATGTATATTGCCAGGCATAATTCCTATTTTGCATTCATCAGGCGTTATAATCCCTGGACAATTTGGTCCGATTAATCTCGAATTACTATTTGATAATTCCTTTTTGACTCTTAACATATCTATAACTGGTATTCCTTCAGTAATGCATACTATTAGTTCAATTTTTGAATTAATTGCTTCTAAGATAGCCTCCGCAGCAAATTTTGGTGGAACATAAATCATTGAAGCGTTTGCACCTGTTTTTTCTTTTGCTTCTCCTACAGTATTAAAAACTGGAAGATTTAAATGTTTTTGACCTCCTTTTTTTGGTGTAACTCCACCCACCAATTTAGTTCCATACTTTATTGCCTGTTCTGAATGAAATGTTCCATGAGTTCCTGTAAAACCTTGGCAAATTACTTTAGTATTTTTATTAATTAAAACTGACATTTATTTTATTGCCTCCACAATTTTTTTAGCAGCATCATTTAAATTGGAGGCTGATAGTATTTTTATATTAGAATTATCTAAAATTTTTTTTCCTTTTTCATAATTTGTACCTGCTAACCTGACTACAAGCGGAATTGATAAATTCATTTCTTTTGCAGCATCTACCACACCTTGAGCAAGTATATCACATCTCATAATCCCCCCAAATATATTGATTAAAATACCTTTCACGTTTTCATCTCTCAAAATTAATTTGAAAGCTGCAGAAACTTTTTCTTTTGAAGCGCCACCTCCGACATCTAAAAAATTTGCAGGTTCCTTTCCGTATAATTTTATAATATCCATGGTAGCCATTGCTAGACCGGCGCCATTAACCATACAACCAATCGATCCATCGAGTTTAATATAAGCTAGGTCATGTTTGCTAGCTTCTATCTCAGCAGGTTCTTCTTCGTTTAAATCTCTGAATTTTAAAATTTCAGGTCTTCTAAAAATTGCGTTATCATCAAAATTCATTTTGGCGTCTAAACAGATTAGTTGATTGTCTTTTGTTATAATCAAAGGATTTATTTCAATTAAATTTGCATCTTTGCTGATTAAGATTTTATATAATGCTTGTACCAATTTGATAGCTTGATCTTTTTGATTATCATTTAAATTAAACGGAAAAATTATTTTTTCTATTTCTTCAATTTCTAAATTTCTTTTTATATCTACTTTTGTGGTTATTATTTTATTTGGATTATCTGATGCGACCTTTTCAATATCCATTCCTCCCTCTGTGCTACTAATAAAAGCAATTTTTGAACTTGCCCTGTCTACTAAACATGACAAATAGAATTCTGAGGAAATATCAGATGCTTCCTCAATATAAAGTCTCTTTACTTGCTTCCCTTTAGGGCCTGTTTGATGAGTTATTAATATTTTTCCCAGCATTTTTTTAGCTTCTTTTGAAAGCTCTTCTATGGACTTCACAAGTTTAACACCGCCTGCTTTACCTCTGCCACCTGCATGAATTTGGGCTTTAACTACAAAATTCCCTTTTTTTAATTTTGAAATTTTTTTTTCAATATCGTTAATTGAAAAAATTACCACTCCATTTGAAACAGGAGCACCAAAATCTTTTAAGATTTCTTTAGCTTGATGTTCGTGAATATTCATTGTGGGTGTTTATAAATGATTATGATTAATTTTCAAAACAATTTAATAAGTCATGTTTGACTAAAATATTATTTATTTTTGAGGTTTTAAAGCAATTCTTATCCAAAACGAAATCAAAAGCTTTCTCATTCAGAGGATAAATAGTAAAAATTTTTTTTATATCATTTTTAATAATTTTATCCTTAAAAAATTCTTTATATTCCTTTCTATATTTATTTTTTTCTAAAGGGAAACTGACGCCGTCATTAGTATACCATCTATTAGGTGAATAGATATCGTGATTTATTTCAGTTAATATAAATTGGTAATTAGAAATAATAAAACTTTTATTTTTGTTATCTTTTAAAAAATTTATAGTTTCTTCTAATAATTGTATCTCCCTTTTAGAATTATTTTGATATTCAACAGTAATCCATTTTAAACCTTTAAGATTATTTGAAATTTTTTCAGATTTTATAAAAGTGGACTTATTAATATTTTCTAAATCCATGAATTTTCTATCTACGTTAAATCTTTCATGATACTTTAATGTAACAAAAACATTTAATATTATAAATAAAAAAATAAAAATATTTTTATTATCATAACTTTTAATTCTTACTTGAGCTAAAGCTATTAATATAGGTAAAAGAAAAAAAATTATATTTTGATTTTTCATTAATGTTTGATTTAAAATTACAATAAAGATTACCAATAGAAATACAAAATTGGACTGTAATAGTTTATCTGAATTAAAAGATTTTTTTTTAATTTCATTAATCATTTGAAATATTAAAATTGACCCTATAACTAAAAAAAATTTATATTCATTTATAAATTTTAATAAAAAATTTCCGAAATTTATATTGCTTTGTCTATCAATACCAATTGTTAAAGGAAAAAATATATATTGAATAAAGAAATTCTTAATACCAATGTCATTTATAAATAAAAAAATCAGAAAAAATATTATAGTAAATATTGTGGAAAAAATTGCTGGTAACAATAAAGAAAATTTTTTTTTTATCGTAGAATAAAAAATTAAGTAAATTGTTATATAAATTATAAAAAATATAGCGGGGACTTGTTTGCTAAGAAAAGCTAAAAACAAAACAATAGGTATTAAAAAAAGTAAAATTTTTGAGTTTTTTTTAATATAAAAAACAAAAAGATAAAGAGCTATAATTGATAAGAATAATGAATGATGATCTGAAAACGGCACTCCAACTGTTGGGTATGCTAATAAGGATGCAGAAAGACTATAAAATAAAGAATTTTTAATGTCTAAACCTTCGTGAATTAAAAATTTATAGGTTACCCAAGAAAACAAGAAGTTTAATAAAGAGGAATGTAACAAGTAAATTTTCCAGTTCACTCCAAAAATATTAAAAAAAAATGATTGAACTAAATCTACAAAAAATCCATTTGAAGACCAAAAATCCCTTATTGGTAAAAATCCTTTATTAATTAAATTAGCAGAGTCATAAAATGCAAAGCTATCAATTGGGAAAACACCAATAGATCCATAATAATAGTTTGCTGAAAATGATACAAAAAGTATCAATATAAAAATTATAAAATTTTTTTTACCTTGTATCATCTAAGATCTTTGAAAATCATTTTATATATTCCTTCCCCATCAACTGAAATATAAAAAAAATCGTTCATTTGGAAAATTTCATTACTTTTATTCAAACCGAAATGTCGTAAACGTTGTCCAATCTTAAATTGTTCTAAAGATATTAAATTTAATTTTTCTTTATCAATCAATATTACATAAATTGACATACCTCTTAAAGTAAGCATTAAAAGGCAATAATTATTTGTATAATAATTCTGTAAATTTTTAGGGCATTTATTAATTGATGAAGGAGCTACAGAGGGCAAGAAAGTAAATATTGGATTATTGAATTTTTTAATATTTTTCTTGAATCCTTTACCATTATTATATCTTGTACCATATGAAACAATAGGCCAACCATAATTGTTATTTTCTATTATCAGATTTATCTCGTCACCACCTTGTGGCCCATGTTCTACAGAAAAAATTTTATCTTGAACTAAAACCATTCCTTGAGGATTCTTATGTCCTATAGAAAATATATCATAATCTGTACTTTTTATTTCATCCTTTACAAATGATTTTTTGTCTAACCTTATAATTTTACCGTAGATAGACTCTGTGTCTTGCGCCAGATTTCTTATTTTTTTTGAATTCCATTCTGGTGATCCTATTGATAAGAAAATATTTTTTTCATCTTCAATATACGCACCCCCTAAACCATTAAAATCTGTTTTATCGAAATCAGGTAGACATTTTGTTGAAAATATTTTTTTTCCACTTTCTAAATTAACAATTGACGCATAGTAACAATTAATATTATTTTTATTAGAAATTAGAGCGTACTTTTTACCATTGATATTTAAAATTGATTTTACACCTCCATTTTTTTCTAAAAATATATCTAAAGGCAGATTGATTTCAAATGCGTCCTTATCTTTTAGATTTATTCCGTTTTGTAAAAAAATATCAAAAAATAGTTCTGGATTATCTTTTTTTTCTATAAAAAAATTAGCCGTACGACCATCAAAATTTATTATTTTTTCATATTCTAAGTTATATGAATTACCTTCAATATTATTAATTTGATTATCTAATCCATCTCTTTTTTCTTTCTCAACTTTTTTTAAATCATTATGTTTGGACACAAATGTGTTAATTACTCCTATTTTTTTCAATGAATATTTTACATATTTTTTTGTATTATCTATTATTATTGGATATTCGTATCCAATGAAGATAAAAAACAAAATGCTAAGAAATATAAAAATAAATTTTATAGATTTATTCATTCTTAATGTTTAACAAGATTTTAAGGTTAGTTAAATGAAATATCCTGGTGAGGAATTAGATAATTTTGATAAAGCAACAATTTGGAGAAAATATATTTTTTTTGAAATAAAAAGATTTATAAAAGGGAAGGTATTGGAGGTGGGGGCTGGAATTGGTAGTTTTACAAAAAATTATATGGATCTTACTGACAACATAGTTTTAAGCGAAGTTGATCCTACAAATTATCAGATAATTAAAGATAAGTTCAAAAATAAAAATTTTGTTATAACAAACAAAATTACAAAAGAACTAGATGGTAATTTTAATACTATAATGTACTTAAACGTTTTAGAGCACATTAAAGATGATAAAAAAGAAATTGAAGATGCATTTCAAAAATTAAATAAAGAAGGATATTTAATAATTTTAGTACCTGCTCATAATAAATTATATTCAAAATTTGATGAAGCAGTTGGACATTTTAAAAGATATGAATTGGAATTTTTTAAAAATATAAATTTTAAAGATTCAAAAGTTGAGGAAATTATTTTTTTAGATGCATTGGGGTATTTGCTTTATTATTTTAATAGATTATTTTTTAAAGAGGAAGTTTATCCCTCTAAATTAAAAATTTTTTTATGGGATAAACTTTTCACTCCTATTACTTTTTTTTTAGATAAAGTTCTCCTAAATAAATTTGGTAAAAATATTCTTTACGTAATTAAAAAGTTATAAAACTAAACTTTTGTCAATTTTTTGAGCTGACAAAAATAAATCTTCTACTGCTTTTACTGAGTCTTTAAAATTTTTTTTCTCTTCACCTGTCAAATCTAATTCTATAATTTTTTCGACTCCATTTTTTCCTATTATCACAGGAACTCCAGCATAAATATTTTTAAATCCATATTCTCCATTCAAATATGCTGCGCAAGGCAATTTTTTTTTAAGATCTTTTAAATAACTTTCAGCCATTTCTACTCCAGATGCCGCAGGAGCATAAAAAGCGGATCCTGTTTTTAAATATTTTACAATCTCAGCACCCCCTTTTTTTGTTCTATTAATTATCTCATCTAATTTTTCTTGTTTAATATGTCCTTGTTTTACTAATTCATTAATTTTTTTACCATCTACTTCAGTTGAACCAAGCATTGCTACCATACTATCTCCATGCCCCCCTAGTACGAATGATTTTATTTTTTGAACTGGAACTTTTAATTCTTGAGACACAAAATAAATAAATCGAGATGAATCTAGAATTCCAGCCATACCAACTATTTTATTTTTAGGTAATCCTGAGTATTGTTGAAGAGCCATAACTATCACATCTAGTGGGTTAGTAATACATATTACAAACGCATTTGGAGAAGTTTTTTTTATTCCTTCAGATACTTGTTTAATTATTTTTAAATTTATTCCAAGCAGATCATCTCTAGTCATGCCGGGTTTTCTAGGCACGCCAGCGGTGATTATTATTACATCCGAATTTTTTGTATCCTCGTAATTATCTGTGCCAGATAAACTTATATTAAATCCATTTACAGGTGATGATTGAGCAATATCTAGGGCCTTTCCCTTTGCGATGCCTGCGGCAACATCAAATAAAACAACATCTCCTAATTCTTTTAAGGCTATTAAATGCGCTAAGGTCCCTCCGATTTGACCTGCTCCTATTAAAGTAATTTTTTTTCTCAATTTTCTACCTTTTTTTTTATTTCATAGTTGGCATAACAAATTCAGGATCAGATCTTAATCCTGAGGGCCATCTAGATGTCATTGTTTTTAGTTTAGTATAAAACCTAACTCCTTCCGGACCATGCATGTGTTGATCACCAAATAATGACCTTTTCCAACCACCAAAACTGTGGAAAGCCATAGGCACGGGTATAGGAATATTTATACCAACCATTCCGATTTTAGCTTTGTTTGAAAATGTTCTCGCTGAGTCTCCGTCTCTAGTAAATATACTTACTCCATTACCAAATTCATGATCGTTAACTAATTGTAAAGCTTGATCAAAATTTTTTACTCTTATAACTGACAAAACTGGACCAAAAATCTCTTCTTTATAAATTTTCATATCCTTAGTCACATGATCAAATAAACATCCTCCAATATAGTAACCTTTTTCATAACCTTTGAGTTTAAGTTTTCTTCCATCAACAATTAATTTAGCTCCTTCTTTCTCACCAATGCCAACGTAACCTTTTACTTTTTCTAAATGTTCTTTTGTAACTAGTGGCCCCATCTCAGATTTTTTATCCATACCAGGGCCAACTTTTAACTCACCTACTTTTTTTGCCAAACTACTGACCAATTTATCTCCAATATCTCCTACTGCTACAGCAACAGATTGAGCCATGCATCTTTCACCTGCTGAACCATACGCTGCTCCCATTAGACCGTTTACTGCTTGCTCCAAATCACAATCAGGCATAACTACGCAATGATTTTTTGCTCCTCCCAACGCTTGAACTCTTTTTTCATTTTTTGCGCAATTTTCATAAATATATTTTGCTATTGGAGTAGATCCTACAAAACTAATTGCCACTACTTCCTTGTTGTCTATCAATGCATCAACAGCTTCTTTATCTCCATTAATCACATTAAAGACACCATCAGGTAAACCAGCTTCTTTTAAAAGTTCTGCTAATCTTAACGAACAAGAAGGATCTTTCTCAGATGGTTTGAGAACAAATGTATTTCCACAAGCTATTGCCATGGGAAACATCCACATAGGAACCATTGCCGGAAAATTAAATGGAGTAATACCTGCACAAACTCCTAATGGTTGTCTTATTGACCAACTGTCAACATTTGAGCCAACATTTTCTGTGAACTCTCCTTTAAGCATTTGAGGTATACCGCATGCATATTCAACTACTTCTAGCCCTCTAGTCAAAGATCCTTTGGCATCTTCATATACTTTTCCGTGTTCAGAAACGATTATCTTCGTAAGTTCATCAGAATTTTTTTCTATAAGTTCCTTAAATTTGAACATAACTCTTGCTCTTTGAAGGGGAGGTGTATTTGACCAAGACTCAAATGCTTCTTTTGCATTTTCTACAGCTTTATTGACATCTTCTTTTGTTGCTAACTTCACTTCAGCACTTTGCTCACCGGTAGCTGGATCGAAAACTTTACTTTTTTTCTTAGAATTTCCAGAATAATTTTTACCGTCAATAAAGTGTTCTATTAGTTTCATTGTGATAATTGATTAAATAAGCTTTTAGCTTGTTGCAAGCATTTTTTTTATTGATCCAATAGCTTTTGCTGGATTTAGACCTTTTG
>MDTB01043718.1_pt1 | contig 10599 bp, 10 predicted proteins | sample 811161 | NCBI WGS metagenome assembly MDTB01 (sample SAMN05326650, study PRJNA326480) | marine metagenome | isolation source: seawater | place: Mediterranean Sea | collected 2009
AAATTTTTTTTTAAAAAACTTTTACCAAGTATTTTTTCTTCAGGTGTTACCCAAATAAATATTTTGATTGGAACTTTAATTGCATCATTTCAAGCAAGTGCAGTTTCCTATCTATATTATGCAGATAGAATTTATCAGATAAATTTAGCAATAGCTGGCATAGCTATCGGAGTTGTTATTTTGCCTCAACTTTCAAAACATATTAAATCACGAAATAAAAAAAAAATTTTATTAATTCAAAATAAAGCTCTTGAGTTAAGTCTATTTTTAAGTTTTCCAGCTACCATCGCATTAATAATAGGTTCAGAACAAATAATTTCTGCGTTGTTTGGCTATGGGTCTTTTGATAAATCTTCTGTTATTAATTCTAGTTTAGCATTATATTATTTTGCTTTAGGATTACCTGCATTTGCTTTGATTAAAGTTTTTTCAAGTTTTTTCTTTGCAAATCATGATACCAAAACACCATTTTACATTTCTTTAATATCAGTAATTTTAAATATTTTTATTAGTATTTATTATTTTAGTGAAATTGGATTTATCATAATTCCGATAGCGACATCTATCTCATCGTGGTTTAATTCAATAATATTATTTATATTTTTAAAAAATAAAGAGTTATTTAGTTTTAATGAAATATTTTTTGTTAGGTTTCTTAAAATAACATTTGCATCTTTTCTTATGGGTATTTTATTTAATTTTTTACTAAATTATTTTGAAAATGAATTAGTATTTGATAAAAGCTTTAAATCTTTATATTTAATTTCAAGTGTTGTATTAGGATTATCATTTTATTTGGTTATTTGTTACCTGATCAAAGCTTTTAAAATAAGTGATATTAAATTAAGATACTAGTTTTATGAGTAAAAAAATTTTTTCAGGTGTTCAACCTACAGGAAATCTTCATTTGGGAAATTATTTGGGTGCAATTAAAAATTTTGTAAATTTAAGTAATGATAAAAATAATGAATGTATTTTTTGTGTTGTTGATCTACATGCCATTACGGTAAAGCAAAATCCCAATGAATTAAAAAATAATATTAGAGAGACGGTAGCTACTTTTATCGCAAGTGGAATTGATCCAAAAGAAAGTATAATTTTTAATCAATCAAGAGTATCTGCTCATGCGGAGGGTGCATGGATACTAAGTTGCATTGCTCGAATGGGGTGGTTAAACAGAATGACACAGTTTAAAGAAAAAGCAGGAAAGGATAAGGAAAAAGCAAGTATTGGTTTGTATTCATATCCAATATTAATGGCAGCTGATATTTTATTATATGACGCTACTCATGTTCCAGTAGGTGATGATCAAAAACAACATTTAGAATTGTGCAGAGATATAGCTCATAAATTTAATAGTGATTTTGATGTAGAAAACTTTTTTCAAGCTCCAGAGCCTTTAATACAAAAAGAATTTTCAAGGATAATGAGTTTAAAAGATGGATCAAAAAAAATGAGTAAATCAGAATTATCTGATTTTAGCAGAATAAATTTTATGGACGAAAAAGATCAAATTATTAATAAAATTAAAAAAGCAAAAACAGACCCATTTCCAATGCCAAAAGATAAAGATGAACTTAAGGAAAGATTGGAGGCAAAAAATCTTTTAGGAATTTATTCAAGCTTAAATAATTCTAGTTTAGAAAATTCTATAGAAAAGTTTAAAGGAAAAAATTTTTCTGAATTTAAAGATGAATTATCAGAATTGTTGGTATCCAAAATAGATCCAATATCTAAAGAAATAAAAAAACTATTAGAAGATAAATCATATTTAGACAAAATTCTTCTAGATGGGGCTGAAAAAGCTAATTTTATTTCATCAAAAAAGATAGAAAGAATGAAAGAAATAGTGGGTTTTTAAATAAATTTATTATCAAGTTTTAATTTTTTAAATAATAACTATATTTGTATTATGTTTGTTCAAACAGAAATAACTCCAAATCCTAATTCATTAAAATTTCTTCCCGGTAAGAAAGTTTCTAATATAGGAGCTTATGAGATTACTAACAAAAATGATTTTAAAAATGAATTAGTAAGAAATATACTATCTATAAATGGTGTTAAGAGCATTTTTTTAGGGCAAGATTTTATATCGGTAAACAAGGATGATTTGATCAAGTGGGACGAAATTAAACATATAGTAATCTCATTCATTAATGATTTTTATGCTGATGGAAAAGAGTTTGTAATTGATGAAAATGATCAACAAGACAAAACAAGTTTAAGTGAAATAGAGGAGAAGATAGTTAAAATCCTAGATCAAAAAATAAGACCAGCAGTAGCAAAAGATGGTGGAGACATTAAGTTTATAGAATTTAAAGATGGAGTTGTTAAAGTACAACTACAGGGTAGTTGTTCAGGTTGTCCTAGCTCGACGATGACATTAAAACAAGGTGTTCAAAATCTTTTATGTCATTATTTGCCTGAAGTAAAAGAAGTTGAAGCAGTATAAAAATTATGAAAACAAAATTAACAAAAAAGATAAAAAAAAAAAACAAGATAAATCAAAAAATTATTTTTCAAGATAAAATAAATTCAATATCAAGGATTTTTTTGGGGAGTTTTTTGGTTGTTGGTTTTTTTTATATACTACCAATAATTAGCAATTATACAGAAAAAAATATTTTAAAATCTAAAGAATTTACAAATAATTCAAAAAAAGTTTTAGCCTATACTCTTAATAAAAAAAATAAATTGAACGAAGGAAACGATATATTAGATGAAAAAGATTTATTGTTAGATATATTTAGCTTAAATGATTTAGAGACGGATACTGTTAGATTAAGTGCATCTACCATAAAACAGTTATTTCAAGATACAGGATATAATTTGAAAGATGTGAGAGAAAAAAAATTAGTTAAACCTGTAGCTTTAACTTTGCTTCCTGAAGAAATTAAAATGATAGAAGATACAAGAAAAAGAAAAGAATTATTTATACAAATTGTTTTGCCGTTAATTTTAAAAGAAAATAACAATATCAAACTTGATAGAAAAACACTTTTTAATATCATAAACAAAAATAATAACTCAGATCTAGAAAAAAAATGGCTTGAAAAAAAATATAGGCAATACGGAATTAAATCTAAAGATTTATCTGAGCTTAAAATTAGAATGGATGAGGTCCCTGTATCTTTAGCTATTGCTCAAGCTGCAAAAGAAACTGGTTGGGGAACATCTAGATTTGCTCAAGAGGGTAATGCATTGTATGGTCAATGGACATGGTCAGGTGAAGGCTTAAAGCCAAAAGATGCAGATGTTGACAAAGGGCATAAAGTTATGAAGTTTAATGTGTTACAGGCCTCTGTGAGAGCATATAAAAGAAATCTCAATACGCACTCTACTTATAAAGATTTCAGAAAAGCAAGAGCAGAATTGAGGGATTTAGGAAAACCTTTAGACGGACTCATGTTATCGGAACATCTTCATAAGTATGCAGAGACTGGAGCTCAATATGTAACTGTTTTAAAACAGATTATTCTTCAAAACAAATTAAAAGATTTTGATGATGCTAAATTGTTACCTTCAAGCATTGATTTAGAAAGTCTAATTTAATTTTCAACGACTACAAATTGTGTACCAAACCATCTCCATTTTCCATTGTCATTTAATGAGCAATTAATTCTTCCTCTTCTAGGAAAAAACTTGTCTCTAAATTTTATGGTTAGAATATTTTCCACAATTTTAATATCAGATTTTTTCCATTCATTAGCTTCATTTGAATAACAACTTAAATCATCCAAATTTTTCTGTTCTTTAAAAAACCTAACTTCAAATGATGGAGGATTGTTATTTTTGCTTATTTTTTTTTCTGTTGGTAACAAATATTTGTATTCGAGTGGATATGATTTTATAATTGATCTAAATCTTTTTATTTCACCATAATTTTCATTAATAGGAAATCTAGGCAATTCATACTTATCTTTGTTTAAATCAATTACCCCTGAGTGTTGACCAAATGCAAAATCAAAATTTTTAGATATATATCTTTTCATAGGTTCTGAATATTCTCCAAACGGATAAGAAAATAAATTTGGAACGTACCCAAGATTTTTTAGAAATTTATCATTAGCAATTTCGATATCTGAAATAAATTGATTGTAAGTTTTATCAATTAAATATTCATGTGAGTGAGAATGATGCCCTATGAAAGCAAATGGCTCTTGTTCAATTTCTTTTATATGTCTCCAAGTCATATAACCATTTTTTCCTATTGGCTCAGTTGATACAAACAAGATAAATGGGATTTTATTTTTTTTAAGAAGTGGCCAAGCCTCTAGATAAAAAGACTCAAAGGCATCATCTATTGTTAGAAGAATTAGCTTTTGCCGTCTTGGATTTCCAAAATCATTTTTAAAATTAATTGGGTTGTAGAAATTATAAACAGATTGATTAATTGTCTTTATATGCTCTTTGAAAACATCCATTTTAATATTTGTTGAAGGGTACTTATTTTCATTAAAACGATGATACATTATAGACAAAATTCCCTCATCTTTAGAATAATATTTGATATTATTTTCATCTGATTTAGAATTGGTATCTAAAAATAAAACTAGAATGATCAAACTAATAATTAATGCTGCAGGTGAAAAAATATTTTTAATGCTCATTATTAAAGATAATACATATAGTATTACTCACGATAATAGTAAAACTAATTATGAAATGTTGATTATATTAATAAACAATTTTTTGTTTTCTAAAAATTTAACTTTAGAAAATATAAATAAAATATACGTTAATAGAGGACCTGGAAGTTTTGCTGGAATAAGAAACTCTCTTTCAATAGTCAAAGCGATTAATCTCACAAAAAAAATAGATTATTATTGTTATAGTTCTGAGGATTTTAAAGATGAAAAAGAGTTCAATTACATAAATATCCCAAATTTATGTGATAAATTTGATATTAAAAAAAATTTGATTAATCCTATTTATATAAGTTAAATTAAGATATGTCAGAAACAATTGAAGAAAAGTGCTTATCCAAAGGGGTTAAATTAACCGACCAAAGAAAAATAATTGCACAAGTTATTTCACAATCTAAAAAAGCTTATGGAGAGTCAGATCATCCTGATGTAGATGAATTATATAGCAGAGTTACAAAAATTGACTCTAAAATTAGTATTGCGACTGTTTATAGAACAGTAAAACTTTTTGAAGAGGCAGGTATATTAGCTAAACATGATTTTAAAGGAGGCAAAGCAAGATATGAAGCAATGATTGAAAGTCATCACGATCATTTAATTGATGTTAAAACGGGAGAAATAATTGAGTTTGTTGATGAAGAAATTGAAAAGCTTCAAAAGAAGGTTGCAGAAAAATATGGCTATACTTTAGTAGATCATAAATTAGAATTGTATGGTGTAAAGAAAAAGCCCTAGTCAAAGTATGGATCAAAAAATATTTATTAAAACATTTGGCTGTCAAATGAACGAGTATGACTCAAATCGCATTTATGATGCTGTTAAAAAAATTGGATACAAAAAAACAGAAAATTATGAGGATGCTAATTGTTATATATTGAACACTTGTCATATAAGAGATAAAGCAAAAGAAAAAGTTTATCATGATATAGGCCGTGTAAAAAAAAGTTTTAGATCGAAACAAAAACCTTTGGTGATTATAGCTGGATGTGTAGCTCAAGCAGAAAATCAAGAAATGTTAAAAAGAGAACCTTATATAGACCTTGTGATTGGGCCTCAATCATATCATAAAATTAATGATATGATTTTAAATCATCAAGAAAAAAAGAAAAAAGAAGAAGAAACTGAGTTTGATGCGATTTCTAAATTCCAATATTTCAGTAAAATTAAAAATCAAACTGGAAAGATCTCATCATTTTTAACTATACAGGAAGGTTGTGACAAATTTTGTCATTTTTGTGTAGTGCCTTATACTAGGGGGCCAGAATATTCTAGACCATTTAAACAAATTTTGGATGAAGCTAAATTTTTAGCAGATAATGGAACAAAAGAAATAATCCTTTTAGGTCAAAATGTAAATGCTTATCATTATGAAAATTTTAAATTATCAAATTTGATTTTAGAAATTGAAAAGATTTCAACAATAAAAAGAATTAGATATACAACATCACATCCAAAAGATATGACAGAGGATTTAGTAGATGTATATAGGAATTCTAAAAAGCTGATGCCGCTGGTTCACTTACCTGTTCAAAGTGGATCTGATAAAATTCTAAATCTAATGAATAGAAAACACACAGTAGATTATTATTTAAAAGTATATAATGAACTTAAAGAAATTAATCAAAATATAGAGTTTTCGAGTGATTTTATAATAGGTTACCCAGGAGAGGAAGAAATTGATTTTATAAAAACACTTAATCTTATCAAAAAGGTAAAATTTATTAATTCTTATTCATTTATTTTTAGTCCAAGACCCGGAACAGTCGCTGCAAATTTAAATCTTATTGAAAAAAAGATTTCTATGGAAAGATTGAAAAAAATTCAAAATCAATTATTTGAAAATCAAACAAATATGAATCAATCTCTAGAAAATAATACTATTGATGTATTAGCTGAAAACTTAACAGATGATGGTAGAAAAGTATTTGGAAGATCAGAATATATGACATCTGTTATTTTTAATGGTAAAGAGAAAGATATTGGAAAAATTGTGTCAGTAAAAATTAATAAATATAATAGAAGTTCTTTATTTGGCGAAATATCAATTAATTTTAAAAAAAAAGTAGCATAAAAATTGAGCGGATCAACTAAAAAAAATATCGATCAATCCCTAAAATTTGTATATTCAGATAATAATTCATTAAGTGTTATATTTCATGATAATGATCTATTAATTGGTGTAGTAGGAGAATTTAATAAAAATCTAAAAGAATTAGAAAAAATATCTGAGTCTAATTTATATTCTAGAGGAAATTCTATTTTAATTAAATCAAATCCCAAAAAAAATGAATTGATAAAAAATGCAATTCAATTTTTAGCCAATCAATTCATAAATAATGGAAATATAGAAAGTAAAGACATAGTTTCATCAATGGACAAATTCATGATTAATGAAAAGGTAAAAAATAATAATGTGACAGATATAATTAAAACTCCAAAAAAATCTATTATTCCAAGATCTGAAAAACAAAAGAATTATGTAAGAGCTTTGAGGCAAAGCGATATAGTAATCTCAGCAGGCCCCGCAGGAACAGGAAAGACTTTTTTAGCAGTAGCAGTTGGATTAACAATGTTGTTGGAAAAAAAAATTGAAAGAATAATTTTATCTAGGCCAGCAGTTGAGGCTGGTGAACGTTTAGGTTTTTTACCAGGAGATATGAAAGAAAAAGTTGATCCTTATTTAAGACCTTTATACGACTCTCTTTATGATTTGTTTGATTATGAAAAAATTCAGAGGATGATAGAAATTGGTGATATTGAAATAGCACCCCTAGCCTTTATGAGAGGAAGAACTTTAAAGAATTCATTTGCTATTCTAGATGAAGCTCAAAATGCAACTGATACGCAAATAAAAATGTTTTTAACTCGTATAGGAGAAAATTCTAAGATAGTTGTTAATGGTGATCCTACTCAAATAGATTTACCTAATAAAAGTATGTCTGGGCTAGTTAAATCTAAAAATTTGTTGGAACACTTAAATGAAATTGCTGTAATCGATTTTGATCACTCAGATGTAGTAAGGCATCCACTAGTATCAAAAATAGTTAAAGCCTATTCTAAAAATGATTAAGTTAGACGTCTTCTCTGAAGAGAAGGCTTGGTCAAAAAGATTAAAAAAAAAGGAGATTTTTTTTAATAAAGTTTGTAGATCGTTTCCAAAAAAATATAAATTTTTAAATAAAAAAATAAGCCTTACTTTGATGCTTTCAAATAATAAGAATATTAAAAAACTAAACAAATATTTTAGAAATAAAAATAAATCAACGGATGTTTTGTCTTTTCCTATCAATCATAAAATAAAGATATCAAAAAAAATCTACATAGGAGATATAATAATTAGCTATAATTATATTAATAAACCCAAGTCACAAAATTTAAATACTTTTAAACAAAAAGTAATTAAGACATTTATACATGGTTTTCTTCATTTAATCGGTTTTGATCACATTAAAAATGATGATTATAAAAAAATGTTAAAAGAGGAAAAACTTATATATAATTATGTAATTTCTAAGATTGATTAAATTGAATAAAAGATTATTTATAGATTCCATTTTTTTAGTAATATTAGGAATGGCAACATCTTTAAGTTTGCCTCCATTTAATTATTTTTTAATCAATTTTTTTACTTTTACTTTATTTTTTGTTTTTATTTTAAAAAAACTCAATTCACAAAAAATAAAAAAATATTTTTTTTTTTACGGATGGTTATTTGGTTTTGGTTATTTCGTAACAAACTTATATTGGATATCAATTTCTTTAACATTTGATCAAAGTTTTAAATTTTTAATACCCTTAACTATTTTTCTAATACCTGCTTTTTTAGCAATATTCTATGGATTAGTTACTTTTTCATTTATGATAATAAAACCGAAAAATACTATTAATTCATTTTTAATTTTTTCATTAATATTTGCGATTCTTGAATTTACTCGAGGATCAATTTTAACAGGATTTCCATGGAATTTAATTGCATATAGTTTCTTAAATCAATTAGAAATTATAAGTATAACTTCAATAATAGGAACATACGGATTTAATTTATTTTGTATCTCTTTATTTAGTAGTCCAGCACTTTTAATATTGAGGGAATCTTATAGAGAATTAGTAGTTTTTATCTTTTTTTTAGTGTCATTATTTTCTTTTTATTTTTATGGAAGCTACTATGAAAAAAAATTTCAAACATCAGACAATATTAATCTAGACTATAAAATTAGAGTAATAGGATCTAACATAAGTCTTGATCGATTTTATGGAGATATTAATTCTAGTTTAATTCTTGAGGAACTAATAAAAATTAGCAACCCAAATTTGGATGACAAAACTATTTTTATTTGGCCCGAAGGTATTCTTCCTGGTATTTTTCAGAATGAATTGGTAAAATATAATGAGTTATTTAAGAATAAATTTAATAATAATCACATACTTGCCATTGGTATAAATAGTCAAAACATAGTTGATGACTCAAATTCATATTTTAATACTTTTTCTGTGTATGATAATGAACTTCACTTATTAAATTCTTATGATAAAATAAACCTAGTTCCATTTGGTGAGTTTTTACCTTTTGAAAATATTTTGTCTTTAATTGGTCTAAAAACAATTACAAATAATTATCAGTCTTATACAAAAGGTAAACTTAGAAATATCATAGAAATAAAAAAAGAAAATTTTTCTATAAAAATTCTTCCACTAATATGCTACGAAATAATTTATTCTGGTAAAATTTTCAAAAAACCAGATTTTGATATAATTATTAATATTTCTGAAGACGGATGGTTTGGCAAATCGATAGGACCAAAACAACATTTTGCTCATAGCATCTTTAGATCAATAGAGAGTGGAAAATACATAGTGCGATCAGCAAACAATGGTACTTCAGCAATAATTAATCCCATAGGCAAGATTGAAAAAAGCCTAGAATTAAACAATAGTGGGTATATTGACTTTGATAAGAGAAAAAAAATACAACCAACAGTTTTCTCAAAATTTGGTAATAAAATTTTTGGATTTTCAATTTTATTGTATATTTTTTTAATATTTTCAATTAGTTTCGTATTTTCATTTAATAGTATAACAACAGTTTTTAAGAACAAATTAAGAAAGGCAAAAAAATGAGTAACCTAAAAAATTATCTTTTTACAAGTGAGTCGGTTTCAGAAGGACATCCAGACAAAGTATCAGATAGAATTTCTGATATGGTAGTTGATAGCTATTTATCTGGAGACCCATTTTCAAGAGTAGCATGTGAAACACTTACAACTACAAATAAAGTTGTTTTAGCTGGAGAAGTTAGAGGACCTGATATTAAAAAAGATGAATTAATCTCTAAAGTCAGAGATTGTATTAAAGATATTGGTTACGACCAAGATGGTTTTACCTGGAAAGAAGCAACAAAGGTAGAAAGTCATTTACACTCACAATCAGCTGATATTGCAATGGGAGTAGACTCTTCGGGAAATAAAGATGAAGGAGCTGGTGATCAAGGTATAATGTTTGGATATGCCTGCAATGAAACAGATGTTTTAATGCCAGCACCTATACATTATTCACATAAAATATTAAGGTTAATGGCAGAGGACAGAAAATCAGGAAATCTTAATGGGATAGAACCAGACTCTAAAAGTCAGATTACTATTGAATATAAAGATGGTAAACCATCAGCTGTAAAATCAGTGGTGATTTCTACACAACATTCTAAAGATGTTAACTTAGCAAAAGTAAAAGAACTTTGCATGCCATATATTGAGAAATCTATTCCAAAAAATTTATTAGGAAATTTAGATGAAAATGAAATTTACATAAATCCTACAGGAAACTTTGTTATTGGTGGTCCAGATGGAGATAGTGGTTTGACAGGTAGAAAAATTATTGTTGATACATATGGTGGTGCAGCACCTCATGGTGGTGGAGCATTTTCAGGAAAAGATCCAACAAAAGTAGATAGATCAGC
>MDTB01058458.1_pt1 | contig 10599 bp, 13 predicted proteins | sample 811161 | NCBI WGS metagenome assembly MDTB01 (sample SAMN05326650, study PRJNA326480) | marine metagenome | isolation source: seawater | place: Mediterranean Sea | collected 2009
AATCAAATAAATATACTATCGCTGATGATTCTGGTCTTGTTGTGCCTGCGCTAAATTTTGAACCTGGTATTTATTCTGCTCGTTATGCTGGAGATGATTCTAGTGACAAAAAGAATAGAGAGAAAATAGTAAAAAACCTTAATGAGCTCAATGTAGAAAGTTTAGATGCTTACTATGTTTGCGTTCTAGTTGGTTTAAGAGGTTGTGATGACCCAATGCCAATAATCACTCAAGGAGAGGTTCATGGCAAGGTGTCAATAAATTCTTCTGGCAATGGAGGGTTTGGATATGACAAGATCTTTTATCCTTTAAATCATGATTCTTCGATGGCTTCTATAGATTCAGAGATCAAAAATAAGATTAGTCATAGAGGGATTGCGTGCGAAAAATTTATGAAAATCTATGAAGGATGATTCCCTTTTTGAAAATTAAATTTAAATATATCCCTACCCTCATTCTGACCTCTTTCTTCAAACTTTGTTAAGCCCTTCTTTTCTAAAAAAATACTCTTAGATTCATCAAAAAGACTACTTTTATGAAGAGTCTCATTAATACTATCAGCATAGTTTTCCCAATCAGTGGAAATATATAAATTTGCTTTTTGTTTCATTGAGCGATGAAGTAATTCTAAGAAGCTGTTATTAATTAATCTTCTCTTATGATGCCTTTCTTTGGGCCATGGATCGGGACAAATAATTTTAATTGCATCAAAAGTCTCTATAGGATTTTTGGTATCAAGCAAAAGCCTAATATCATCTGAGAAAATTTTCACATTATTTATATTATTATCTTTAATGATCCTCAAAAGAGAGCCAATCCCAGACATATATACCTCTGATCCAACAAATAAAATCTCAGGATTATTGAGAGCATCGTGACCAATACTATCAGCATTACCAAAACCAACTTCTAAACAACAATATTTAAAATCCAATGCTGCTTTCTGGATATCAACAAGAGTCTTTATTGAAAAATTTGGTAAAAGTTTTAAATTTTCTTCTTGGCTCTTTGTAATGCGACCCCTTCTCTTAGCAAAAGAAGGTAAAAATTTTAGGCGCATCTATAGCAAAAAGTTTTAAGCGAAATCTACCATTACAGATTTTAGTTTTTTTAGAGCACTATTTTCAATCTGTCTAATCCTTTCTGCAGAAACACTATATTCAACTGCAAGATCATGGAGAGTTGCTTTCTTATCAGCTAAGTATCGTCTTTGAAGAATATCCTTACTTCTATCATCCAATATTTTCAAAGCATTAATTAAATCATTGCTATTTAATTGCTCAGCTTGTTCTTTCGCAACAATGACCTCTGGATCATATCTTTTATCTTCTAAGTATTGTGATGGAGACATTGTTTCACCATCATCTCCAGTTGAAACGGGCGAATCGAATGAAGAATCATTTGAAGAAAGTCTATTCTCCATATGCAAAACATCTTTTACTTCAACATTTAGATCGGATGCAATTTTCTCAGCTTCCTCTTTTGTAAGCCAATCTAAGGATTTCTTTTTACTTCTTAAGTTAAAAAATAACTTCCTTTGTGCTTTTGTTGTAGCTATTTTTACCTGTCTCCAGTTTCTAAGAATATATTCATGAATCTCTGCTTTAATCCAATGGACTGCAAATGAAACTAACTTTACCCCTCTATGTGGATCATATCTATCCACTGCCTTCATTAACCCAACATTGCCCTCTTGAATAATGTCACCTAAAGGCAACCCATAGCCTTGATAAGATCTAGATATATGTACAACAAATCTCAAATGGTGAATAACTAATTGTCTTGCTGCGTCTAAGTCATCTTCTTCATAAAGCTTGAGAGCAAGCTCTTGCTCTTGTTCTTTTGTAAGAATCGGTATTGCATGGACTGAAGAAAGGTATGATTCTATATCCTTTCCTGGAGTATTAAGCTGTGTTGGTTGAAGTTGTGTGCCCATTTTATATTAAAAATTTATAATTAATTATACTAATTAATTATGTATTATAGAAATTATACCAATTTTTTAAAAAAATCTCTTAATAATGGCAAATATTCACTTTTTATTTCATTATTTCTAAATGCAATAAAGTAAGAATTAAGTATTGAGGACTTTTTTGAATAACTTAACTCCGTCTCATCTGGAATGCTAATGACGCTTCCTCCATAACTAGCAAGAACTGCGTGAGCTGCAGCTATATCCCACTCAGAGGTAGGTCCAAATCTTGGGTAAATGTCTGCATCATTATCTGCAAGTCCACACAGTTTAAGCGAGCTTCCCTTCTCAATAATTTGATATTTAACATTTCTATCATCTAGAAACTCTAGAAATGCTTCGTCATTTATGCTTTTATGACTTTTACTCATAACCAACCTCAGGCAATCCGGTGATGATTCTTCCCTTTGGTTATCGTCAAAGATGGAACCATGCCATATTTTTTCTTTAACTGGGGAAGCTACAATTCCAAATACTGCTTTTTTATCATATATCAATGCAATATTTACAGTGAATTCATCAGTTTTATTAATAAATTCTCTTGTTCCATCGAGGGGATCAACTAACCAATATAGACTTTTAATTTCATTAAGAGAGGCTTTATCAAAGGTTTCTTCAGAAACTATTGGGATATCTGGAGATATATCTTTCAAGTTGCACATAATAACTTCATTCGCTTTTTGATCTGCAATAGTCAGGGGTGAGCCATCTGATTTACTTATTTCGCCAAAATTATTTGAACTATAAATATTTATAATTTCCCTAGACGCATTATTTACACACTCTTTTAATGCAGGTAAATGTTTTTTAATAAACGATTGATCTATTTTCATTATTTTAGATCACAAGTTGATTCTTCTAGGTTTGTAAAATTGATTGCTTCAAGTATTTTATAATGTATTTCTGTATTATCCATGACGCCATTAAATAAATGAGCTCCAGGTCCATAAGCATAAACTCCTACAGGAATTGCAGTATGCCTGCCCGTTCCCCACTGTATAATAACTGAGTCGTCTTGTTGTTTAAGAATCTGTAATCCACCTGTCTCATGGTCAGCTGTTATTATTAACAAAGTTTGCTCATTCTCAGAAGTAAAATTAACTAAGTCTTTAATTGTTAAATCAAAATCTTTGAATTCTTCTATCATCATTGTGACATTATTGTCATGAGCAGCCCAATCGATCTGGCTTCCCTCGGTCATTAAGAAAAACCCCTCACATTGAACCGTATTATTTAAAAGGCGTGTTAATGCGAAGTTAGTCATGTCTCTTTGCGAAGGTTTCTCAGACGATCTCACGATACCGTCTTTATCAAATAATCCTAAAATTTTATTTGAATTACTAAAATCATCATTTAAAGAACTTTTTTCAGTTAGAAGATTATAAGATTCTGTTACCTTCCCTATTTCAAAGAATTCTTGCCCTCCTCCCAAAGCGACATCAATTGGAGAATTAAGTAATTGAGATGCAATTTCAACTTCTTTATATCTTGAATCAATATGTGCATAAAATGCTGCTGGCGTAGCATGTGTTATAGAAGAGGTAGCAACAAGACCAGATGAATAGCCTTTTTTAGATAGCATTTCTGGTATTGTTTTTAAGATTTTATTCTCAGGAGTAAGTGATAAGTACCTATTCTTTGTTTTAAATCCCGTTGCCCATGCAGTTGCAGCAGCTGCAGAATCAGTAATGATATTTTCATTAGCATGTGTTAAAACTAATCCCTGATGTGGCAATTGATCAATTGCCAACTTATAGTCAAGGCCGCCTTCTGCAATCCTTGATATCATAATTTGATTTAAACCTGTTCCATCACCGACAACTAAAATTATATTTTTAGGTATCTCTGAATCATCAAAAGATTTTATTTCTAGTATTTCGGTCTTTTTATTACCAATCTGAACTGTTTCAGTCTTCTCATTTGAGCATGAGACCAGAATGAAAAAACAAATATATAAACAGGATAATCGTTTCATTAAGTTATGGGCGAAGAGAATCTTTCCTTATTTCTTCAGCTTTAGCTTCAGATTCTGGAGTTTTGTTATCATAAATTGAATATTCCCATCTTCCATACATTGGATTGGTTATTACAAACCATTTTGTTCCCCAAAAACTTGAGTACTTATCAGCAAGCTTTTTTCTTTCGGAATGGAGGACATAAGATTCTTCAGAGCTAATAAAATCTGTTAGCTGATCACCTACCAAAAGAAGAATTCTATAATCTTTTGCTACAAGATTTCTTCTTGAGGTTTTATCTCTAGTCCAACCATTCTCATCACGCATTAATAGGACATCAATATCTTCATCAAATGGAAGTCCAAGTGCTTTAAGATTATTTTTAGTTGCTTCTTCTAAAATATGAATTCTATTTGTTACATAGAAAACTTTAACCCCTTTATCTTTGGCATATAGCAAAAATTCTTTAACACCTGAAACAAGCTCAGAATTTTCTTCATTTACAAACTCAACCCAACCGTTTGGATAAGAGATGCCTTCTAAGATTGTTCTTGCTTGAAAGGCTGAGTTATCAAGAACAGTTTCATCTACATCTAAGATTATTGCTGGCATTTTATTTTTATAGTTGTCTTTTTGCTCTAATGCTGCAGACCAGGACTTATCAAGCAAGGCTGAATCAAGAGCTAATCTTGCATTGTTATAAGTCTGGATATTATTAGCTGAAAACTCTGCAGATGTTTGTGAATATAAAACAGCAAGCATTGATTGTTCTTGAAAAGATTTATTATCTTCTGAACCATTAATATTATTACTTATTGAGATAATTAAAATTAAAAAAATATGTCTTAGTGATTTCATAGTGCAAGAGCATTATAATGCTTATTGATTACAATTTAGTTACAAAATTATATTTATGGATAATAAAATATTAGAGAATTTAGAACAACTGAAAAAAATGTTAGTTCTTTTAAGTGAAGATAGAAAAGTGGTCTTGTCACATCATAAGACATTCGAGCACGTTGAAAAGATACGAGCAATCGTAAATGAGTCTATTGAAATAGCAAATAAGTCATGAATACAAAAAAATACACCTGTTTTAAAGTTAATGTTGCAGATCGTATAGCGAATCTTGTTTTGTCTAGACCGGATGAGCTTAATACTATGTCTAGAGATTTTTGGGTTGAGCTTGGTGATGTATTAGAAGAAATAAATAAAGACTCTGATGTCAGGGTTGTTGTTATGTCGTCTACTGGTAAGCATTTCTGTGCAGGTATGGATTTAAATGCCTTTTCAAATGGTGTTGATAATATTCCTGATGATAAAAAACCTGATCATGCTCGAATTGGTGAAGCCGTATATAGAGTTGCTAAAGAGCTCCAAGAATATATAAGTACCCTTGAAAAAATAAGAGTTCCAGTTATTGCAGCAATTCATGGTGGTTGTATTGGAGGCGCTGTAGATCTTGTTACGGCATGTGATATTAGATTGGCTTCACAAGATGCGTTCTTTTGTATTCAAGAGATTAATATTGGTATGGCAGCTGACGTTGGTACTCTTCAAAGACTACCAAAAATTATTCCAGACTCCAAAATGCGTGAGATGGCATATACAGGAAGAAGAATGTATGCAGACGAAGCAAAAGAAAATGGTTTAGTCAGCAATACTTATGAATCTCATGAAAAATTGCTTGAAGCTGCAAATGAACTAGCTAGGGAAATAGCTTCAAAGTCTCCTGTTGCAATATATGGGTTAAAAGCAGTGATGAACTATTCAAGAGATCATACTGTCAGTGAAGGCTTAGAATATAATGCTTTATGGAGTGGTGCTATGTTAAGTCAAAAAGATATGGCTGAGGCAATGACTGCTAATGTAGAAAAGAGAGATGCGTCATTTAATAAGCTTGTTGACGTTAAAAAATTTAACGAATCAGAATCTTAAGCTTTTCTTAAAAAAACTGGGGTAGCGGCAGTAGATTCAGATTTTGAATATTTATATCCCTCTGAATTAAAATTAATTAAATCTTCAAAATCTTTAACTTTGTTCTGAATAATCCATTTGGCCATTAACCCTCTAGCTTTTTTTGCATAAAAACTAATAATTTTATATTTCCCGTTTTTGTAATCTTTAAATGCTGGAGAAACAACATTAATATCTTCGGGCAATTTGCCTAAAACTGTAAAATATTCTTTTGAGGCAAGGTTAATTAAAAGGTCAGACTTTTGACTCTTTAGTTCATCTAAAACATTCTTTTGAACTTTCCCACCCCAAAATTCATATAGGTTTTTACCATAGTCAGTTTTTAGCTTCGTGCCCATTTCTAACCTGTATGGTTTCATTAAATCTAAGGGTCTTAAAATACCATATAAGCCAGATAAGATTCTTATATGTTTCTGAGCAAACTCCATCTCTTTTTTTGAAAGATCTTCAGCTTGGAGCCCCTGATATACATCTCCTTTAAAAACAAGCATGGAAGGTTTTGAATCATTAGAAACTTTTTTTGATGCTGTCCATGATTGATACCTATCATAATTTAATACTGCTAACTTATCGCTAAGTCCCATCAGGGATGCTATATCCTTTGGATCTTTTTTCTTAAGTTGCTTGATAAGTTTAGAGGACTGCCCAAGAAAAGATGGAACAGAATGGTTGCCTGAAGTCTCAAACTCGTAATCAAGTGTTTTTGCTGGAGAAAGTACTATAATCATGACTGTATTCTAACGAATACCTGAAGGCTAATTCAATATAAATTATGGAAAAAACAATAAATTCTTTAGGAAAATTCATATCATTGATGATTCCCATCATGACTTTTTTGATGATAGTGATAATTGTTGCTAGATATTTCTTTGATATTGGCTTTACAGGCCTTCAGGAGTTAGTAATGTATATGCATGGTTTGGTTTTTTTAGGATGTGCTGGATATGTGCAATATAAAAATGAACACGTTAGAGTAGATATTTTTTATAGAGAAGCTAATGAGAGCTATAAAAAAAAGATAAATTTTTTTCTTTGTTTTCTTTTCTTGCTCCCTCTATGTTTTGTAATTGGTTATTTTTCAATTGATCTTATAACCTCAGCCTGGGAGTCTAAAGAGGCTTCAACAGAAGCCGGTGGTCTTAAATTTGTTTATATACAAAAGACTTTGATTGTATTATTTCCAATAACCATATTGATGACTCTAATTCATCAATTCATACAAGATAAATGGAATTAATACCTCTTTTATTAATTATATTGATATGTCTTGCATTGTTAATGGGTTACCCTGTTGCCTTTACTTTGGCAGGAGTATCAATACTTTTTGCTTTAATCTGCATTCCTTTTGGAGTATTTGATTCAGCAATCTTTAAAAGCATTCCTATAAGAATTTTTGGAATTATGAATAACATGACCTTACTTGCAGTTCCTTTGTTTATTTTTATGGGAGCAGTTCTTGAGAAATCTGGCATAGCAGCAAAAATGTTAGAAAATATGGCAGCTGCTTTTAGAAATACAAAAGGTGGCTTATCTATATCTATCATTATCGTTGGTGCTTTATTGGCGGCAAGTACAGGTATCGTTGGTGCAACTGTCGTAACTATGGGCCTGATGTCATTGCCGATTTTAATTAATCAAGGTTATGAGAGAAGCTTTTCATCTGGTTTGGTTGCATCTACTGGAACTTTAGGACAAATAATACCGCCGTCTATAGCATTGGTACTTCTTGGTGATGTTATGTCTACTGCACATACATCAGCGCAAATAAGTATGCGCGAATATTCCCAACAAACAGTTACAGTTGGTGACCTATTTGTAGGGGCAGTAGTTCCTGGAATAATGATATGTTTTGGGTACCTTATATATACGATTTATAAAAATAAAAATAATCAAGATATAAAGGATTACTCAGATGAACCTCCAATTCAAAGAATAGAACTCTTCAAAACTCTTGCGCTTCCAGTATTCCTTATTCTTCTTGTGCTTGGATCTATATTTGCTGGCATTGCAACACCAACAGAAGCATCAGCAATTGGAGCTTTTGGCGCTCTTATAATTGCATTGGTAAATGGAAAAATAAATCTCAATTTTTTAAAGGAAACTTCTGAAAAAACGGCTGTTATATCTACTATGATTTTTACCATACTGATTGGGGCTTCAATTTTTTCATTGATTTTTAGAGGGGTTGGAGGAGATGAGTTAATAAATCTTATATTCAGTTCCATTCCTGGTGGTTCTTATACAGCCTTGATATTTGTATTGTTTGTGATTTTCATTTTAGGATTCATCTTAGACTTTATAGAAATTTGTTATGTAATAGTGCCATTAATTGCGCCGCCACTTTTAATGATGGGATTTGATCCAGTTTGGTTAGCAATACTTTTTGCAATTAATCTTCAAACATCATTTTTAACGCCTCCCTTTGGATTCTCATTGTTTTATTTGAGAGGAGTGGCAGATGAGAGCATTCAGACCTCAGAGATTTATAGTGGTGTAATACCTTTTATCCTAATACAGTTATTAGTGCTCTTAATAGTATTAATTTTTCCTATTTTTATTTTATAAGAAATTAATCCAATAAAGGATTTCTTCCCCATTGATTCTCATCTTCTGTTGGTGGCAAAATAAGCCAAACTAGGATCAGTATGAAAGATGCTAATGTTACAAGAGTAAATAAAGAAGCGATTGAAAGAATGATTGGATTTTCATACATAACGAATATAACCCAAAAAATAATTGTAGGTATGATCGTTAGATATAACATCTGCCACCATCCTGAATATCCTTTATCCTGCAATCTTCTTGAGGTTAGAGAGATCCACCCAAGAGAAGTTGCTACCATAAGAATATTAATAAAAAATCCTGTATTTAATAAAACCTCATTATCAAATAATGCATAAAAAATACCGCCAATAAAAATATCAAAAATACTGCAAGCAAAAGATGCAATAACATAAGCTAGATAAGCCCACCAAAACTCGCCTCTGCTAGCTCTACCAGAAAAATTTAAATAATTTATAAAGAATAGTTTGACTGAACCTATCATGTCTATATTTTTCACTGAATTTGTCATGGGCTATTTACTTAACTTAATAATGGGTCGCTTCCAAACATATTATCGCCATCTGTTCCTTTGGTACAAATCCAAATCAATAAAGGAATCGTTCCAATAATTGTGAAGACTAGTAAATACCACCAACCACTTCGCTCAGTATCATGCAGCCTTCTTATAACTAGAGAAAGCGAAGCAACAAAACTAAAAATTTGCCAAGGTAACATAACTATACTTATTACATTATCAATTTCTAGATCAGATAAACCAACAATCCCGCCAAAAACGCCTCCAAAAAAAGGAATAATAGCAATTGAAATTAGGAGAACTGATAACAGTGCCCACCAGTATTCTGATCTAGAGCTCCTCCCTTGAAAATCAATCCATCTAATAAAATAGTTTTTTGTGGCATCGACAAAACCCATATGAACCCATGTGTCTATTTAAAAAACATATCATAACAAGCAAGGAAATAATTGCAAAAAGAATAAAAACGCTTATTTTTTATAGGTTTTTAAATACCAGCATTATTTTTTTCTAAAGCTCTTTCCGCTCTGTAGCTTGAACGAACCATAGGTCCTGACATTACTTCAAGAAATCCCTTTTTTAGACCTATCTCTCTATAACGCACAAATTCTTCAGGTGTCACCCATCTTTCAATTGGATGGTGGTTAATGGTCGGTCTTAAATATTGACCAATAGTTAATATATCAACTTTATTCTCAATGAGATCATCCATAGTTTTTTCTATTTCTGAATCAGTTTCTCCAAGACCAAGGATAATACTAGTTTTAGTAAGTACTTTTGGATTAATGCGCTTTGATTCCGCAAGCACATCTAATGTTTGCTGATAGCCTGCTCTAATATCTCTCACTTGATGAGTAAGCCTTTCAACTGTCTCAATATTTTGAGCAAACACCTCTAAGCCACAATTAACCAACGTATTTATGGATGATGACAGGCCCTTAAAATCTGGTGTTAATGCTTCGACAGCGGTATTTGGATTTAATTTTTTGATTAGTTTTACGGTATTAGCAAAATGTTGAGCGCCGCCATCAGGAAGATCATCTCTATTGACTTACGTAAGGACAACATATTTGAGCTTCATTATCTCAACAGCTTTGGCAGTATTGATCGGCTCATCTTTATCAAGCCATCCATTAGGGTTTCCGGTATCAACTGAACAAAACTTGCATGCTCTTGTGCATACAGAGCCCATCAACATAAAAGTTGCTGTACCAGCTGACCAGCATTCGCTGATATTTGGACAATGAGCTTCTTCACAAACCGTATAGAGCTGCTTGCTTTGAACTTGTTCTTTTACTTTATGAAAATTTGGATTAAATTCTGCTTTTACTCTAAGCCAGCTTGGTTTTTTAGGTGTTGGAATATCTGCATATTTATTGAGCTTTTGTCCATTTTTAATAGCTTTAATGCCATCTCTGTTGGTAACTTTTGTTGTTGCTATTAATTCCATAATTAAAATATTTTTCTTAATGTATTTATTACTAATTTCTCTAATTGTAGTTTAGAAATATCCTTATTCAAATCTTTTATCTGCGTAACCTCTAAGTCTTTATAGCCGCAAGGATTTATTTGTTTAAAGGGTGATAAATCCATATCAAAATTAAGACTGATGCCGT
>MDTB01165728.1_pt1 | contig 10599 bp, 9 predicted proteins | sample 811161 | NCBI WGS metagenome assembly MDTB01 (sample SAMN05326650, study PRJNA326480) | marine metagenome | isolation source: seawater | place: Mediterranean Sea | collected 2009
ACCTGTGGCGTGATTCGAACGCAGGCACCGCCATTAAGACCGTCGCGCATCACGGTGAACACACCGAACTCCGCTTCGAGTCGCTTTTGAAGCGAGACGGCGTCTGACACAGTTTTTTTACCTCGAATTCGAAACGAACTGATGCCGGTGATCGATGCCGGATTGGTGCCACCCAATAACTCGATATGAGACATACTGCGCGCCTCGGCTACCCAGAGATTGCGGAGGTACTTGAGCCGCGCTTCTTTGGCAGCCGGTCCCACCGCCTCATGAAACTCAAACGCCTTCGGGATCGCCAAGGTCGCGGCGAAGTTTCTGGTCGCGGGATGCACACGGGCTCGAATACTACGGCTCTCTTCAGGCGCGTCACCATGAAACGGCGCAATCGCATCGATAGCCGACTCGCTGATATACAAGGCCCCGAGTCCGAGGGGTGCACCAATCCATTTATGTAAATTGAAGGCTGCGAAATCGACACCCAGATCAGAAATTGAGAAATCGAGCAAGCCCCAGGACTGTGCTGCATCGCAGATTACAGTGATACCGCGCTTTCGTGCTTCGGTTGCGATTCGAGCTACCGGCACAACGAGACCATGCTGATTACTGACGTGGGTGACCAGCATGAGTTTGAGCGAGGGGTTCGCATCAAATGCGTTGAGATACTGCTGAAATACCTCATCCTGATTAGCACGCTCAGGGATGATGACCTCGATGAGGGGGCCTTGGTTCTGCACCGCCTGCCAGCGCATGAACCGCTTGAAGGCTGGATAATCAATATCCGCCATCAAAACCCCTTCACCCGGCTCAAAACCCCGGTATTGGCGCATCAAATTGTGAAAGGATTCGGTCGCATTTTCGGTAATGGCAATCTCACTGGGTTTGGCACCAAGACCATCGGCCACTGCCATCACCGCCTTGTCCATGTCGGCGTTGTAGTCCTTCCTCGCATAGAGAGAGGTCTGAGTATTCACCATTTCCAGCGCTTGAAAGTAGGTATCCTTCACCGGGTTGGCCATTTTGGCCCAATAGCCCTGCTCTAGATTAACAATGCCCTCGGTACGATCGTAAAACCTGGCGACACTGCGCCAGTAAGCCTCATCACTGGCAAGCGAAGCCGCGGATTTAGCACTCCGATCAAAACTGATCGGCGCCGCCAAACTTTTAGGAGCGCCACCCAGAGTAACGGCCGCAACCGACGCAGTCAGCAAGTCCCGACGCGACAAGCCTGAGGGAGGAAAAGACGGTTGTTCATGCTCCATAAAACACCTTCAAAAAAGGGCGCTGAGCGCCCTTTTTGATCGTTTATTTTCGTTAGCCGGTAGGAACATCGGTAAAGGGAATTCCTTTATCCATCCGTGGCTCCTGCGGCAAGCCCAGAACACGCTCGGCAATGATATTGGTCATGATCTCGTCAGTACCACCGGCAATCCTTAGCCCGGGCGCGCCCATGTAAGACCCCACGATCATCTCGGCAAACTTGGAGTGTTTCGAATCCCAGATGGCGCCCGATGTCTCCAAAAGGTCCATACAGAATGATCCGAGCTGCTGGAGCTTAGGCGCACCCACCAACTTACCAATCGAGTTTTCAGGACCGGGTATATCGCCACGAGACAGCGCTGATAAAGTGCGATAGCTAGTGAATTTGAGCCCCGCTTCTTCCACGTAAAAGTTCGCGATACGCGCCTTGACTGCGCTGTCTTCGATCGCTGGCTTGCCATCGATCATCACTTCTTTCGCAAGTTGAACGGCCAATGCGACGTTCACGCCACTGCTTCCCGCACCGATTGCCGCGCGCTCGTTCATCAAAGTTGTCAACGACACCTGCCAACCTTGACCGACCTCACCCAGCCGTTGCGAATCAGACACGCGAACATCGGTAAAGTACACTTCATTGAAGTCGGACTCACCGGTGAGCTGTTTAATCGGCTTGATCTCGATACCTGGTGACTTCATGTCGATATAGAAATAGCTCAAGCCCTTGTGCTTCGGGACAGTCGGATCGGTTCGCACCACGACACAACCGTAGTCCGAATAGTGCGCGCCCGAGGTCCAGATTTTCTGACCGTTGATGACCCAGTCATCGCCGTCGCGCTCTGCCTTGGTGCGCAATGCTGCGAGGTCGGAGCCGCCAGCAGGCTCTGAAAAGAGCTGACACCAAATTTCTTCACCGCTCGCAAGCTTAGGCAGGTAGCGATCGAGCGCTGCTTGATCGGCATACGTCATCAAGGTTGGCGCCATCATGCCCTGGCCGATCACAAAGAAGCTCGCTGGCACATCGTACTTGCCCTCTTCCTGTTTCCAAATGACCTGCTCGATAGAGCTCGCACCACGCCCCCCGTATTTGGGGTCCCAGCCAATGCACGCCCAGCCAGCATCGTACTTGCGTTTTTGCCACATCTTGGCAACTTCGAGTCGGCTCATACCCTTGGTTTCTTCCTGCGAGGGTACATTAGCCGCTAGCCACTCGGCGGCTTCCTGACGAAACGCCGCTTCCTCTGGAGTATCCTTAAAATCCATGACTCACCTCTCTTTATTCGTTTCGTTAGGCTGACGCTGCAAGACCGTCAACAAGACGCCCTTGCCATTGATTTTCACTGCCAATCGCAAGACTTAACAGCTTCGCTCGGCGGTAGTAGAACTGGCAATCGAACTCCCAGGTAAAACCCATACCGCCGTGGGTCTGAATGTTTTCCTCCGCGGCAAACAGTGACGCTTGAATCGCTGAGACGCGCGCGGTCGCAGCAGCCACATCCAGATCTTTACTACCAGCGTTGAGCGCCCAAGCGCCGTAATAGGCATTGCTTCGAGCCAGAGTGTTTTTGACGTACATCTTGGCGAGCTTGTGCTTGATCGCCTGATAAGAGGCAATCGAACGACCGAAAGCGAAGCGCCCCAGCGCGTACTCTCGTGCCTGATCCAGCGCGGTGTCGGCGATACCGAGCTGCTCCCAGGCAAACATGACAGCTGCACGATTCATCAACGCTTCAACCGCAGACCAACCCGCGCCCTCTGCACCCAAGACCTCAGCACACGCGCCATTAAAAGTAAGTGATGCGTGACCTCGACTGAAGTCAATTGTTTGGATTTTATCGCACTCAACCGCATCCTGACTCAAATCAACCAAAGCCAGGGTTGCACCATCACCGCTGTCAGACTTGCAAACCACAATCGCCACATGCGCAATGCCACCATCGGCAACCGGTAGCTTCGTACCATTAATCACTCCATCGCTAATGCTGGCAGTGAGCTGCTCAACAGTCATGCGACCACCGGCCTCACCCATCGCAAAACAGCCGATCGCAGAGCCATCGGCAAACTTGGGTAACCAGGCCTGTTTTTGCGCTTCGCTACCATGCGCCATGATGGCCTCGGCCGCGAGATACATGGTTGAACTGAAAGGCACGGGTGCACAGGCGCGACCCAATTCCTCTGCAATCACCACCAATTCGAGGTGAGACATACCGAGACCACCGTACTCCTCTGGGATAGTAGTCGCTGTCCAACCCATTTCTGCAATGCCGTTGTGCAGATTGGCATCGTGGGTCTCACGGTTATTCAGTATCCGTCGCACCAGCGTAGTGGGGCAGTGCTGAGTCAGGTAACTGCGCGCCTGATCGCGGAGCATCTGCTGCTCATCAGAGAATTCAAAGTTCATGGTGTGAGATCTCGTTGTTGTCGTTTTTTTCAAGGGTAACGGCAGGCCGCGTCGCTGCCAACGGTTTACCGAGCAAAATTTGGCTAGCACGCGGACTCAACCGCGTCATGACCGTTTCCGACATCGACAACCAAACCCTCCACGGCACCCAAAGACGCCAAAGGTTAATAAACACTCAATATATAATGACACGCAGCACGATAGACTGATGGTAGTCCACCCGTAAATTTCGGGGTTAATATCGCTATCATACGCGGCAATCAAAAAATCAGAACTTGAGAGACCCATTCGATGACGTCCCGGCAAAAACTTCCTTTAAGCGTTAATCGCGCCCGCGCTTTACGGCTACGTGCCATCGCGAGCTCTTACCTCTTAATCGCGCTCCTGAACGCGTGTGGCGGAGGTGCAGGCTCGAGCGCCCCTCCTCAGAATACATATACTGGGAGCACTCCCCCAACAAGTGATTCAACAGGCGATACCTCGTCTGGCCCAGGATTCTCAACGGTTGATGCGGCCTTTCAGGCATTTATTGACAACAGCGATGTCTTCGACGGTATTAGCTATGTTGTGGTCAATTCAGCTGGAGTTATGCATCAGCAAGTATTTGGTGATCACAGTGAGGATTTAATTGTGATGCTGGCATCGACCAGCAAAGTCCCGGCAGTCATGGCTATGCTCGCCCTGCAGGAAGACACCGATGCCGCGTTTTCGATTGATGAACCGGTGAGCACCTATTTACCCTATGACGGAGTGTATGCAAACCGGACGGTAAAACAGATGGTGAGCAATACCTCTGGCATACCAGGGCTACGCCTCTTGGATCAGTATGGTGATCCACTGGGTGCCATTGCGGGTGGCGAGGGAGGAGTAAACCATCTTTGTCAGATGAGTTCACAGCTTCATTGGGACTTTGAAACCTGCGGTCAGATCTTAGTGCAGAATGAATTGCCCGAGACCCGGCTGGCAGGTACAACATTCGACTACGGCGGTAGCCAATGGCAAATTGCCGGTGTCACCGCATCGATCGTCGCTAACTCCACCTGGAATCAACTGTTCGACAAATACATCGGCGAGCCTTGTGGTCTCGAGGTCTTTACCTTCGGTAACCCCTGGGAAGAGCTGAGCTTCTTCGGATCAACCAGTTTTGATGGCGTATCGGTAGAAAGCATGCCGGGACAACACAACCCTCAGATCGAGGGGGGTGCCATTAGTAACCTCGCTGACTACGCCAAGCTATTGCAGATTCATGTCAATGGCGGCTACTGTGGTGACACGCGGGTGTTGAGCGAGGACTCATTGGCGGCTATGCGCGAAAACATCGGCGGTGATGTCGATCCGAACCCCATACCATACGGAATGGGTTGGTGGATTCAACTGGGCATGCCTGGCGTTTACACCGATCCGGGTGCTTTTGGGGCCGTGAGTTTTATTGACGTTAATCGCGGTATTGGCGGTTATATGGCGATCGATGACTACAGTAGAGTCGATGCTGGCGCCCCACCCGACTTTTTTGTGGATGAGGCGATCGAATTGATTCAAGCGGCAGTGGATGCGGCCAACTAAGGTATTCGTTGAACCGCTGACGGCAGGTTGATCTGACTCACAAGTGAGGAAATGCTGCAGATGTCGATTCAGCAGTTAGCGAAACTGGTCTTTTGGTGTTGTTGCGCGCTCGTGCTCTGGGGCACATTGAATTCGCCGTCGGGTATCGCAGCTTCGTTCCCGTTTCAGGACAAGCTACTTCATGTTGGCGCCTTCGCAACCCTCGCGTGGATGGGCTACTTGGGCTACCCCAATCGACTAATTTTTGTTGCTATTGGGCTCTTCGGATTCGGTGCCAGTATCGAGATAGCGCAAGCATACATTCCCGCTCGATCGACCGAGTTTGCCGACCTCCTCGCCGATATGTTTGGTATTGTCATCGGACTAGCCGCTGCGAGCCGGTGACGCTGTGGCTATCGGACTAGCAAACCACCCCGCCTTCGAATGAGGCGACTTTAACTCGCTGAAGCAGGCACCCAGGTTGCATGAAATCCACCCGGGACACGCTGCGGGAGCTTTACTTTAGCAACGGGCCCCTGCTCGATATCGGTGGCGTCAAACACTAGAAAATACGACGACCAATCACGGGTGTCGGTCACGATGTTGACGACATAACCATCGTCCTCGGGGTCTTGCGAATTAGCGCCTACTTTAGGGGCATACACGGCTTCGCTACCCAAGACGCCATCGCCATAATCCCATTGCCAGCGCTCCCCCGTCTCGTTGTCATATTTCACAAGCCCGGTAAATCGGAGCGTATGACCACCCTCTTCCAGCGTCGGGATACGTTGGTGATAGGCGTAGCGACCCTTGATGCCCGCGTAGAGCGGATTGGTCTTATTGAACTCGGTGTTCAAGTCATCGATATCCTCTTCACGCACCTCGCCGGTGACTAGATTGAAGCGCCACCGATAGTTATTCGCCTCAAGGCGCATATAAGCCAGCATGTGCGACAGTTCGCCCTCGTCCCCAAGTACTGACGGCATTGGATTGACCGAGCGGCAGCCATCCATGATGAGCCAGTCACCCTCTTCCCAGCAATTGGATACGTGCAGGATGTAGCAGGGCTCGCAATCGAACCAGCGGATCGTCTTTGACTCACCAAAGCGCGGAATCACACCAAATCGAGTCGGTATATCGCGATGGAAAGTCAGTACCCGCATCTTGTGCTTTTGAAGAACGTTCAGATCGTGGAAAAACGGCAGGTCATGGAGGATTGTGTGGTTGCGGGTAAAGCCAATGTCATGAGGTAAACGCGCACCGGGCAGATCGATAGGCACTTCGTGCACCACCTCGCCTTTGGCATTGGCAACGCCATAGGTCATGTAGGGCGGCGTGTCGTTATAATCGAAATACAGCAACTCACCCGTCGCCCAATCAACTTTGGAGTGCGCGGACATCTTGGTGTCACCACGTCCATCGAGTCGAAAACTACCTTTGGTGGCGAGTGTCTGTGGGTCGAGCGCCACTGGATTGCCCGCGTTGTACCAGAGACTAACTAGTTCGCCGTTCAGTGCAAATAAATCTGTATTACTGGTGTCTTTGATACCAAACTCAGACACCGAATAATCAAAGGGCCCCATGACACCGGGCGAGACTGAGGCGCCGGCGGCGCGTTCATCGATGAGCGCTGGCGTTTCAACTAAACGGTTAACGTATTGCGCCCCCGACTCACCCACGTGCAAGGCATGTACCATGCCATCGCCATCAAAGGGGTGATAACGACCGTTCGGTTCAAATACAGGGTTAGTGCCATTGCGGTAGTAACTGCCACGCAGATCGGCTGGGAGCTCGCCTTCCACTACCAAACCAGCGCCCTCGATTTCTCGGGTTGTTGGCGCATAAACACCGTGCAAGTAGGGGTTATCGTGGTTATAAATCCAACTAGGTGCGTCTTCAAAGACTGTCGTGTCGCCAAGGCATTTGTCGGATATGGGGAAGACAGACTGCCGGCCTGGCTTTACTGGAGCATTCATTTCAGTGCGCCCTCCAAGAACTAAGTTCACCGCGTGTATCATACGGAACTTCCGCTATCAGGATAACTTGCCTGGAGAAAAAATCCGCACATGGCACCGCCAATGGAGCTGGTGTCATAGACTATATGAGTACTGCTTGGACAACCCGTTCTTTACCTGTCTTGTGAATGGTTTCAAGATATGGGGCAGGTATTCTTATGGAGGGAATACCAGTGGACGATAAGTTTCGTCGTCCAAAATTCCTTGTTGCGATGTTAGCTACTCGGCGCGCGATGCGGTAACGTAACGACCTCTTGACGTTGGCTGCAATGGTCGGAGCAGATGGTTACTGCCTGAAGGCTACGGTCAAACCGCTTTCACCTAAAGTGGCGGTTCAAATTCCTCTGATTTTCCGATGATTTGGATGGTGTCCTCGTCAACCAGACTCGGAGTATCAAACTCCTCTGCCTCACCAATTATTTGAACTCCGTACCCTCCATCGAGTGCATTTGCATCTGGATCCTCGGGTAAAGATAGGTCGCTGGGCTCGTAGGTAACGTCATTTTCATCGGCATCGAGCGGCTCCCCTATCACCTGCACCACGCCGTCGGCAGGATCGAACTCAAATCCATCAGGGTCTTCGAACTCTCCGATTATTTGATCGCCGTAGACGACCTCTTCTGCCGCCGGCTGAGGATTAGAGGCAACCGTCTCCATTGACAATCGCTGCACTAGCTCGCTGCTGGCTGATTGCCCGGGCATCGCGTCTGTGTAGTCGGGAGACGATGACGCAAGGCTAGCGGGTTCCACAATTGGGAAGGCACTCTGCTCCAACGATGGGTCTTTGGGCTCATAATACGAAGCTATGACCACCGCGATTAAGACAATCGCGGCGGCATAAGTCTGCCATTTAAACACGAGTGCTAAAAACCTCGTGACGTGGCGCTACCTTACTGTGCAGCTCCTACTGGCGCGGCTAACTGGACCCGGTCCGCGTAGCAATAGCCGTTGATCTTCACGTTATCGAAGATTTTTACTTTGATAGGCGTGTTCGTCATCATGCCCAACAATGCTACATCAAACCGACGCTGACCCGCTGCTTTAGTGTTACCTTCAACAACACCAGCGCAGTCCATCGATATATACTTTTGGCTACAATTTAGACGGTTGTAGTTGGCGTCGATGTCCACAAGGCAACCACCCCACTTACTGTCCTGTGACGCCTGCACGTTTAACACATTGCCCTGCGCATTCATTGATGCAGAAAACGCCACACTGCTCGCACACGCGGCAATACCTGCTACGAACACTGCGATTTTTTTGTTGCTTAACATAACGCTTCTCCTCAGACCGTTACCTGTAAGAATAATCGGATATTTACAAAATTCAAGCGGGTAGCATAGCCCCAGTAGCAGTTTAACGTAACAATAGTGAGACTAGTCGTATTTGATCCTGTCGAATGCAACATTTGTCGTAATTGGGCCAGGCAATATTCAATAGGCGAGCTATCGACGGGCATCAATTGAATGATCCCGAGCCACCTTGGTAGAGCGTGACACAGCCACCCGATCAAACGACCGCGCTCATCAAATCTCGATTAATTTTTTCAGTCCGAGAAAGGCGTGTTATCGTCACGCCCCTTGCTAAGTAGAACGGTGGAACATCACATTGCGAGTCGCGATCGTGCATTACTGGCTCGTTGATATGCGAGGCGGAGAAAAGGTCCTAGAAGCGATTTGCGATCTGTTCCCTGAGGCAGACATTTATACCCACGCCTACCAACCTAGCAACGTATCCAAGGTATTTTCACATCATAAAGTTACTGAAACCTTTATCGCCAAATTGCCGGGGGGCCGAACTAATCAGAAAAAGTATTTGCCCCTAATGCCCCGAGCCTTGGAGTCGCTAGATCTCACCGGCTACGACTTGGTGATCTCTAGTGAGGCTGGTCCGGCCAAAGGCGTAATAACACACCCCGATGCCTTTCACGTCTGCTATGTCCACTCTCCCATGCGGTATTTATGGGATAAATACTGGGTTTACAAAGAGCAAGCCGGTGCCCTACAGACGCTGGCGATGAAGATTTTTGCTCCCTCTTTACGCCAGTGGGATGTATCGAGTGCGGCTCGGGTTGATTTATTCATAGCCAACTCATCCTTCGTACAACGACGAATACAGAAAGCCTGGCGACGAGCTAGCGTTGTCGTGCACCCGCCCGTTGCTGTGGACTCCTTCCTAAATGAGACCCCGCCCGATGACAAAAATACCGCGCCTTACCTGTTCATAGGAGAATTGGTCAGTTACAAACGACCCGAGCTCGCGTTAAGGGCCTGCCAAACCCTCGGACGTCCGCTTAAGATAATTGGAGATGGTCCGCTGGAGTCGCTACTGCGCAAGGAGGCCTCACCAAACACTCAAGTTATGGGGCGGCTAGGTTTCGACGAACTTAAAAACGAGATTGCATCTTGCCGAGCACTCATCTATCCCGGTGAAGAAGATTTTGGCATCACACCATTAGAGGCGTCCGCGTCTGGGCGACCTGTAATTGCACTAGCCAAGGGAGGGGCGACCGAGACGGTCGTAGATCGATCAACAGGCATTCTCTTCAAAGACGGATCGGTGACGGGGCTACAGAATGCAATTTCATCCTTCGAATCCTGGGAGACTGACTTTTCCCCAGAAACAGCTCGCAACCAAGCCGCACAATTCTCGGTGAAACGATTCCAACTGGGCTTCTCGGACGCAGTCGTGAAACATGCACCCTCTCATCTGCGCGAGGCAATCGAAGAGCGTTTGACTGAGGTTGGAACTCAGAGACTCAGTAACTAGGTATAAATACCGGAAGCAATTGAGTGACCGACCACGTGACAAAGTTGTTGTTTATCTCTGTGCGAGCAGACCTTGGCGGTGGTCCAGAGCACCTGATGCAGTTGACCCGTGCATTAGGCTCCCGAGTAGAAGCCTATATCGCCTGCCCCGATGAGGAGCCGTACGCAACGCGATATAGCAGCCTGCCTAACGCTACCGTGTTGCCGTTGCTGCCACATCGACAGTTCACGCTAACAGCAGTGTTTACTTTACTGGGCATCATCAAAAAGAAAGAAATTCAGATAATTCACAGCCACGGCAAAGGTGCAGGCGCCTACTCAAGAATCCTTGGCCTGTTATCCAAAACGCCTGTCATCCACACATTTCATGGTGTGCATGTTGGATCATACAACGCGCTAAAAAGAGCGGCTTATTGCCTCTATGAACAAGCACAGGGCGCACTAACCAAAAAAATTATAGCGGTATCAGCCGGCGAGCGAATGGAGCTCGTCGAGCACCTTGGCATCACGAGCTCAAAAATATGCGTAATCGAAAATGGTGTGGAAGGCTCATCTAACCCGAAGATTTCGATTGGGTCTTTTCGAAGTCCACTTCGGGTCTTAAACGCGAACCGATTTG
>MDTB01063052.1_pt1 | contig 10598 bp, 3 predicted proteins | sample 811161 | NCBI WGS metagenome assembly MDTB01 (sample SAMN05326650, study PRJNA326480) | marine metagenome | isolation source: seawater | place: Mediterranean Sea | collected 2009
AGATTCTTCAAAAAGAAGCACCTGCCTTCTTCAATTTGTCTACAGCATTGGAGAAAGATTGGCCATCAAAAGTCCAGAAGAGTTTTCAAATCTTTGTGAAAAAATCGTTATAGAAAATGGAACAGAGAAAGATGCTGAAAATTTTGATAAAAAATTAACAGCAAGAAGTAGAGATTTACGAGATTACTTAAACTTCTACAAGATTTTAAATTATTTTGATGAAGTAGGTAAATGGAAAGATATGAAAATTTTTCTACAAATAGAATTCCATGTATCTTACATTTTCAAATTATTGTCAGTAGAAAAAAAAGAAAAAGAATACAGCAAAGTTCTTAAAAGGACAATAAATGGTAATAAAGGAACAGTATCAAAAAATGCAAAAAAAGATATCACCATTAGAAAGAGCATTGGCCAAATTAGTTGAAGAAGAAACAAAAAAAGATGAAGCATAAAAAAAACAATATAAACTTAAATGATGTTATGATATGTACCATCATAAAATTAAACCAGCAATAAATAAAATGTACTTGTAACAACGCCATAATAAAAATGTAAAAAAACAAAAAATATGTATGACTATTATGATAAAAATGATAACTAATAAAAAACAATTTCGAGATTTATAATATAAAAACCTTGTACAAACATTTGTATACATTTTGTCATCTTTCAAATCATCAAGATCCTCTTGTTCTTCCTCCTCTTTTTCTTTTATTAAATATTATTAACACTTTCCTGACTCAAACCTTCATAACATGTTAATCCTTCTGCATTTGCTATACTATCATCGGCACCTTTTTTAATAAAATAATCACCCAAGCTTTCAAAGCTATATGCAAAGCAATAATGCAATACGGTATTCCCAGCCAAATTGGTTTGATTGATATTTGCACCACGACGTAATAATAATTTTGCAATTTTCTTTAAACCTTGTTGTGCAGCTACAAGTAATGGTGTATTACCATTATCATCAGCTGAATTGACATCCACGCCTTCATCCAACATTGCATCGACACCATCGTATTCTGCATTCCTGACATATGAAAAGATTTTATGTGTATTTTCTAACATTTCCTCCTCCTTCGTCATGGTAGCTTCAGATTTACTTAATCCACCATCACCAACACTTTCACCGGCACCTAAGCGCTCAGCATCTGCCATAATATCTAATATAATTTCAACATTGCCTTCAAGTTTCAAAACTGGTCTTCCACAATTATGTGAATTCACGCCTTTACCAATAATAATATCTCCAAGTTTATCCACACCTGGAGTTTCTTGCGTAACAAACGAACCTTTTCTATCTTCAATGATACGAATTAATGTCGAATTAGGAGCAGCTGCTTCAGACAATCTACCGGTAACTTCGACTGGTATCAACTTCATGTTAACATATGTTTGTGTAACCAATGTACCGGCGGAGAAACCAGGTGCAGGAACATGTTTATTTGGATCCAATTCAATTTTAATGGCATCCAAATTAACAGACACGGTTTTGAATTCTTCATGCGTTGTACCTTGCGATGGATCAACTACACCAACAACAGATGCAGTATTACAAATACATAAACCTGGTGGTGCAGTCGCAACATTTGTACTTGTAGCTGCAGTCACGAAATTTTGTTTCATTTTAACAGGTTTCAATCGTCGCCATGCCAAACGTCGTCGCATCATTTCATTATGTTTATTATGTATTTTACGAGGTCGTATCAATTTCTTTCGTTTTTCTTCCGCATCTTCGTCATCACTATCCGCATCTTCTTCTTCTGAATCTGTCTCTAGCTCCCACGTCTCTTCTTTGTATTCTTTCTCTTCTCCATCATCAATATATTCCCCATCTGCATTCTTTCGTCGTCGTCTTTTAACGTTCTTTTTATGTTCCTCTTTTTTAATTCCTAATTTTTCAGCAAGCATTTCAACAAATTTTTCATTGTCACCAAGTTTATCCACAAAACCTTTTATGGACGTTGGAAGTTCCTCAGAATGTCGACTTAATTTCGCCTTTGCTCTTTCCGCTTCTTCTTTTGCTTTAAGTACCGCGCGATGTTGTTCATACAATGCTTTTTCTGCCTCCAACGCTTTGACTGACGCTATGACATCAGGCGGTTCATCGAAGACACTTTGTGCAGATACTCCATGGTACCAATATTTTTTACCAGATGCTTCATCGATTAATTCAGTATATGCATCAACTTCAGCTAGTAAATCCAATACGCGTTGACTATCTTCAGAACCCATATCAACAAATAGGACACCGTCGAATTCATCACTCTCACCAAATGCATAGGCACAAAATTCAGCAAAGGTGATGAAACCATCACCATTGCGATCAAATGCACTTGCTAGTTCTTGAAGTTCATCTGGATAAAATTCAACTGCTTCGCCAACGAATAGCAATTCCATTGTGTTTTTAAACTCTTCCATTGATACTTGTCCATCTCCATTGGTATCGAAATCATCAAATGGTTTTCTTAAATCATATTTCGTCTCGTTGATTTTTGCACGTTCATCTAAAAATCTACGCAAACGTTGTCTAACTGCTACGAAATGCTTTCGTTTTTCCTCTGCTTTTTCTTTCAAACGTTTTTCTCTTTCCGCTACTAGTTTATTATGGCGTTCAGTTGCCAAACGAGCTTCTTTTGTTCTAGGAGTTTCTTCTTTTAATTTTTCCACATCATCAGATAATTTGGAAAAATCTAAAATACCCATAGCTCTTAAACGTGGTTCTGCTTCTTTAATAGCTTGCGCCATATCCTGTCCACCGATGACACCTGCCCATAGTTTTGGTCGATCCCATTGACTACCGTTACCCGTTTCACGTTCTTTTTTAACACTATGATAAAATATGGTACCACCTTGGTCTTGTTGCCCAGTTTCTGGATCCATATATGCAACCCAATCGCCAGATCCAGCTGCAAGCGTTATACCGACAATTGTTGAACGATTGCGCCTCATCTCCCATGTTTTTGGATCATCTCCAGCACCACGACCCTTTCCTTTCATACGTTTTGCTGCACGTAATTTTGCCATACGTTCCGAACGCTCCAATGCTTCCCGTTGACTCTTGCGTTTCTCTGCCATAGCTTTACCCGCTTCAATACGTGCTTGAATAGCAGCCATTTGTGCCTCTTTCTTTTCTTTCTCCGCTTTCTCACGCTCTTCTCGTAACCACCATGACAACTTGCGCATTTCTAACTGGCCAAGTTTGTAAGTATCCATTCTAGAAACGTAAATATTCGGATCATTTGAACCTGATGCCACTCTTCTAGTACTGACATATGCATAATCAATTGCTACACGTGGTTTTGCTAATTGCCCACCAGCTAATTCTTCACTATGCCATGTATGGCGTCTAGGCCAGCAACCAGGTGCATTTGGCACAGCTGCTGTTTGTGTTACCCCATATGCTTTAGCGATAATAACTGGATCACTAAATGAAACATCTTGTTTCGACCAAAATGCAAAACCTTTTTTAGCATGTCGTTCTGGATCATTGCGCCTATGCCCGATGTACATAGTTTGTGTCCCGTCCATGTTTCTATGACCTTCAAAATGATAATCCAATGGTCGTACATCGGAATTGAATGCTACAATAGAATCTGTAATGCGTGAATTCATTTCAGAACGTAGCTGTCGAACAGAAATTGGAGCAACCAATGCGCTAATTGGTCCACCGACTGCCTCCTCCGGTGCTGGCGGCGCTTGCTCTACGATTGTATCATAACCACCAAGCATCGGGCAAAGCAAAGCTGTTTCTAAACTCGTTGCAATTGTTACTAACACAGAATTTGTGGAAGACAATTCAGGATCACGACGGAAAATTCCAGTACAAACATCTATCAAACCGTAAATACCAGTGCCGGGCACTTTTCCAAACCCATCATGTGCACCGCAAACAATATATGAAAGTGTTGCCTCTGCAAGCGCCAATCGCTCCTCTTCCCTAGCAGCTTCCTCTGCTGCTGCCCATTCCTCCGCTTCATCACGACCTCGCACGGAAGATTGTACTTCTCCAAGTCGGGTCCCTTCTGCACCAGGCAATGCTACTATTAATTGCCCATCTTGTCCAGTCGGTGCCCCTGGCACTGGTTCAGCATCTTCATCTATTTCTGGGCTTGGAACCATTGATATTAATTTCAAAATCATTTTACCTTTATCTTTTTTCAGCGCACGTTCAACTGCTACACGCAGCTGCTCCGTTTTTGTTTCATCATCCTTTGTTACAATGGCAGTGGCCGTATCGTGTTCTTCTTTAAAATCTTTCATTTTGGTCTCATACTCTTCGACATCAGCTTTATGTCTAGGAACGGCTATTGATTCTGGGATAGCATATCGTAACGCAGATACAATAGTTTCATGTTCTTTTACTTCATGTTTTACAGGCACGCCATGTTCCCAATGTAATTTTGGTATTAGAAGAAGCCATAAATGTTTCCTTCGTTCTGCCCAGTTTGTCCACCATTTATTTATCACTTTCACCCATCGCATACGTTCCATCATAGGTGTTGTGGTTGGGTTTACTTCACTTTTCCCTAAACTTTGAAAATGTGTCGGAACAGGACCATCCCAACGAGATGGCCTCAAGCGTATTTCTTCATTGAAAATATCGGTAAAATACAATTCCATTTCTTCAAATTCATCGAATTGGAATTTCTCTTCCTTTGACTTACAACGTGGTGGTTGAGGAAGCAATCTAAAAATTTCCCAACCTGACAATTTAACTTCCGCCCTTTCTCTAGTTAACGGTTCATATGCTATTATATGTACACAAGTCGAACTTGGCCTTGGAGCAGATGCGGATGTACTAACATTAATTGTGACGACTACATAACGACCATCAATTTGCGTACAAAACATATCTGCTCTTGTGGATCCAGCTTTTGAAGCTTCTACGAAATCTTTCTTCCGTTGCTCTTTTAGTTTTTCCAATGCTACCTCACGATCTTCTAAATACTTTTTCCAATCATCACGCACTTTACCACGCCTTTTACTTATATCAGCATCTGTCTTCGCAAGTACTGCACGTCTATCTGCTAATTTATTTAGCACCATTTGCTTTGCTGCTTTTTGAATTAAAAATTCCATTTTACTATCATCTATTTGAACGGCAGAAGCGGACGAGTCTTCATGATTATGAACGTGTAAAACTAAACGTCTTTTGTTGCCACGTCCACGACGGAAAATGGATAAACTGATATCGGCAAGCTCTGTTATTTTTTTATCTTTTGGTGCTGAAGTCCACATACAATTGACTTGGTCTGCTGCCGTTTCAAACGGAACATCCATCATTGGAACTTTTGCACTACCTCTAAACCATGGCCGAGCCCACATCGCCCGTCGATTCTTTGCTCTTTCTTCTGCCTCGCGATCTTTCTCCGCTAATGTTAGAACTACTTCACCATCACCACCACCTTCAACGGCACCGGAAGCAGTAACCGATCCCCAACCTTTCTTTAACTGAGACGATTTGATCGAAGATTGCATGGCACGATTGATGGATACTGATTGAACTTGCGCATTAAATGCCTTTACAGCATGTGCAGGTCTACGATCTTTAATACCTTTAACTGTATTTCGTAAATGGGCATTCTCATCATCATCTTTTCCCTCATGTGCTGGTCTATTTGCATGCCAAATTGTTATTAAATCTAATGAATAGGCTTTCAACTGGTTCCTAGCTCTCGCCCGCCGCCTTGAACGTTCATTTTCCATTGTACAAAAATTTCCGAACTGTGACTTTAACGGATGCGGTGGTATGGTAACAACCGCACGAATTACATTTTCCTCCCTTTCCAACCTTTCAGCTTCTAAAACAGCTTCTTGCCCTGCTTGATATGCTTGCTCCCGTTCTATCTCATCTCGATATTTTCGTTTTAAATCATCAGCACTCCAACCGGTTGGCCCTTGCACTTCATCTTCTCTATCTAATATTAATCCTAAATTCCTCATTCCTTCCTCTACGCCAGTTTTTTGATCTGGATTTGCCCATTTCGATGCTGACATTCTACGATCAACGCCATGATCAGCACGTAACATTGCTAACGCATGGACATCACCTTTAATAGTTGCTCCTGCTAATTGTGCAGCTTCACGTAATACTTGTCGGCCACTTTTACCTGCCTCCTTTAATTCATTTTTCATTTGTTTTGCCGTTTCATCTTCATCTTCGTTTTCTAAAAAGTTTACACCAGCATTTTGCTTGGAGCGAGTTTGCATGAATGGCGATTGCATTAATTTTGCTTTATCTTTATGACTAAGTTCTTTTTTACGACGTTGTGATAAAGCTCTAGCAGTTCTATCTATAGATTCTTGATGTACACTTGGTAAGGACTGAGCATTTGTCATAGTCATCCCTCCTTGTAAAACATGGGCACTTTGTGACATAGTTGATGACGTTGCCATCATAGGAGATTGAAATGTTTGACTCCCACCGGCAATTTTTGGAAATTGGGTTGACCCAGCTCCAAAAGTTCTCATAGCACCTGGTTCATCTGTTTGTGGGCCCCAAGTAGAACCACCACCTAACGTTGAGCCAGGAGATGGCATAGCACCTGATTGACCTAACGTAGAATAACCTCCTCCTGAACTAGACATACCCATGGTATTCGTACCCCCATGTGACGGTGATTTCATTTTGTTTGCTTTTATACGGTTTCTTTGTTCCATCATTTTTTCCCTAGCAGCTTCTTTTACTTTTCTTTTCATATGTTGTTTTAAAATTTTTTTAGCAGAATATTCAATATCGTGTATAAAATCGTGAAGTTCATCTTCCGAAGATTTCGTTCTCCGTTTACTATCTGATGTACTTTTTTTCTTACCACTTCCTTTTCTTTTCGTCGCCCACATATTTTCAACAATTTAAATTATTTCTATTAATGTATACGTATGCGTCGTTTTATGTATTTGATTATTATCTTAGTATTATTATTATTATTATTAATATATATATATATACAAACCAGATTATATCAATACACAATAACGGGATATATGAAAAAACGTGGGAAGAAAACGGAAATTTACAATTATTATGAACTTAAAAGAAGTTTACAAAGTATTCCTTGATATTAATCTATCTACAACCTGTTACTTTTACTTTATTTGCGTATATTCTCTTTTCCCAAGTTCAGAGTACGCTATGTATATTTATGTATAATGTTTGATGATTTGCAATGATTGTATTCAAAAAATACAATGTCATATATTTATTATTCTCTTGAGGTATATATTGTGATACTGTAATAATAAAATAACTGTGTGTATTTTTTAACGATAATATAGCTGAACGATGATTGATGATCTGTGATGATATTTATAACTATTCAGCACTAACAGTTTGAGCCGGCATACAGTACATAGAAATAGCATTAGCTACATTTTCGCAAAAAGTGGAATACCATGGAATACGCTCGTAGAGGTAAATGCTGTAAGCCTGGAAAGCCAGAAAGCATATACACAGCATTACGAGGATAACCAACATTCATCATCTAGTTCATTACAAAATCTATAAATATGAGGAAAAAATATAAAAATTAATTTATTGATGTAGCCTGTACAAAATTTAAAATTTTAACACACATCTTAATTTCACCTTGATGATTTAAAACCACCATTCAAACCATTAATACGTGTACTTCTACCGTTACTAGTGTTATTATTATTATTATTGCGTGCGCTGCCCCATCTTGAAAATGATAAATTAAACAAACTACTACGTCTATGTGGTTTAGTATTATTATTGTTCACACTACTTGATAATGGTGGTGTTGATTTCCTTCTACCGCGTACGCTTACATAACCATCTATATCATCATATATGGACGATGATGATGTATTATTGATACGACTATTTTGTTCTGATAATTTACGTATTAACATCTGCATCTTTCGTGAATCTCTACGTAATTTATCATTTTCACGTCTTAATCGGCCATTTTTAGCCGATACAATATCAGCCTTTTCCATTATTCGTTTAATTTTATCTTCCATTTTGATATTAACCGATGCGGATAAGCTACTGACGCCATCATAATTAATACGTTTCATACGCGACTTCATTTGTCGAAAATAATATTCACTCCATATTTGCATGGAGCTTTGATGGCAATCAGGCAATAAAATATCTTTACAAGCATTTTCATGCAGTTTCGTACTTGTAAAACCATCATATAATGGATTTACATATTTATGCATACGATATTCTTTACTACCCCATGTGTGTGGTGGCAACAATAATGCCCAAACAGAAACACACTTTTCATTTACATTAGATACCGTTCGTTCCATTTCTGAATTTCCTAAAAACGTTGACGTGCGGCAAGCATGGACTTCATCTAATAAATCAATTAAAAATTGCTGATTAAATTCAAAGGATGATGGAAATTGATGAACTAGCTGAAATACGCAATCTATAAATTGCAAAAATATAGGTGAACAATTTTCGTCTTCTAAATATTTATAATTTCCATGCCCACAACGTAATGCAAATTGGTGGCCAAAACCACACCAATCTTTCTCTACTAATATGGCAAATCCACGGATGGTCCTATAATATGGATCGATTAAAATCTGAGTTAAAGCGGATAATTGTGGTGTTCGATCCCAACCATCACTGCAATGAATTAAAATGGAATGACCATCAGTGATAATCCTTGCGCACATGGATGCAGCAGCTAGTAATGTTCGTATATGTTCTAACCAACGTGTTGCTTCCAAATGTGACCACCAACGATTGTCACCTTCGCCACAACTTCTCCATGCAGTCACACCAAGTTCTACTATACGTTTATAAGATTCTTTCATTGCATGAATGTTTTCAATATTCATGAAAAGCAATTTCGAACCGCCATAATTAGCAGAAAATTCAAATCCACGCCCAACTGCTAAGTTTCCATATGCAGCCGCCTGGGACCTGCAATCAATTATATATACATCTTTATTTTCTGTCGCATCTGGGATTAATTGTTTGATATATTTTTCATCATCTGTACACCGTGCGCGTCGAACGAGGCCTACCATAGGTTGCGCACAACGGCTTATTGTTGCATTGTTTACTGGATGGCGATAAACGACAGCTGGCAAACGACCTTTGCTACGAAAGGATGCAATTCGCTTCAAACTTTCATCACTTACATTACGTGGTACAACAAATTTTGTAGGATAAGTTGCACATAGCTCAAAATTGTTATTTACCTCCGTTAAACGCCATGGTATTGATACTGATCCAGCTAATGAGCCTAATACGTCATGTCCAGTACTACCAATTGGTTTCAACAATCCTAATCTTCGATATTCATCATCTAGATCAAAACTCGCCCAACCAGGAGATAAATGAGCATGTTTCTTATTATTTTTCATTTTCTTTTTTTGCTTTTCTTGTTTTTGTTGTTGTTGCTGATCCATCAAAGTGTTCATCATATACATAGCTTCTAATGCTGGTGATGTTAATTCATTAAATATTTTATAATTCGATACGTCAAATGTAAAACCAATTTTAAAATTTAAAAAGGTTTTCGTATTTATTTCTAATGTGATAAAAAATTTTGGTCCAGTTTTAAGTGGTGGACAATTAATAACTTGTGCAATAGAATATTTTGGTACATGCCATTGCATATTTTTTGCATAAAAAACTAAACGATAATTTGTCAAAAATAACATGCCTAAAATAGGACCTTCGATATTGTCACCGATACCCATGGAATATGCACTGACTTTTTCTAAAACTTTTTCACCGACTAATAACTTCACTTCCGTAGTTTTATCTAAATAACGGCTTTCAACTTCAATATTATCAGGTGTACCGGCAACTCTCGTACGTAAATCACTAATATCAACTTCCACCCACGGTTCTTGCCATTCCATATCACGATCGACATCATAATTATCATAATTCATATCATCAAAACCAATAGTGCTACCTATTAAACTGCGACCTAAGTTGGAGTAAGATGATAGCTGTTCAGAAATGGCCGAGCTATTGGAACGTAATATGTCTTTAATATTCCATCCTTCAGGCATATAAACAGAATCAGAAGAAAGTATATTAGACATAATAGAAGTGACCGCCTTTGTTTCAGGTGGCACAGGTGTTGTTGTTGTTGTTATTGTTTCCGACGCCAGCGCATCTTTCTCTTTGACACGCTCATCCATATTAATTTATATGTTGTTATTAATGTATTTATATCTGTATATATTTATTGTCTATCTAAAACGTATCTATCTATCTATCTATGTATGTATTGTGTAAGTGTGACCAGTTATACATTATAATATATTTTGTTTTGAAATGATGCACTTTTGCAACACCTACTATTAGATTTGGATGATGTTTGATATGCTTTGAAGAAAGCCTGTGGAAAGTTCTTCATATTGGATATACCAGGTAATAGCAGGCCCGGGGCAGGCTGGGCAGGGTAAGCTGCTGCTGCGTGCTGCGTGGGCGTCTAATAGGATACTGTAGCTATACTACAAGTATACTAATAAACACGGTATACATTATGTACTGTGTTGTTATAGCTGTTAATGTTGGCATGTGTTGGCCGATTGATGATGATGTAAAGCGTTAAGATAAAAATAGAACAAAACATATATTGTATCAG
>MDTB01134153.1_pt1 | contig 10598 bp, 12 predicted proteins | sample 811161 | NCBI WGS metagenome assembly MDTB01 (sample SAMN05326650, study PRJNA326480) | marine metagenome | isolation source: seawater | place: Mediterranean Sea | collected 2009
CCGGTGGCGCAATTCTTACCGTAACAATAGGAAACACAGTATCTTCTAATTCTTTATATACTGGAGATATTTATTTTAACAAAAATTTCCCAACAAATCCTAACTGGTCTATTATAGAAACAGCGGCTAACGACTTAGAAATAAAAACCACAGGTGGTATAGCACTTAATGTAACAACCGCTGGTACTGGATATAACGAAGACGATATTTACAATACATCAACAAGTGGTAGTGGATCCGGTCTTAGAATAAAGGTTTTAGAAATAGACAGCAATTCAGGAGTAACAGCCTTTAGTGTAGCATCAGGAGGCGAAGGTTATGTTGTTGGTGATACAGTAACTCTTACAGGAGGCGGTAGCGGTGGCAATAGTGTTCTAACTGTAACAGTTGGTTCGGCTTCGGATTTAATAGTAGATACTGGATCGGGTGACCCTTGTAATTTGTTAATAAAACGTGGGGATGTAAGTGTTTTAAACTCCAACAAAGGACTTGTGTTAACGGCTCCTAATGGAGATAATTATCGAATAAAAGTTGATAACAGCGGAAATCTTACAACTACTCTAGCATAAATATAGAACATGGCAAAAATTTCATCGTACCAAATAGGAACACCTGATGGTTCAGACATTATAATCGGTACTGATGTACAAACAGGCCAGACTAAGAATTTTTCCATCAACGCTATTGGTAGTGTTGTAAAAGATTCTAATGTAAGCTGGCAATTTAAAACTTCAGATAGTGAAGGAATACCTGAAAGAAGTTCTATATACTTTCCTTCGTTTGGTGGTAACAATACTTTGTTTCAAAACATAACAGAGTTAATGATAACGCCAATAATGAAAAATAGCTCTAACGCTTTACCATATTTACAGTCGTTGGTGAGTGATGAAATATTTATACAAAATAGAAACAACTTAGGACAATTTGGTGTTTTTACTTTAAACTCTTTAACATTAGAGAATGTTTCTGGTAATTATCTTATGGACTTAACGTTTGTAAGTGGTAACGGTGGTTTGCAATTTATGCAGTACTACGGTATAGTTAAAGAGCCAGAACAAAGCGGTAGTGGTGATAAAACGTTTGTTTATGAACAAGGATTACCATCATCAACGTGGGTTATAACTCATGATTTACAAAAATTTCCTTCGGTTACTGTCGTAGATAGTGCCAACTCTACTGTAGAGGGTGGAATAACATACAATAACGAAAATGAATTAACACTGACTTTTTCTGCTGCATTTTCAGGAAAAGCATATTTAAACTAAAAACAATGGCAATAAATTTTTTAAACACTCTACAGTTTAACAACAACGAATCGTTAAACTTTAGACTACAAAATCTTGGGACAGATCCAACCACTGATCTACAAGAAGGTAGATTATACTACCATGATACTGACGACGTCGTAAAGGTATATACTATAGACGCTGGGGGAAACGGAGCTTGGGTTGAAGTAGGTGGCGGAGTAACAAGTGTTGGCGCCTCTATTGATGGTGACGCGGTAGCAATATCAAATTCACCTATAACAAGTAGTGGTACTATAGCTTTTAATTTTCAAGGAGATAATACTGAGTATATTGATGGTCAAGGAGATCTAGTAAGTTTCCCAACCATACCATCAGTACCTAGCAATATAGTAGAGACATTTAGTAATAGTAATGGTACATACGTATCGGCTACAACAGAGAATAGCTCAGCAACAGGTGATGTAAGTGTTGGTACTCTAGATCTTTCAGCTGTAGACGCTACTGGTGCTGCTGCCTCATCACTTAGATTTTTAAGTAAAGACAACGAATGGATTGTTCCAGCTTATACATCTTCAGGTATAGGTGGTAGTGGTACTGTTAACAGAATGGCTAAATTTACGCCAGATGGATCTAATATAGGTAATTCCACAATGACTGATAATGGAACCGATGTTAGCATAACAGGTAACTTTAGCATTGGAGGTGGAAAACTTACAACTAATTCCGTAGTAACATTTGATTACTCTGGTAGTGGTGATCTAGTAATTGGTGATTTTGATGGTGGTGATGAAGTAAGTAAGCTAGAATTAAAAACAATGGGTCTAGTACTTGTTGAACTTACAGATGATGAATACGTAAACAAAGCTAGTGAAGTTACTTTTGAGAACGAAGTTAATATACCTTTAGTTCCTACAGATACTACGCATGCTACATCTAAGCAATATGTTGATGGTTTAGTTTCCGGTGGTTTAACATTCAAAGGAACATTTAGAGCTGATAGTGGTTTAATATTATCAGGCTCTGATTCTGGATCATATTTATATAACTGCCCAGGTGGAGCAGGCACTAGAATAGCTGTTGCTGTTGGAGACTACTATGTGGTTGCAACTAGTGGTGGTTCTTTCTATTGTTCAGGTGATACACTAGATATTGGTGATTCAATTATAGGTGTAACTGCAGCTGCCGCAAGCGCTTCAACTTCAGCTAACTGGTCGATTGTTCAGTCTGATGAGGGTGTTACTGATATTAACTCTGCTGACGGAACAGCTTCTACAGGTGAAGCAATTACAGGTAACACAAGCGCAACAGGATCTGTAACACTAAATGTATTTGAATATGCTGGAACTACAAATGTGGGTTATGTTCCCTCAGGTGGTTCTTCTACTACGTTCTTACGTGGTGATGGTACTTGGGTTACTCCAAGCGCAGGGGCTTTAGGCGCTAAAGTAGGTTTAGATGCAGCTAATGATGGTGTTGGTAATCAAACTAGCGCACCAACAGGAACAACAGGTTGGCAGATAGATGTTAGCGATAATGCTTTATTTGGTTCGAACGTTGATGCTGTAGATGTTAAAATTGAAGTTATACAAAAAGAAACTGATGGTGGAGCAACTGTTTATCCATCTGTTACAAGAGCTAACGAGTTTATAACAGTTAATTTTACCAACTTACCATCCGCACCAAGTGCTGGAGATTATATAGCTTTACTTACTAAAGTTGGTTAAAAACTAATTTAATTATATGTCAATAGGATTATTAAACAATTCAAATGTTTACGGATCACTGTTAGTGTATCCAGAACAAAATAGTACCTTATCTACTTATACGTTTAAAGGTGAGGTAGATGATAATCTTATAAAGATAGGTGGTTTTGCTAATTCAACTGGTTACTCAGGTGTAGTTGAAGGTATAAAAATACTACCGCAGAATAGCCACTACATAACAAGGGTCACACCAAGATTTGAGGTGTGGCCTTATGAGCCAGTAGCTGATACTGTTGTAAATACTTACAGCACTGCTTTTTTTGGTTCCTCATTAATTGTTGGTAGTGAAAACACTAGCATTGGTGATGCTGCTTCTACGAATTTAGCTATTGTAGGATTCAACAACACGTTGAGTGGTGATAAAATGCTAGTAGTTGGACAAGGTAATACAGTTAGGGGTAGTAACGTTTCATCTTTACTAGTTGGTACTACTAACACGTTAACTTCGCCTGGAGCTATAATAAACTCAGGTGTGTTTGGTCAAAATCACGGTATTAGCCACAGTGTAACTAGAAGTATTTATAGCGGTATAAATAACCAAACAACTGGCAACGCTACAAATGTTTTAATAGCTGGTTCTGGCTTATCAATTAGTGGTAACAACAGCTCTGTGTTTGGCGCTAACAACGAAATAAAAAGTGCTAGTAATGCTTTAGCTGGTGGGTTTAATAATGAAATAAAAAACAATTCAAGTTCAAGTAATATAAATTATTACGGCACAGTAATGTTTGGTTGGAGTAATAGCTCTCAAAACGATTCTAGCTCTACTAATAATACTAAATCTTCACTTATAGTAGGTAGAAACAATCAAATGAGACCAAACTCAAAAGGAGCTATAGAAAGTATGATTGTAGGCGGTTATAATAATTACGCCTACGCTGGGGCTGATAGAGGTTTAATTGTTGGATCTAACAATGTTATTATTGGTAATGGATCCTTTACAAGTCAAGACAGTCCTGATGTTTCGGTTTTTGATTCATCAATAGTTGCAGGTAACGCAAACTACGTAGATGCAATAGATAGTATACTTGTAGGTAGAGCTAATGGCGAATTGCAATCTGGTGGTGGCGCTAATACTTACTACCCTATACGAGGAAAAGAACTACTTATAATAGGTAATAATCATACATCTAACAGTGATAGCACTAAAGGTTGTTTTGCTATTGGAAATAATGTAACAATAAACAGTGGGGCTAATTCAGTAGGATTTATAGGGGCAAATATGTCTGGTGGTGGTAGCAACAGTTTATATGTAGGTAACAGCCACTCTGGTAGTAATAATAATTCACTTATTAGTGGAGCCAACAATAACGCAAATACCACAAGCACAACTGGTAGCACATCTCAAATATGCTTAATAAGCGGTAGAGGGAATACTAACAGAGGAACATTAAACTTTATACTAGGTGCTAGCAATAGCGTATATGGTAGTAATACCGGTAACAACTTTTCAATAGGTAACGCAAATGTAACTGGTATACCCGGAACTAGTGGACCAACACTTACTAATAAAACAGTAGTAATAGGTTTTAATAACACTTGTCAAAAAAATCAAAAAATACTAATAGGTAAAAATTTAATTCAATCTACCAGTTACAATACAGGTACTGGAGATGATTGTGTTATACTAGGAGAAAGTAATGATTATACAAATTCTCACTATGACAAAACAGGACTATCCCCTGCTTTTATTGTCGGAGCTTCTACTTCAAGTGGCTCAACCACAAGAAGAGATGGTTTAATAATAACAAACAGAACTAGTAGTACTAAAGAAAGCTGTGTTATACTACCTACGGTAGGTAAAAACCACAACTACCCTAACGACGCTTCAGCAGCTATAGGTGGTGTACCACTATATGGTGTATATCATACCGATGGTGATCTTAAAATAAGATTAACATCTGACACTGGTTTTACGTCATATAGCAGTAGCACACGTGAAACAACTCAATCAAATGCATGTGCTGGAACAGCTAACCAAACCTACTATCACTCTGGAACATCTACATATCCTGTAGTAGGTGATACATGTATGTCCAGAAGTGGATCAGGCACTGGTAATTATACTTTTACAAAACTAATGGGAGGTTGGTACTTATTAGGAAACGCAGGATTAATACAAATAAATTCAGTAGGCGTAATGATTGCCTCAGCGTCATGTCCTAATGAACTAATAGATTTTGAAGCTACCGCTAGCAATTTCAACGGTATATGCGCATTTGGAACTAGTTTGCCGGTTCCAACTACAACATACTACCACGATGGTGAAGGTACTTTCCCTGTAGCTGGTGAAAAAATGTTTACTAATTCTACTGGTACTACTCCAGCATCTGCAGGTTACTACTACTTATATGACGCTGGCTGTGACAATGTATACGTAAGAATCACAGCTAGTGACGGAACCGTGCTAGAGCAAACTCAATGTACAGTGTGTTAAGAGTAAAAATACTTTAAAACAAGTGATGATAAGAATATACCTGCTCGGTTAGAGCGCATAACCAAAGTTTAATTTAAAACCAAAACCGATGACTTATTTTTATTATAAGACCAACACCTGGGGTAACTCCAACCCACAGGTATCCGAGGAAACCAAAGACTTTTGGAAACACCTTGTAGAAAAAAAGAATTGGAGAATTGTTCAACTACCTAATGGTTTTTATCAAACTGAGTATAAAGATTTAGAAGATACTTGGATTGATGTTACAAGACGAGAAACATTAGAAAGTGCTGAAGCTGCTATAGATGGTAGCATAGAGCATTACACTAAAAAACTTGACTTTATAAAAGGACCTAAAGTAGTTAAAACCTTTGAATAGTAAATTAAATAAAATCTAATTAAATTATGTCAGATAAGATTGTAAAAAATCTTAACTTTGGTGATGAAGCCAAAGAAAAGATATTCAACGGTATAGATAAACTCACTAAAGCTGTTAGCTCCACTCTTGGGGCTAGCGGCCAGTGTGTTATACTGGAGAATCAAAACGGAAAACCTATTATAACAAAAGACGGTGTAACTGTTGCAGAGTCTATTGTTTTGTTAGACCCTGTAGAAAATATGGGTGCTACACTGCTAAAGCAAGCTGCTAAACAAACAGTACAAGAAGCAGGTGATGGAACAACTACCGCGACAGTATTAGCTCATGCTATATTACATGAAGCTAGTAAAAAAGAAGGTAGTGTAAGAGAAATAAAAGAAGGTATTAACGATGCTGTTGATCAAGTTATAGAATACTTAGAAGACAATGCGATAAAAGTATCTGGAGATACTATTGATCAAGTTGCTACAATATCTACTAACAACGATGAAAAGTTAGGTAAAATAATAGGTAAAGCTTTTAAAGCTGTAAATGAAACAGGAGTTGTTATAATGGAACCAACTACACACAATGAAACTAGTGTAGAAATTGTAGACGGCGTTCAATATAATAAAGGCCTTATAAATGATAACTTTATTACTAGTAAAGAAAAAAGAGTTGCTGAGTTAGAAAACCCTTGGGTATTAATAATTGAGTCACCAGTAAACACTATTAGACAAATACAAAGTGTGTTAGAGTTTGTAATAAAAAATAACAAACCTCTACTTATTATAGGTGATTTAGAACCACCAGTGGTATCAGCACTTGCTATGAATAAAGTAAAAGGAAATATAAAAATTAATGTTGTTAATGCTCCTACTTATGGTATTAATAAAAAAGACACACTTAATGATCTTTCAATATTAACTGGAGCTACAGTTATAAACGAAGAGCTAGGTGATGATTTAACTATTATACAACAAGAGCATTTAGGACAATGTATAAAAAGCAGTACGAATGATAACGAAACTATTATACAAGTTGATACATCTAATAGCGAGGTTCAAGAGTTGGTTAAAGAAGTTAAAAAACAACTGGAAGAAGCTGGTAGCCCAGGTGAAATCATTCAGCTTGAAAAACGCCTTGCTCGTCTCTCCGCTAAAGTGGCTGTTGTCAAAGTTGGAGCCAACTCAGAAGTAGAGTTAAAAGAAAAAAGTGATAGAATAGAAGATGCTATATGCGCTACAAAAGCAGCTGTTAAAGAAGGTATAGTTGCTGGAGGTGGTGTTGCTTTGTATGATGCTTCTCTTTTTTTAGTAAAAAAATCAGAAGGGCATATGGCTTTATTAAAAGCTTTAACATATCCTTTTACTACTATATTAGAAAACGCTGGTTTAGTTGACTATAACAAACCAACAGGAAATGGTACTGGTATAAATGTAATAACCGGTGATGAAGTAAACATGATAAAAGAAGGTATAGTAGATCCTTTACTTGTAACTAAAAGCGCTTTAAAAAACGCTGCATCAGTTGCAACAACTATATTATCTACAGATTGCGTTATTAACAATTTAAGAGTTGGAGATGAAAGCAATAGGTAGAAACATTTTAATACAACCAGAAAAACAAGGTACAGAAAAAACTAAAGGTGGTTTACTTTTAGCTGAACAACAAAGGGTAGATATAAGATACCAAAAAGGTTTAGTTGTAAGTGTAGGAGATGTGGTTTGTGGTATTAAAGAAAACGATAAAATATTCTACGATAAAAGTGCTAATCATAAAATTGATATAGATGGTGAAAATTATTGCATTGTAAAAGATACTGATGTAGTAATTGTGATATGAGAAGATTAGAGCCAGATAATTTAAAGGAATTAAATTTATTAAAACATTATAGGATAATCCGAAAGTGGGCGTGCAAAAGTTATAATTTAACAGATGCAGAGTTTGAACTCTTAATATATCTTGATTGTTTAGACATGTTCACCAGGCATGATTTTGAAATAGGTACATACTCTTTTAGCTGGAACAATAGACGCTGGAACAAGTTGCTGAATAATGATTGGATAAAAGTCTTTAGACATAATAACCGAACAACTCAGAAATACAACATTTATAAAGTTTCATTTAAGTGTAAGCAGTTAATTAAAAGAGTGTACCGTATTATGCTTGGGTTAGAAGATATACCCACAAGTGAAAAAAGAAACCCTATAATGAAAGGTAAAAGATATATAGATAAAGTTATGATAACATCTATATATAACGTAAACAAAGATAAAAACAGATAAACTATGGGATCAGGAAGTGGTAGCCTTGCAGGTAGCGTGGTCAATTTTTCGCGAGCTAAAAAAGCTAGTAGGGACTTAAGTAGTCTTTCTATGGACCAGCTCCAAGGTCATTTACAGGGTTTAAGCGGTATGAATAAGTCGCTTTTAAACAGAAGAGGTGGTAGAGGTTTAACTTCAATGTTTACAAATGAAATTAACAGAAGAAAAGCTTTGCAGCAAACTCAAGGTATGCAAGGTGTTAATGATAACATTAGTGGACTAGGTGAAAGAGTTTCTAACTTAGAAGCTGATATACAGGAATTACAAGGTGGTGATAGTGGAGACGCTGTAGCTGAAGGTATAACACCTCCGCCTAATCCAGCCCCGTTACCAGAAGCAACAGCTCCAGTAAACACTGGAATGCCAGGTCAACAAAGAGCGTACAAAAGACCTTCATTTAGCCCTTTTGGTCCGCAAGCTGGACTTACTATGCAATCTATTTACGGTACAGAAGAACAAAGAAACAAATCAATAAAAAGATAACTATGCCACATAAACATAACTTAAAAAAGAAAGGCTTCAGGCAAATGAGTATGGAAGCAGATCCTTATAGCTTAGGCGCAGATAATAATAATTTTAGTGCTGGTGCTCAAGGCACTGCAGAGTCTATATATGGAAATCCACAAGGCGCGATGATGGTTGCACCTGTTGAATTAAAACAAACCGACTCAAGTCAATATCAACAAGTGGCAATGCCAAAGCAAACTAGCACGCCACCTTTAACTAACAAGGTTGCGCCGGTTAGCGTAATGGCTAGTAATTATGCTGGCGTTACTCCTGTAAATAGTACAGCAACAGGTGGAGCACCAGGTCCTGATGTTGATTACTTTACCCCTAGTGATATGGATAAATCCAAACAAGACCAAGGTGAGGAAAAAGGATTGTTTGATCAAGCAGCTCAATTATTTAAACCAGGTGCTCTGCTAGGTAAAAGAACAGATCAAAGTTTTGAGAATAAAATTGATAAAGCTAAAGGTCAAGGTCGTCATGCGCAAGTTGCTAGATTAGAAAAAAGATATAAAAAATTTAGTGCTCTTCAAGATTACAAAGCTGCTAAAACAAATCAAAGTCATTTGAAAAAAGAAGATAGAACTGGTTTAGCAACACAAAAAAGAAAAGACGTTGTTAAAGACGCGTTGTCAGGTCCAGTACCAAAAACCGCTGCTAAAGTTAAAAATACCACGTTTAAAGCATCTCCAGAAATGCAAGGCCTGATGGATAAAAGTGCTAAAGGAGAATTGTTTAAAACAAAATCAATATCGGAGTTGGGATCTTTATTTAAAATTTAAAAATTAAAATTATGGCAAATCATTATAAAAATGACCCACACGCAGAAATGCACGGCAAAGGAAAAGTAGGTATAGTAGGTGAATCTTATATATGGGACGGACCACTAGATCAGCAAGGTAGATTACACGCTCCAGGTTGGAGTGCAGGTATAACAGGTATGCAAATATCAAAGTATCCTAGTAAATATATAGCTGGACCTATTACTACTATTGCTAAAATGGGTTAATGAGGGATATAGACAAAATCATTATACATTGCTCTGCTACACAAGAGGGTAAAGAAATATCTGCAGCTACAATAGATAAATGGCACAAAGCTAGAGGGTGGCGTGGTATAGGTTATCATTTTGTTGTTGCGCTTGATGGTACTATTGAATATGGAAGAGCTTTAAATAAAGTGGGAGCTCACGTAAAAGGGCATAATAAAAGTAGTATAGGAATTTGTTATATTGGAGGTTTAGATTCAGTCTCTAAGACTGCAAAAGATACTAGAACACCAGAACAAATAGCTACACTGCTTGAACTATTAAGAGTATTAAAAAAGCTACATCCTGGGGTAACAATACATGGTCACAATGAATTTGCGGCTAAATCTTGCCCTTGTTTTGATGTTCAAGCTGAATATTGTAATTTATAAAAATGGCTAACAAATTTAAGAAATCTGATCTTGCGTGTAATAAGCCCAAGAAAACACCAAGCCACAAAACCAAGTCTCATATAGTTAAAGCTTGTAAAGATGGTAAAGAGAAGATAATTAGATTTGGCCAGCAAGGCGTGAGCACTGCTGGTAAAAAGAAAGACGCTAAATCAAAAGCAAGACGTAAAAGCTTTAAAGCTAGACACGCTAAGAATATTGCTAAAGGAGTATTTAGTGCAGCATATTGGGCTAACAAAGTAAAATGGTAAATCATGGCAAATCAATTCCCAGAAATAAAAAAAGAAAATCAAGGTAAGTTCACTGCGTGGGTGAAAAAAAATATGAAAGGTAAAGATACCTGTTCAGCCGCTAGTGCGGTCATGGCTAATAAAGATGACTATAGTAAATCTGTAGTTGAAATGGCTAACTATGCTAATAACTTTGGTTGTAAATCAAAAGGTGGACCTAAGCAAAAATCTGAACCACCAAAAGGTAAAAAGAAATTACCTCCGTTTTTAGAGTACGATAAAAATGGTAAGG
>MDTB01174643.1_pt1 | contig 10598 bp, 9 predicted proteins | sample 811161 | NCBI WGS metagenome assembly MDTB01 (sample SAMN05326650, study PRJNA326480) | marine metagenome | isolation source: seawater | place: Mediterranean Sea | collected 2009
CCTGATGCATATTGATGAGGGTTTTGGAAAGTGGCATGATCTTTAATGGTGCTTGGGTCAAAGATGACAATATCAGCAAAATAGCTTTCTTTTAATAAACCTCTTCTATGTAGTTTTAATCGAGAAGCAGGCAGTAATGTTAACTTATAAATTGCCTCTTCTAATGAAATAACATTTTCTTCTCTGACATATTTAGCTAACAGGCGAGCAAAGTTACCATAAGCACGAGGATGAGTTTTATATTTTGTAAAAGGGTATTCAATAGGGTAGGAACTCGCATCAGATCCAAAGCTCATGTAAGGAAGCTTAATTTTTTTTATTAGATTGTCTTCTGTCATTGAATGGTAAATCACTTGAACTTTTGATGAATCTTCAATAATTAAATTGATGACTATATCCGCCGGAGTTCGACCTTCTGCACGAGCAATATCTAAAATACTTTTACCTACATTGGATTGAAGTTTGGAGTTTCTTAATGCGGCTACAACAATCCCATCAAAACCACCTACAAATTGTTCTGCTTGTAAAGTAATGTAATCTTTTACTTTAGTTTTATTAATTGGATCTTTTAATGCCGTTATCCAGTCATTTAATGAACCCTTTTTGATCCAACTAGGTAATATTAGCGTTAAAGATGTTGATGCAGCTGTGTAAGTGTACATATTAGTACCGATATCGATATTATGATTCCGAGCATGATTGATTTTATCAATTACAAGATCTAATTTATGATGGTTTTGTATCCCACTTGCTTTTAGATGATAAATATCAGATCTTGTTTTAGCTTGTTTAGTAATTGAAATAAATTCGTCAACAGATTCAATTAAGTAATCTCCTTCATTACGTAAATGGGAAGTGTATAAACCGTCATATTTACTAACCACTTTTGCTAATTCTATTAATTCAAAAGAGGTCATGTAGGTTCCAGGTACATATTCAAGTGCACTACCAAGACCCATTGCACCATTTTTCATCTCAGTTTCTAATAACATTTTCATTAAGTTTAGTTCTTTTTTAGTAGCCACCCGATCAGTGGTTCCCATGGCATGAACTCTTAAAGTTGCCGCGCCAACAAAAGATGCAACATTTGTTGAAATTCCTTTTTTTTCTAAATACGCTAAAAATTCTGTTAATGTTGTCCATTCAATATCATAAGCAATCCAGGCCGGAGATTGGTTTTTCTTTAATTTTTTTTTCATCTCATCGTTTAATGGACCCATGGAACTACCTTCCCCAAAAACTTCAAGTGTTACACCTTGTTTAAGATTGCCTAAGGACGCACCATCTTTTATTAATGGTTCTGCAGACCAACTTAGCATGTTAATAAAGCCCGGAGAAATAGCCATTCCTTTAGCATCAATTACATGATCTGATTTAATATTGAGACTTGGACCAACGTATGCAATGAGTTCATTTTCTATAACAACCATTCCTGAATAAGGTTTTGATCCAGAACCGTCGATTATCATGCCATTTTTAATAACAGTGGAATATTTTTTTGTTAGATCTAATGAACCTGCAAACAAGCAAGTATTAAAAAGCATAAAGCAACAAATAAAGTAAAATACAGTTAACGACTTAAGACTCATAAGTCTTAATATGGATAAAATAATATAAAGTTAAACCACTAAAATAGGTTTTTTAGAATGAGCCCTAATATGCTGTAGTAAGTCATTTAAAACATGCTTTAGGTCAATTAAACCCTCAATATGAACAAGTCGCGATCGATATTCCTTAGCACCATTAAATCCTTTAACATATTGAAGTAAATGTTTTCGAATTTCTCTAGTTCCAACATAATCACCCTTATGTTCTATTAACCATTTTGCATGTTTTAAAATTACAGGGATTTTTAATTCAAAATCTTTTGGAGGTCCCTCTGGTGTAAATACCCAAGGATTTCCAAAAGATGCTTGTCCTATCCAAAATCCATCAAGGAATTCAGTTTTAGAATCAATTTTACGTTTAATTTTAGAAAGCCCATCAGTCATATCCGTTATGCCTCCATTTGCGATTAAAGGAATTGAAATCGCCTTTTTAGCATCAAATAAATGTTCAAATTGGGCTGGGACGTTATAAGGTTCTTTATATGTTCTGGCATGAATACAAATCATATCAGCACCAGCATTTTCAGCACCTTTACAAAAATCACTAAGGTCATTTGCATTATTCCAACCCAATCGAGTTTTTACAGAAACAGGTAAATGTGTATTCTTAGCCACTGACTCGATTAATCGATAAGCTAAGTCTGGTGCTTTTCGTAAGGCAACGCCATGTTCAGATTTGACAACCTTTTTGGAAGGACATCCCATGTTAATATCTATACCAGTGAATCCCATATCTTCACAAACCTTAGTTGCACGAATAAATGTCTCTGTATTTTTTCCAAAAATTTGTGCAATAACAGGTTGTTCAGATGGATCAAACCAAAGTTTTCGTTTTAATTTATCTGCATTAAAAGTTAGTCCATCTGCTGAAGTGAACTCAGTAACGGTAATAATGTTGGGGTTAATCATTTTACAAACCCGTCTAAAAGCACTATCAGAATAGCCATCCATCGGAGCTAAACCAAGAATAGGTTTTGGCAATTGTTTCCAAAAATCTTTCGTCATAGTTCGTATAAACTAACAAAAATATCCAATTAATGTAAAGTCTATCGGAAAAATTAAATTCCAAAACTAAATTTTTATGTCTATAATCAACATATGTCTAATGACGAACTTAAAGTAGCTATTATTCAAATGTGTGCTACAAATGATAAAGAAAAAAATATAAAAACAATAGAGAAACTTCTCACTTCAGAAGAATCAAAATCTGCTGATTTAGTTGTTTTGCCTGAATGTTGTAATTTTAGAAGACTTAAAAAAGAACCGATTAAAGTTGAAACTATTCCCGGACCAACAACAGATCGAATTGCAGCTTTAGCCATTACTCACCAGCAATACATCTTAATTGGATCAATTTTTGAAGAGTCTGAGGAAGTGGGAAAAGCTTACAATACATCCATATTAATTAACCCAATGGGTGATATTCAAGCAACATATAGAAAAGTACATTTATTCAATGCTATTGTTGGGGGAGTCAGACTATTTGAATCAGATTATTTTATTAGTGGGACAGAACCCCAAATTTCTCAAATTAAAAACTTTAAAATTGGGTTTTCTATTTGTTATGATTTACGCTTCCCTGAGTTTTATCGTTATTATTTTAAAAATGATGTCGACATCCTTTGTATTCCCTCATCATTTACATCCAAAACGGGAAAAGATCATTGGAACCCTTTATGTAAGGCAAGAGCGATTGAAAATCAATCATATGTTTTAGCTCCAAACCAATATGGTTTAGGTTCTGGTAGAGTAAAAACATATGGCCATAGCCTGATAATCAATCCATGGGGAAAAGTAATTGCTGAAGAAAAAAAAGCACAAGATAAGGTTTTAACAGCAACCTGTAAAAAACAAAATCTTAAATCGATTAGAAGTGCTATGATGTGTAAAAACGCAATTACAAATATTGAGTAATCTATTTAAATGGAACGGTTACTACTTTTGCAGGACATATTTTATTTCTAATTACAACTGAAACAGTAGAGCCAATTGATGAAAACTTTTCAGGTACAAAAGCTAACGCAATAGATTTATTTAGACTTGGTATAAACGTACCTGAACTTATATAGCCACCTTCATTAATTTTATAATCCTGCCTTGCAATGTTTTTTCCTTCAAGCTCTAATCCTACATTCACTAAATGGGGAAGACCTTGTTGTTTTTTTAATGCATCTTTACCAATAAAATCTGTATCATATTTTACAACCCAACTATGCTGAGTCATGTAAGGATGGATAAATTCACTTAGCTCATGACCATAAAGAGGAAACCCTTTTTCAATCCGTAACGAATCTCTAGATCCTAAACCACATGGAGTAACACCACTATCAACTAAATCTTGCCAAACAGATGCAGCAATCTCATTGGGTACCATTAACTCAAAACCATCTTCACCAGTGTAGCCTGTACGAAAAACAATACAGTTTCGATGATGAATCGAATATTCTGCTATACCAAAACGATCTATTGAATTGAATGGACGGTCATATAAATTCTCAAGAGTTTTCGTTGCTATTGGACCTTGCACAGCAAGAAAACTATGTGACGTATTAAGATGAGAGATTTCAACATCCTTAGGTGAATGTTTTTCAATCCAAGCTAATAATTTATGTTGGTTAGCTCCATTCGTAATCAAATAAAATTGATCATCATAATAACCGTGCATGACATCATCTAATATCATCCCTTGTTGATTTAAAAACATTGAATAAACCATTTTTTTTGCCAAACATTTTGAAACATCATTACAAGATAATTCTTGCAAAAGTTTAAAAGAAGAGTCACCTTTTATAACAAATAAACCCATATGTGAAATATCAAATACACCTGCATGGGTACGTACCGCTTTATGTTCTTCTGTAATAGAAGTAAACCAAATAGGTAAACTATATCCTGCAAAAGGAACACACTTTGCTTTTAGTTTTTGATGACTTGAATATAATGCTGTTTCGATTAAGTTTGTCATTTTTGCTCCTTTAATTAAAAAAATTATTTAATATTTTTACACAGGCATCAACGTCATGTTTTGAACCAATAGTGATTCTAATACCATTTGCTAACCCAAAAGAAGTTAAGTCTCTAATTATGTAACCTTCTTGAGCAAACAAATCAAATAATTCAGTGCCCGTATATTTATTATTAATTAAACATATAAAGTTTGCCTGACTAGGTAATATTTCAACACTAAGTTCTTTTGCAGTATTATAAAATTGGGTAAGACCATCACGATTATTGTTATAACTTTTTTCTACAAATGATGAATTTAAAAGAGCTTTTACACCTACTTGAAGAGCAATAGAATTAATATTAAATGGAGGTTTAATTTTTTTTAACAAAGAGATTATTTCAGGACTACTAATGGCGTAACCTAATCTTAGACCAGCTAAACCATACATTTTCGAAAATGTTCTAGTAATTATGACATTTTTATATTCTGCAAGTAATTGCAAAGACTTGGAAGGGTCTTCAACTTGCACATATTCTTTATAAGCTTCATCTAAGACTACAACAATATCTGTAGGAAGTTTGTTTAAAAAAGAGGCAAGTTCAGAATATGTTAAAAAAGATCCAGTAGGGTTATTTGGGTTAGCGATAAAAATAACGCTTGTTTTATCAGTAACAGCATCAAGAATTTTTGATAAATCATATCCATAGTTTTTCATTGGTGTTGTTTTGTAAGATGCTCCCATTATTTGAGTAACACTTTTATAAACTGAAAAAGTATGGTCAGAGGTTAAAGCTTCAGTCTCATAGTTTAAAAAAGCTTGTGCAACAAAACCAAATAGTTCATCACTTCCGTTTCCTAATAAAATTGATTTCTTATCGACATTATGGTAATCGCTAATAGCATTTATAAGAGAATTTTCATTTGTATTTGTGTATCGTTCTAAGTTTTGATAACAAGACATTAGTTCCTTTTCACTTATTGCACTTCCAAATGGATTTTCATTTGAAGAAAGTTTAATTAAAGACTTATTACCAAAATCAAGAGCAGACTTGCCTGGTTTATAAGCAATTATATTATCAACAAAACCATTAGTTCTAAATTTATTCATACTAAAATTATATACTTATATTAAGATAAAAAGAATATGATTCTTATTTTTTAAGTTCTAAACCATAATCTATTTTTAAATACATTCGAATTCGTTTCATAGTCTCAAATCCAGGATCCATTTTAATAGAAGGGGCATAAGATTCATCTTTGGCTAAAAATAATTTGAAATGATCATAAGTGCGATTCATATATTCCATATGACCAATTAAATATTCAATACTTGGGTGAACTCTAGTCAAATATTCAATAAGTTTTATCGCCGCATTTATCTGTTTCAGGCGTAAACCTTCTTGGCCAGCAGAAACAAGCTCAATACCGATAGCTGTATGATTAAATCCTATCACGTGTCGTGTAATAACAGTTGTTGGATACAATTGATATATGTTCCCTTTTTTATCAATCATATAATGCGTACCTACATTAACCCGACCGTGCTTTAGCAATCTGTCTCGATGTGAAGGCATCTCAACCGGTTCAAAAGCTTTCATCGATAATTCAAGAGAAGGAATAGCTGTATAATGAACGACAACCATTTTTGGATCGATTAAGTTAGCATGATCTAAGTTATAATGATGTTTAGTATAGGCTTTCATTAAATCATAACGTTCATCGGTTAATAAGTTTTTATCAATAATTTTAAAATCTCTTGATACAATTTGAGGAAGAGCATATGTTTGTATTGTAAACAAAATAAATAACAGTTTTAAAAGCAATAATCTCATACTTTATTTTATAACATTTAAAATAAATTCATGCTATATATAAAATAAAATGAATACAATAAAAATATTGGTTATATCAGATTCGCATGGAAATAAACAAATGGTAAATTTGTTTTTAGAGCAAGCAGCTAAGTATAATCCGGATCTTATTTATCATTTAGGAGACTACTATGATGATGCAAATTTGATCTTAGATGCTGGATATCCATGTGTAAGAGTACCTGGAACATGGACGTCTTATTATAAAGATTTTAGAGTAGAAAATCGAAAAGTAGAAATTGTAAATGATTGGAAGATTTATCTAACTCATACGCCGACCATACATTTTAATGATTTACCTGATGATTCAGATCCAGAAGAAATGGTTATTTCTTCCAAAATAGATGTTATGTTGCACGGACATACTCACATATATAAAGTAGAGAAAAAAAATAAAGTACTCATTATCAATCCTGGGCATACAAAAGCAAAGCTTGATAAAGGTAAACCAGCTTCTTTTGCTAAGCTTGAAATAAGTAAAGTTGGGGTTCAAACAGAAATTATTAATTTACATTCTAATGATGTTCTTATAACCCATTTTTCAACTAAATAATCTTACATAGAGCTTTACTTTAAGTTGCATTAATAAGATACTTGTAACATAAAAAAGGGATTTAAATGACAGCTCCATTAATTATAATGATAGTAACTTTCGTAGGCTACGTAATAGCATACAAAACCTATGGTAGGTTTATTGCTCAAAAATTATTTCAATTAAATCCAAACAACAAAGTGCCAGCAATTGAGCAAGCAGATGGAAAAGATTTTATTGCATCGAAAAAAGAGGTAACTTTTGGACATCATTTTACTTCAATTGCTGGTACGGGTCCCATTGTAGGCCCTGCTATAGGAATAATATGGGGTTGGGTTCCTGCACTTCTGTGGGTATTTTTGGGTTCAATTTTTATGGGGGCTGTCCATGACTTTTCAGCACTTGTTATTTCCATGAGGCATCAGGGACGGTCTATATCCGATATTACAGGTGATTTGATAAGCAAAAAAGTACGATTAATGTTTTTTTGTATTGTTTTTTTAGCATTGTTAATTGTGATTGCCATTTTTGGGATGATTATTGCTATCATTTTTGACACATTTCCAACCTCTGTAATTGCGGTATGGATCGAAATTCCAATAGCAATAGTATTTGGCTTCTGGGGGCTAAAGAAAAAATCAAATTTACTTTTAGCTACAAGCATAGCTGTTATTGGCTTATATCTATTTGTTTGGGTAGGGTATCAATTTCCTATAAGTTTAGCCAGTTTCGATAATATTCCAATTACCGGTACCTGGACAATTATTTTGTTAGTGTATGCATTTATTGCATCTGTTTTACCAGTTGATTTACTTTTACAACCTCGAGATTATTTAAATGCCTGGCAATTATATATTTCAATCGCTTTAGTCCTTTTAGGAATTGTAATTACTGGACTAACGGGCCAGTTAGAATTTGTTGCACCTGCTGTTAATCTTGATCCTAAAGGAGCTCCTCCGATTTTACCTTTTTTATTCATAACAATTGCTTGCGGTGCCTTGTCGGGCTTTCACTGTTTAATTTGTTCTGGTACTACTGCAAAACAAATAGAATCTGAAAAAGATGCTCAACTGGTTGGGTTTGGCTCAATGTTAACTGAAGGGGCCTTAGCAATAGTAGTTATTATTGCTGTTGCTGCAGGTATTGGAATTGCTTATCCTTATAATGGTGAGAAACTCGTAGGCATCGATGCTTTTCAGATTCATTACAGTAGTTGGCAAGCAAGTGCTGGGCTAGGTTCTAAATTAACCGCTGTCGTAATTGGAATGGCCAATATGATGAATTCCTTTGGGATACCTATTGGTTTTGGTGCTGCTATCGTTGGTGTTTTTATTGCCTCTTTTGCTGGGACTACTTTGGATTCTGCTACAAGAGTTCAACGGTATGTAATTTCTGAATTAATGACCAACTTAAATATTAAAAGGTTTAATAATAAGTGGGTTGCAACATCAATAGCTGTTTTAACCGCTTTGGTTTTAGCTTTTTCGTCTGGAATTGATGGAAAAGGGGCTTTGACATTATGGCCTCTATTTGGTGCTGTTAATCAACTACTTGGAGGACTTGCATTATTAGTTGCAACAGTTTATCTAAATAAAAGAGTTGGTATTTATTCGTTAGTCACAGCAATTCCCTGTGTTTTAATCATGATTATGACAATGTGGGCAAGTGGTCTAAATCAGTGGTTTTTTATACTTTCTAAACAATATGTGTTGATCATTATTAATGGTTTAATATTATTGATGTCTTTAGTGATTTCATTAGAAACTTTAAAAGTTATTGGAAATAAACAAAATGGTAATTAAGCAATTGGCGCTTATATGTTCAGGAGCCTCTCTTGGAGCTCTGTGCCGTTACATGTGTATTCTATTTTTTAAGTCTGCATCTTATCCATTTGCAACAATTATTGTTAATATTTTGGGATGTTTTTGTATCGGTTTTTTGTGGGGCGCTTTTAACAATTCGCTTTCTGATGAAGTAAGATTATTTTTAGTTGTAGGGTTTTTAAGCGCACTTACAACGTTTTCTTCATATGGTCTTGATATTGTAACGTTAATAGATCAGCAAAACATTAAAATGGCGGTTTTATATATATTTATATCAAATGGTTTGGGTCTTACAGCTCTTTATTTAGGATCGTTTATGTCAAAATACATAAAAACAATATGGTAAATAAAAAGTACATACCACTAACAATTTTAATTCTTGCAAATTTATGTCTTGGAATTTCTGGTATTTTTCCTAAATTAATTGAATTGTCAGCCCAATCAATTATTCTTGGGCGATCGATTGTGGCACTAATTTGCTTTTTACCCTTAATAATAATTTCTAAATCATCTTTACGTGTAAAAAAAACAGATAGAGTTAGAGTTTTTTTTATTAGTATATTAATGGCAGGTCATTGGGTCTTTTTTTATCAATCAGTAAAATTATCAACAGTATCAATTGGAGCAATTTTAATTTACAGTTACCCGCTCATTACTGCATTTATTGAGCCATTATGGTCAAAGCAAAAAATAAAATGGAGCGATTATTTTTTTGGATTAATCATTATTTTAAGTTTAACTATTATGTCAGGTCAAACATTGGACCAAGGAAATATAAAGTGGGGAATAATCTATGGCCTTATTTCTGCTTGTTGTTTAGCTTTTAGAAATGTATTAATTAAAGATATCAATGAAACAAATAATTCAGTTTCTTTAATGTTTTTTCAAAATTTAGCAACATTTTTGATATTAGTTCCTTTTGCATCCATTGGTTTTGCTGAAGCATCTAATATAGATATTTACTTAATTATTTTAGTGGGGATAAGTAGTAGTTTTATAGGTCATACATTATTCGTTAAAAGTTTAGAATATTATTCTGCAACATCAGTAGGTATTGTTTCGAGTTTCCAAGTAATCTATGCAGCCTTTATTGCTTGGGTTTTATTAAACGAAGAAATTACTTGGCGAATTTTTGCTGGTGGTGCTTTAATTATCTATGTTGTAATTCATCATATGATTTTAAAAAATAAAAAATAATTTTTTAGTAATTAAGTGTTTTTATTGTATAGTTGAAAGTATGAAATTATATATTTATGATCATTGCCCATTTTCAATGCGACCTCGCTTAATAGCCGGTCTTAAAAATATTAAAGTAAAAATAATTATTGTTAGAGTGGCTGATTTAGAAACAGTTCCTAATATGATTGGAAAAAATGTTCGTCCAGTTTTAGAAAAAGATGACGGAACATTTATGGCTGAAAGTATGGATTTAGCACTTTATCTTGATCGCTTAGATAGTCCCATTATTACTGATCCAGTGATATCAAATAAATTTGAAGAATTAAAGTCCGAAATTTTAAAAGATTATGTCGCATTAACGGCCCCTTTATTTGTAAAAACCTGTCGTGAGTTTCAAGTTCAAGCAGATGTTGATCGTTATCAAAAACGTGAAGAAGACTTTGTGGGCGTATCATTTGCAGAAATCGAAAAAGATATGTCAATGTTTAAACAGCGGCTTGAAAAAATTATTCCAGAGTTCGAGCAATTTTTAGTTAGTGATATTCCAAATAATATGACAGCAACAGAAGTTGCATTATTTCCATTTATGGCGCATTTATTAAATTTTAAATGTAGTAATCTAACGACAGGTCTTTCTGA
>MDTB01005597.1_pt1 | contig 10596 bp, 13 predicted proteins | sample 811161 | NCBI WGS metagenome assembly MDTB01 (sample SAMN05326650, study PRJNA326480) | marine metagenome | isolation source: seawater | place: Mediterranean Sea | collected 2009
CAGACTCTTCAGCATCATCAACTGACTCAGAACTCTCTAAAGAGGCCTCTTCGTTAAGATCCTCGTCTTTTGGTGTCTCATTCTCACTCATCTTCTGTCTCTTCCGTTTGATCTTCAGCGAATGTTCCGTCGCTTCCCTCGGCCCTGAACGATTTTTCGACTTCATACAAGCCGTTAACCTGCCCACTCAAAGAATCGGACGCTTTCATCACGACTTTAAGCTGATCAATTGTCTTGGAAAGCTTCTCTAAAATTTCCCGACTTAATTGAGCAGAGCGCCAGGTCGGTAAATCCCAAGCTATAGGCTCTAACGAAGCAATCTCATCAATCTCAGCTTTCAAGGCGTCAGCAGTAGAGTGGGCTGCCATCTTTGGGATCAAAGCCTCAGAATCCAAATCTTTATATTGGCGCTCACCCGGCTCTACGCGCTCGAAACGATCATTATAAGAATCCACATCGATCACTGGACCCTCATATTGTTGTTTTTCGGCTCCCTCACCGACTGAAGCGCCATCAGAGGATTTACGATTCAGCTTGGACCCATCTTTTCCCTGAACAATCGCACGCTCACCTTTACTTTTGCCATCCTGTCGGAAAAGTTCGCCAGACACCTGTTTACTCCCCGTCTTGCAGGATCCTCTGGAGTGAGCCCGCCGTTCTCACCCAGTAATCGGCATTAGTACCTAATCCTTGAATGTAGATTTGGCTTTCTGTCCGGTTTTGGAACGGACCGCTCACTACAGCATAACGAGTCTTACCATTCACTTTTATAGGCACAACAATTGCTTTGGTTAAACCCATTTGCGTTGTTGTCCAAGCTTCTGCGCGTACCTTTGAAGCAAGAACGATATGCTGTACGAATTGATTTTGGACTTGAGCATTTTTAATAAGTTCAATAGCCGGATCGTTGGGTATCGAAACCATGGCAGTTAAGTCAGGTGAAGAGGCTATTGGTTCCTCCGTTACCGTTTCAGGTGTGTCGGTTTCTCCAGCTTCGGTGGCCGGATCAGACGACCGAGCCTGAATCTCGGTTTCTGAAAGATTTGCTGCATCTGTTACCTCTTGCGTTGTTTCATCTACAACGTTTACCGATTGTGCAATCTCAGTCGCGAGTTCCTTCCGGGCCGCTTGCTCATCCGTTAATTCATCTCCTAATGGCGACGGGACGGGTGGTTGTGACGCCTCTATCTCCTCAGGAATCGGTAATTGTGGTGTCGTTTGTACCGAGGGATCGTAAGCAGCATCAATAACGGACTGTCCGCGGTCTTTACGTGTAAAAACACTTGTCTCAAAACCAACGAATTGAAGCGCACGATCTATCTGTTGTCCGATCTCAGGACTCACAAAACCTGCCATTATCGTACCTAAAATCACCACAATCATAATAAAAAGAATAGGACCGAGTTTGCCTCGTTTCTGGGTTGACTCTTCCTCTTCAAAAAGGGCTCGCATGTCATCAGCCTCACGCTCACCAGCTTCGGACGCAACACCAAGAGCCTCGTCAACGTCAACCTGCAAAGAAATTGATACTTCATCACCTGATAAGCTCGGCTCCAAGTGCTGTGAGACAGTTTGATTTATTCTTGATAAAACCCGTTCAACTTGGAACTCGAGGCCCTCCGCCATGCCCGCTTTACGGAGAGTAAGTTGCTCTTCTGTGGTTGGTGGGTCGACTTCCCAGCGGATCAGTCGCGATCCTAACCGATCAAGCGCTTTTTCCACGGCAGATGGTAATCGATCCAAGAGGAATACCAAACGCATTTTAAGTCCAGGAAAGTCTGTGACCATACGTGACAATAAAGCCCATCCGTCACTATCAATCGCCTTCAGATCATTCACCACGATAATCCGCCCAGGTGCTTCTGACTCGTTTTCTCCACGCGCCTCCTCAACCGACATCGAATCCACGAGTTCATTGAAACGGGTTACCAGAGCTTCCGTACTCGCTGGCATGTAGGTTTCCACAGCCAGACCTGAGCGCATTTTCAAACGGTTCAGCATCATCTTGCCGTAATGATCAATCACGCCATCGAAGTGACTCGTCACCAACAAATGTTGCGAATTATCAACAACTGCATCAAAGACGCGTTGAAAACGTGTGATATCAGAGTCCCGGAAAAATATTTCTCCATTGTCCTGGCAGAGTTTTGCGGGAAGATCGTCAAACATGACTTTGCATACCTTTCATTATTCCGGGTTACCTTCAGCGTCGAAGCGGAAATTCGGTGGAATTTCAGGATCAGGTTTGCCAGCAGTTTGCCCGTCGCGGCGGATGCTTGCCAGACTAAATACATAAGCAATCACTTGGGCAACCGCATAATAAAGTTCTTCTGGGATTGTAGAATCAATATCAGTGGTAAAATAGAGTGCACGCGCCAGCGGGGCTATTTCAACTTGCACCACGCCATGCTCCTTGGCTTCATTCCGAATTCTAAGCGCAACATGATCGAGGCCTTTTGCAACAACTACGGGGGCGCCATCAGATTCTGGGTCGTAAATCAAAGCGACAGAAAAATGTTCCGGGTTCGTAATAACAACATCTGCTTCTTTAACTTGTTCCATCATACGCTGTTCAGCCATTTCACGCTGTTTGCGACGAATTTGAGCCTTTACCTCTGGACGTCCTTCAATATCTTTATATTCGTCTTTGACTTCTTGCTTGGTCATACGCATGCGTTTATTGAATTCGAAAGCCTGAAAAGGTACATCGATCGCAGCGATCAAAACTAGCGTCGCGGTTACAACAAGGGTTGTCAGCCCGATCATTTCACCTGCCGCAATCAGGGCTGGCTGAATAGCCATGCCAGATAGAGCGACAAGTTCATCGGCAAAGTCATACACGAAATATGCTAAGACGCTGGCAACCAGGAAAAATTTCAAGATCGACTTCGTGAGTTCGACCAACGCTTTCAAGCCGAACATCCGCTTAAAACCATTCAATGGATTTATCTTAGAGCCCTTCGGAGTTATGGCTTTCCAAGCAAAGTTCAGTCCGCCCATCGCTGAGGATGCCAGAATCGCTACAACGAGGGTGAGGATTAAAAGAGGAATAATCAGGAAAAATGATTCCGTGCCAATATCTGCAAATTGAACCATCCCAAGGTTTTCAGAATAAATTTCACGTCGTTCAATTATAAATCCCGAGGCAAAGATATCTGCGAGATTACCAATCAGCCATCCACCCATCAAATAAAGGGCCGACATTGCACTGATCATCACAGCAGCAACAGTGAGTTCCTGAGAGCGCGGTACCTCTCCATCCTCGCGCCCCTTCTCTAGGCGCCGAGCGGTAGGCTCTTCGGTTTTTTCTTCTTCCGGCGTATCTTCAGCCATCACAGAACCCCTGGAACCAAAACAAAGTCTTTCACGCGTTCAATGCCTTCCATCCAAAGCCACTGGATACGGGCACCAATTCCTGCCATCGAGAGGATTAAGACAGCGTATCCCGTTAAAAAAAATACAGGGAAACCGACCGCAAAAATATTCAGACTCGGCGCTGCCCGAGTCATTACCCCGACCCCTATATTAACCAAAAGGAGCGCTACCAAAACCGGAAGAGCCATAAGCATCCCTCCAAGGAAAATCATTGAGCTCCACTCGATTAACGCCGTAAAATTTGCTCCGGAGATAAATGCCACTCCCACCGGAAATGTCTCAAAACTCCGTAATAGAATCCCTATCATCAATATGTGGCCACCGACACCCAAGAAAATAAGTGTTCCAAGTATCAGCAAAAATTGGGACATCAATGGGACGGTACCAACGCCCGGGTCTACCATGGTAGCCATCGCTAAGCCCATTGAATTTGCGATAGCCTGGCCTGCTACTACGACCGCAGCCGTAACAATTTGCAGAAAAAATCCCATCAAGACACCGATTAGAATCTGATTAAAAATCTCTGACAAACCTGCCGCGGAAACTGGGTCAATAGTGGGCCAATCAACTAACGGATAGATCATTAGTGTCAAAGCGAGGGTCAATATAATCCTGATTCGAACAGACACCGCGTCAATGGATAGAACAGGCACCGCGATCAACATCGCCCCGATACGCAGGAAAGGCCAAAGTGCTGTGTAGAACCGCTCAATCAAATCTGCAACGAAGAGTTCCATCAATTCACCTAGAAAAATAGAGTGGGTATTCGCTCATATAGTTTACGAGTAAAGTCAACGATTACCGATACCTGCCAAGAACCGAAGAGAACTAGTACTGCAACCAAAGCGGCAATTTTTGGAATAAAAGAGAGTGTCATCTCGTTAATCGAAGTCGCCGCCTGAATAATTCCTATTATCAAACCGACAATCAAAGCGATACCAAGCAAAGGGCCCGCGATCAATACGGCCACCCAAAGCGCTTCCCTGCCAAGATCAATAACCAATGCAGTATCTAACATAGAATCCTCCTATGGCATCGCAAAGCTTGCGGCTAGCGAACCTACAACCAGTGTCCAACCATCCACCAAAACGAACAACATTAACTTGAATGGCATCGAAATCATCATTGGTGACAACATCATCATGCCCATCGACATCAACACACTGGCGACAATTAGATCGATCACAATGAATGGAATATAGATCATGAACGCGATGACAAACGCGCTCTTTAACTCAGAAGTTATAAACGCTGGTGCCAAGATTGAAAATGGAACCTCTTCCGGAGCCGGTATCGCTTCCATCCCGACGATCTCTACAAACATGCCAATATCCTCCTGTCGCGTTTGATTCAACATAAATCCACGAACAGGAACTTCAGCGGCGGCTATAGCTGCCTCGATCGATATTTCCTCATTTAAAAATGGAAGGATGGCGGTGTCATAAACACTATTAAAAACCGGAGCCATCACAAAAAACGTCAAAAATAAGGCAATCCCTACAAGCACTGTGTTAGGTGGTGTTTGCATAGTACCGAGTGCCTGGCGTAGCAGTGACAGTACGATGATGATTCGTACAAAAGAAGTAAGCCCAAGTAGCATCGCCGGAAGAACTGACAATAAGGTCATTAGAGCCAGTAATTGAAGTGTGAGACTGTATTGTGTCGCACCTGGTTCTTCAGTCACGGTAACTATCGGAAGCGCGTCACCAAGTGCTGGTGTGGCGAATAAAGACAGCAGGGTTAAGAATTTAATCACGGAGAATGCTCCGCCGGATCCCCAGCGTCGCGGAGCAAGTCTGAAAATTCCGGTGTTTGATCCTTAGGCCATTGGCCGAGACCAGACATAGCTTGTGGAGAAACACCCACCAGTATCCTTTGGTTATCTGCTTCCACCAACATGATACGTTGTCTAGCGCCTAAGCTAAATGTGTCAATGACTTTAATCGCGGATTGACCGGTTCTATTCTGTAACTGCATCCTGCCAAAACGCTTGAGTCCCCAAAGCGTTGCACCCAACAACGCAATAACGAACAGAAAGCTTAATACAAAAGAAACCCAGTCAATGTACTCCAATCAAAACCTCCGCAATTTTTGTGCTTAGAGGTTCTTGATCCGGTCAGCCGCTGAAATTACCTGCGTCAAGCGAACACCATACCGGTCGTTCACCAGAACCACCTCTCCCTGAGCTACAACTGTATCATTTACAACGATATCTAGGGGCTCCCCAGCAAGACGGTCTAATTCAACCACACTACCCTGGGTCAAACGCATCAAATCACGAATCTTTAATGACGCACGGCCCACTTCTATCGCTAAGGTAACGGGAATGTTTTCAATAACTTCTCGGTTCATTTTCGAAGGAATTTTTTCCTCATTCTCCTCCGTCAACTCTTCAGCACCCGCTGAATCCTCTTTTTCTAAAGCGTCATCTGCTTCAAATTCACTCACAATCCACCTCCATCAGTCGGATCGACTTATTCATTTGTCTCTTCAGGCTTGATCGGATTTTCGATTTTTATCGCTACTTGCGTACCATGCGTTCCTACAGCGGATTCGAAGATCGGCACATCATTCACAATCAAACGCGCATAATCTGGTTTCTTAAAGAAGAGCACCTGACCCTCCTCGAAATTCTCAAAGTCACGAACGGGAACTTTCATTTTGGCGAGTTCCACTTTTGCCTGAAGTTGCGCATCGCCAGAAGCTAGTTCCATATTTGCGAGCCACAATCGGTCGGACTCTTCATTACCATCACCCGTTTGCAATCGGCTCCTTAATAACTCACGGAATGGTTTCAATGCTGCATAGGGATAAACAATATCGATAAACCCTTTGACCTCATCGCCGAGTTCGGCTTCGAAACGCGATAAAATAATCAGGTCATTTTCATCTACAATTTGCGCAAACTGTGGGTTGATCTCAGAACTGACTGTTTCGACTTCAACTGGCATCAATGGCGCCCATGCCTCTTGTAACGACATGAATAGTTGGTCCAACATCATCTTGATAATACGCGTCTCGGTCGGTGTGAATAATCGACCGGGTGGCAAAGCACCAATCCCTCGGCCGAATCCACCAAAAAAGTTATCTAGTGCAGAGAAGATAATATTGGGCTCAATCAAAACCATAGACGATCCACGAAGCGGGGGAGTTCGAACGGTAGTGACCGACAGAGGTGCCTTCAGATCGGGGAGATAATCACCAAACTTCATTATGCGCACACGCGCTGGATTAATCCGTGGACTTGTTCTTAATACATCTAATAACCCTAGACGAAACATCCGAATAAACCGCTCATTAATCATATCGATCGATGAAAGATTTACACCAAGGGTTGAATCTTCAGATGCAAGATCATGCTTGACCACTCGAGCCTGCATATTGAAACCGGTATCTGTTTCTAGATCCCCGGAATCAACGCTCTCGGCAAGCGCTTCGAGTTCTTCTGATGTTAACAGACTCTCAGCCATGATTGTCCCCTAGTTACTGCACGATAAATTCAGAAAAATACACTTTCTCAATGCCACCAAAATCTTCAAACTCCTCAAGAGTGGCGTTCATCGCTAACCGAATGTCTTCGGCCATATTAGTCCGGAAGTCCTCTTGGGCAACATCTTGCTCGGTTACCTGTCGCATAATGTCTAGTATCGACGAGCGAATAGCAAATGTGTGCTTTTCTATATTTGAAATCACTTGTTCATCATAGTGAGTCATGATTGCTAGCTTTATCTGCATGACTTTACGAGAATTCGCGACATTAGCGAGGAACTCACGTTCAAGTTCATAGTAAACAGTCTCAAATTTCTCAACTGCAGGCGCCTCAAGTTGAATTTTTGCGGGTTGCTGTGCAACCTCTTCCGCCGCCTCTGCCGCCTCGGTCTCAAGTGCACTAATCTGCTCTTCAGCAACTTCTTCTGCGCCTGGATCGAAGAATCCAGTGAAATATAGTGTCAATCCGATGGTTAATAGAACCACAAGAACAACACCGACCACTAGCATGATGATCTTTACAAGACCACCTTTCTTGCCACCGCCTTCTTCTTCTTCAATCTGCTCGTCAGCCATGCTGAATCCCCTTCACTAAACCCGTATATCTAATCTTGTTAGTCCATCATTCGTTAACTGATTATCAGTTAAATCGGACAAATCTTCAGATTCTGTGGTCTGGACGTCCGATTGAGTGTTTTGCTCTTGTGTCGATTTTTCGCCATTCTTTGCCCCAGAATCTTGAGTCAATCCTGTATATGCAACATCAATGCCACCTTCTTCAAACCAACTTTTTAAGCGCGGCATTGATTCCATCAAAAGATCACGCGTCACTGATTGGGATGCTCTAAAGTTCGCTTCCAGGCCTCGTTCGGTCATTTCCATTTCAATTTCGATCGAGCCCAATTCAGCGGGATGCATAGCGATCTCCAAGCTCCATCGACCACGACCAATTTGACCGGCAATTTGACGAGCAATCATATTACCAAGCTTATCCGTCAATCCTCGCAAGGATTCAGCACGCCTCAGGTGTTCAGCAAGGAACTCTCTAAATTCTTGTGTTTCAGATCCTTGAGAAATCTCTGAAAGATTATTGCCATCAAACTGATTCAGCAAAAATGAACCCGAATCTGTTGATCCTCCATGATTAGATAGCAAACTACCAGTAGGATTTTTCATGGATGACGGCATCAGATCAGTGATTTTAATAGCCATTTGATCTGACGATTCGGAAGCCAATTTCACTTTTAACGGTCGCGAAATATCTTTTATGGCTAACACCTCGATAATTCTGGAAGTTTTGGCAGAAATCTGTGGTTCGACTATTTGAGCAGCTAACGCTTCAGCCAAATTCTTTGGCCTCAGTCCGGCGATATTTAGTACAGAATCCATCACCTCCGCGTCGGCTGAAATTACTTCTCCATCCCTATTTTTTAGCCAATCAACTGTCGACTGTGTCGTTGTTGAGTATTCCTCAGTCTTCGCCACAAACAACTGCATAATTTCAGCTCTCGAGAACGCCTGATCCTGCATAAATGTGACAAGTGAGTCATCTGACACCGCCGAGCTATTTTCGGCCACTGTAATCAGATTAAGCTTGCCCGCGGAGTAGCTCTGTAAAAGATTGGAGTGATTCTCACGCAACTTGACATCGAGTGATCTTTCTCTGCTCATAGAATCCCCCTGCGGCAACTTTTTGCCGGTCCCAGGTAACTGATCCGAACTTGCTTTCTCTAGCGCTCTATCAAAACCATCCTCATACATATCATCGTCTGGTCCCTTATTTTCAGGGGAATTTTTAACGTCAATACCTTTCGAAGACGCAGTTGATTGCAGAGAAATAGTGATGTTTGAAGCTGACGACATTGCCGACTTAGTCCTTTCAAAATAAACCTAGAAAGGTATGAGCAATGTTTAGGCCAGTTTTGATTTCCGGTAGTGGAGTTGTCCGCCAATTTCATCTAATACTCGCGCTTCTTGGCGTGCGACTGCTTTTGCTACCCTCTCTTTCTCGCGCTCGACGAGCTTTTGATATTTTTGTCGCTGGATCTCAACCTGAGTTAACAGGCCCTTCTTCCGGGTGAGCTCCAACTCTAGTATTGCGATCTGCCTGCGGATGGAGCCCACTGCGTGCTGCATATCCTTTAGAGACGTTCGGTATAGCTGGATATCACCAAAGTGCGTAGCTGATCCCTGGGTCGCTTTAATTTTCTCCTGATACTGTTCGGCTATTTTCTGAACCCGTTCACAAAGCATCTGCTGCTCTTCGAGTCTACCTCGAACTTCAGAGATAGCTTCAACAGCTTTATCCCGTTCTGTCCTTGCACGTTTTTCCAAGATATCCCAACACGTCATATCACCACCTTATTCAAAGCAGTTTGAGTAGCATCGATATCAAACCGTTCGGAGGCATCCTGCTCCATAAATGCTTCGAAAAGTGGTCTTTTCTGAATCGCTTCATCAAGTTCAGGATTTGCTCCATGCTCATAAGCGCCAACCTGAATCAAGTCCTTATTTTGCTGGTAAAGCGCCCATAAGCGTCTGAAATAATTTGCTTTTTCTAACTGATCTGGTGCCATAAGCTGGTTCATAAGACGACTGACTGAGCCTGTTAGATCAATTGCAGGATAAAAAGCTGCATCAGCAAGCTCGCGTGATAGCATTACCTGACCATCAAGCGATGCACGCGTGATATCGATAATTGGATCCGACCGATCATCGCCTTCCGCCAGCACAGTATAAATGGCAGTAATTGAGCCATGACCATGTCGACCTACACCCGAGCGCTCGATCAACTTGGGCAATAAAGCAAAAACAGAGGGCGGATAACCTTTTGATGTCGGCGGCTCCCCTACTGCTAAACCAATTTCTCGCTGTGCATGCGCAACTCGCGTCATCGAGTCGACTAAGAGCAAAACATTCTTGCCTTGATCTCTCCAATACTCAGCCATCAAGTGGGCGAGAAGTGTGGCACGTAATCGTAATACCGGAGACTCATTCGCAGGTGACGCAACCACAATTGACTTGGCTAGACCATCAGGTCCTAAAGTCTCAGTGATGAACTCTTTGACTTCCCGCCCTCGCTCACCAATCAAGCCAATCACAACGATATCGGCGTTGGTGTATTTCGTCATCATGCCTAATAGAACGCTCTTACCAACACCAGACCCCGCCATCAAACCGACACGCTGGCCACGGCCAAGTGTCAAAAGGCCATTAATTGTTTTGACACCCACATCTAAAGTAGTCTCAATAGCGCCTCTCTCCATCGGGTTAATGATCAGACCCTGAAGCCCTAATAACTTATCTGCAATGGGTGCTGGCTTGCCGTCTAAGGGCCGTCCGAGCCCATCCAAAATTCGACCGAGTTGAGCGTCTCCAATAGAAGCTCTAGCTGTTGAACTCAACAGCCTTACCCGCGCGCCAGGACCTGCACCAGACGGATCTGTGAAGGGCATTAAATACAAGATCTCGTCATGAAAACCGACGACTTCTGCATCGAAACTTTCATGATTTGCACTCTCGATCCTACAGAGGGCACCAACCGGCGCCAAAATTCCACGCGCCTCGAGCGTCATTCCGACGACACGAACAAGGGTGCCTGTTCGCTCAGGGGCGGGACTTTTAAGGTCCGAACAGACCGAATCTACGACTACTGAAAAGTCCATTATTTGGGTTTCTCTTTGTTTTCGGCTTCGGCTTCGGCTTCGGCTTCGGCTTCGGCTTCGGCTTCGG
>MDTB01061433.1_pt1 | contig 10596 bp, 10 predicted proteins | sample 811161 | NCBI WGS metagenome assembly MDTB01 (sample SAMN05326650, study PRJNA326480) | marine metagenome | isolation source: seawater | place: Mediterranean Sea | collected 2009
AACGGATCACAATTAATAAAAATGAAATCATTTAAACTAAAAGAAAATGATGTAATTTTTTGTCATTCTTTTTTGTTAGAACCTTTATTCAATCATTTAAAAGATGTTAAAAATTTTAAAAACATTAAACTCATAACTCATCAATCTGACATGACAATTGGTGAAACTGAATTTTTGAAAAAACCAGCATGTATTTCAAAATGGTATGCAGTTAATGTAAATTATAAAAATGAAAATTTGATCCCCATACCAATTGGGATTGGAAATGATAGTAATCAAAAAACGCTTACTTCAAAACACTTTGAGCAACTTTTACTTTTTGAAGATAAAATTAAAAAATTATATCTAAATTTTAATTTAAACACTAATTATTTTCACAGGTATAAAGCTTACAAATCATTGAAAAATAAAGAATTTATTTTTTATGATAAGCCGCAATTAAATCTAAATAAATTTGTAAAAAATTTAAACGAATACCAATTTACACTTGCGCCATGGGGGAATGGTTATGATACACATAGACTTTGGGAAGCATTATATGCAGGCTCAATACCTATTACGCTTTTTCACACATCACTTGAGAGTTTTTCTGACTTTCCCATATTATTTTTAGACTCATATAGAAACTTTGACATTAAAAATATAAACATGGAAGATTCAAAGTATTTCTATAATGAAAAACTAAACATAAATTGGTGGTTTAACTTAATTAATAAAGAAAAAATTGAATCTTCTAATGAAGAATTAGAATTTGCTGAAACTAAGGAGATACATGACTATAACGTTGGCTTATTTTTTAAACAATATCATAAATTTAATAAAATTAAAAAAAGAGATACTTTTAAAAGAAAGCTTCATAAGAGGACTTTTGGACATAAAATAAACAATAATTTTGGACTTTGATATGAACTATAATAAAAAGTATCTTGTTGTGCTCGCTGGCTCTCCTCGTGGAGGGGTTAAAACTTGGAATTCATTATTTAAATATGTTGTAAATCATTTAAATGCTGACTTGGCAGTTTGTACGACTGATAATTTTCTAAATGAAAATTTTCTTTTTGAAAAAGCAAAATTTCAATGGATAATGGACAATCCTGATAATTTTGAAGATTACTATTCAAAATTTTTTAAAGGTACATGGAGAGAGTATCTTTTAAAAGGAAAAGGCCTTGGGCTTTTTGAATCAGGATTAATTCATTTTGCCTTGAAAGATTTTGTATACAGAAACTACGAAGAAGTACTAATAAAATACGAGTACATTATTTATACAAGATTTGACCAATACTACGTCGATTTCCATCCAGATTTAAATAAAAATAAAGTTTTTATCCCAGAAGGAGAAGACTACTTTGGAATTTGTGACAGGCATGTTGTAATAAAAAGTGAAGATTCGCATAAATACTTTTCAATAATTAATTACATTGACTCTGAAAATGCTTTACTTGAGATACCAGCTTATCCTAATTGTGAATCCGTTTATAAAAAACATTTAGAACATTCTGGATTAATTAATAAAATCGAAAGATTTAGTAGAATTTCATTTACTTCATCTTTAAAAAATGAGCCCACAAACTGGAGAATTCCTACTTACAAAATATTTCTTACAAAAAACTTAATGATAAAGTATCCTGATGAATTCATGGCTGCCGTAAAAACTGGTTTGAGAAACAATAATAAAATATCTTATCTTTTAGAAAATTTTAGAATTGTCATATATTATTGTTACTTACAAATTAGAAAATTTATTGGTAATTTTTTGAAAAGAAAAAATAGTAATTTTATTTGCGAAGAACACGGTTATTTATTTTTAAGTGAGAGATATAAAAATTTAACAACCTGTCCTGAATGTAATAGCAGTGAATAAGATACAATTTGCTCCCATAGTGATTTTTGCTTATGATCGACCTAGAGAATTACAAAACCTCCTTAACTCATTAGAATTAAATTCTGAACTTAAAGATTCAAATATTATTTTTTTCATAGATAGATATAAAACCTCACTAGAAGAAATTAATAACAAAAAAGTAATATCGATAATAGAGAACTGGTCTCTTAATCACACTTGTGAGATAAATATTCGTCAAGATAATCTTGGTTTGAGAAATAACATCTTAAACGGAATTAATAAAACTTTTGAAAATTATGAAAAAGCTATTTTTCTTGAAGATGATCTTGAGATAAGTGCAAGTTTTTTAAATTATATGAATAAGGCTTTAGATAAATATTCTAATAATAAAATAGTAAAACACATTAGTGGTTACAATTTTCCAGATTCTAAAAATAACCCTGAGTCATCATACTTTACCCCATATATGAGCTGCTGGGGCTGGGGAACGTGGAGAGATAGATGGATAGAAAATAAGAACTTTTCAACTAATAACATAAGTAATAACAGATACCTTACTCGATTGAAGTTTAATGTTTTTGGCTTCGAAAAAGATTTTGAAAGTCAGTTATTAAGGAATAGCAACAATGAAATAAGTACCTGGGCAATTTATTGGTTTCAACATATAATATTGAACCAAGGACTGTGTTTAAATCCAATGCAATCTTTAGTAATTAATCATGGAGTAGAAGGAGTTCATGGTACAAATAGTAAAATTTATCGAAGTGAATTAAATATATGTGAAGTTAATATATTTCCTAACATTTTTAAGGTTAAATTTATAAATATTATTAAAACTATAAATTTCTATAGATATAAACAAAAACTTAAGCGGATAGCTGCTACTTAGTACAAATTAAATTTAGGCTTACATGTACTCCGTTTTGTTTATCCATATGAGGAAAATAAGCTTGTGAGTGATCATCATAATCTGGGAAGTTTAAAATAAATTCTTTCCAGTCCCAATATTCGATTTCTTTAAATCCAACATGTTCTAATTGGGATTTTAAACTTTCAAAATCAAATATTTGTTTATGGTATATCTTATCATTTTGATTAATTTCCCACCTACCAATAATAGGTCCTGAAATATCTGAAATTTTATTTGTTGATTTATATACTTCAACTAATTTTGAAAAATTTGGAACTGCTAATCTGAGTTTTCCTTTATTTTTTAATACTCTTTTCCACTCTTTAAGAACATCTAGCGATTCAAATTTATCAAAATATTCAAGTAAATGCGAAGCATAAATTTCATTAACTGTTTCATCCTCAAACATACTTAGGTTATCAACAGAGGAAATATAATCTATGTGATCAAACTTATTAATATCAACATGCACATACCCTGCTAAATATCTTTCGCCGCAACCAAGATGTAATTTTATTTCATTATTCATTTTCAAGATTCAAAGTTATTAATTGCTCTAATAATTTTTGAAATTGACTTTTCATCTAAATCAACTGAAGATGGAAGCCACAAGATTTTTTCATGTACTTTTTCAGAATAGCTTAAATCTTGTTTTAATACATCCCTTAGATATTTCTGTTTTGACAAAGCAGGGTAGCTAATTCGAGTTTCTATATTATTTTTAGATAATAAATCTTTAAGTTTATTTAAATCTTTTTTTGTGGCTGAAAATAAGTCAATGAACCACGGAACTTCATGATCTAAAAAATTACCTACTTTAAAATACTCTGATTTAACTTGTTGATATAGTCCGTGAATTTTTCTTTTACTTTCAATCCTTTTATTAAGTGTTGAAAATTGTGAAAGACCAAGTGATGATTGCATATCAGTTATTTTAAAATTTAATCCAAAGCCATCATGCCAGTCAACTTTATCTTTTCTTCTATTAAAGGTTTTTATTTTTATTAATTCTTTCTCAAATTTTTTATTATTCGTTAACACCATTCCGCCTTGACCAGTTGTTATTATTTTGTGCGGAGTAAATGAAAATATACTTAAGTCTCCAAGATTGCCACAAAATTTTCCATTCGAATATTTTGAACCCAAAGCATGTGCTGAATCCTCTATAAGTACTATATTTTTTTCTTTACACCATGACTCAATTTCAACACCATTTGTAGTTCTCCCGTTAAGCGGTACAAATATAACTGCTTTTAGTTTTGGTGTATCTTTTAATTTTTCAAATGACATAGTTAAATCCTTATCTACATCAATAAGAACTGGTATTGCTCCTGCCCAGATAATTGCATTTACCGAAGCTATCATTGTTATGTTTGGTACTGCTACTCGATCACCTTTTTTAATTCCTGATGCAAGTAGTGCAAGATAAATAGCTATAGTGCCATTTGGAACTGCTACTGCATATTTTCTATTAACAAATTCTTTAATTTTTTCTTCAAAATCTTTTGTTACGCCATGTTCAGTAACCCAACCTCCTGATAGTAAATAATCATAAACAGACTTGGCATCATTTTTTGTTATTAAGGGTTGTACCTGATTAATTCTTTGGTTTTTTGACATTTATTACAGTTTTATCCTTTTCAACTCCCATGAATGGGCCATTCTTAGATTCTAAAATTATTGCGTCCTCAATTATCCTGTATTCATGAGATAATTCATGCATTAATATTCCTTCATTTGCGGAGACAACAACTGATTCTATGAAACTTCCTTCTTCAGTGTACAGATTACATTCAATTGAACCTTTCATGACAAATACAAATTCATTTGTTTTAGAACTAGTTCGTTCAAATTCATTATGAAAATGAGCAGGGAGATTATGCCCTTTTTCATAATTCCAAATCCCTAATTGAAGAAATTTATCATCACTTGTAATAAAACTTAATCCTGGTTCAGATTCCTCAGGCTTTACATGCGTAGCAATATGTATTCCTTTATAGAATATTTCACTAAATAAACTATCTTTCATTCGAATACCAATCTATTGTTTTAATTAACCCATCTTCTAAACTTGTTTCTGGCGTCCACTTTAAATAGTCAAAAGAGCTCGACCCATCAACTCTTTTTTCAGGAGCACCATCAGGCCTGCTTAGGTCATATTCAAAAGTACCACCCCAATCAAGTAGTTCTGCTATTTTAATTGCTAATTCTTTTATTGAGATACCCTTATTTACTCCAATATTAAAAAAATAGTTTCCCTCAGCTAATTCAATCGATTTAACTAAAGACTTGACACCATCCTCAACATACAGCCACTCTCTTATTGGGCTTCCTGTTCCCCAAATTATCACAGATTTTTTATTGTTAATTTTTGCATTGTAAACTTTATCTAGGATTGCACCCAAGGCATGCGACCTTGCTTCATCAAAGTGGTCATGTTTTCCATACATATTAGATAGTACTAAATTACATGAACTTAACCTGTGCTGGGAGTAATAAGCCTCACCCATCGCCACAATGAGTCTTCTAGTTAATGCATAGTTAAAAACTGACTCGTGTGGTTTACCATTCCAAAAATTTTTTTCTTCGTAATAGTCAATATTTCCAGGATAAGCACAATTAGAAATAGGTGTAATAAGCTTTTTTACTTGATGCTTCACACAAGTATCAAAAATATTCAATATCATTTTTGAATTATCGAACAATAACTTTGCAGGGTATTTAGGACCGTAGCTTATCCCACCAACAAATGCAGCACAATTAATTACTATATCGGGTTTTATGTCACCAATAAAATTTGAAAGTTTTTCTTCTTGTAAGAGATCTAATTCGTCTTTACCTCCATGATATATTATTTCATGTTCTGGCTTCTGATTCTCAAAATATTCTCGTATGTTTTTACCAAGAAATCCACTTGAACCTAAAACTAATATATTTTGTTTTTTTTTCAAAAAAAACTCACAATCCTTTTTTTTTAAATAAATAAAATTTCATATAATTTATATTTTATCAAAAACATTTTCTTGATTTAGGTTTATTCCTAACAAGAAATAAAAAATCAATGGAAAATGTGAATTTTCCATTGATGCATCAAAAAAAGAACAGAACATTATTGGAATTAAAAAAATTAAAGATGAAAAATTACTATTTTTTTTATAACTAATCTTTATTATGAAAAAATATAAAGATAAAAAGAGGGCCAAGTGTACAATCCCTCCTCTTGCATAAATATTTACTAGATAATTATGAACATTTTCATTCATACCATCTAATCCTGATCTCACTGAATTGCCTTCAAAATCTAAAGCTGACATTGCGGGTATTTTTGCACTATATCCATGACCACTTAAGTAAAGATTATCATTTTTTATATCAGCAAAAACGTCTTGCCATATTTCTATCCTCCAATTTATATTTACATCAGTCGAATAATACCTACCATCTTTTTTGTATAAGTAATTTACATACTCACCAGGCTTTATTTCTGGTGCTCTATATTGAGTTACTTCATTTATTTTTTCATTTGCAATAGCAACTTTTAATGGACCTGATTGAGTAACAAAAAATACTGACTGGACTGCAATAATTAATGAAACTACTAATAATCCTAGATTTCTAAATAAAGAGACATTTAATAATGATTTTCTATTATGAATTACTTCTAAAATAAAATAAATTAATAAAGATATAAATGCCCCTCTACTTTTATAAAGCAATAATGGGAAATAAAGAAAAGAAAAAATAAATAAAACTTCTAAACCAATTCTTTTTTTATTTAATCTAATAAAAATAAATAATATAGTAACAAACATTATCAGCATATCTGAACCTTTGTGTGGTTCATATTTGTCAGATATTGAAAGAATAAATTCTTGAAATGCAAAAGGTAAGTCATAAATTGCTAAAAAATAAATATAGATTAATACAAATAGCGAAAAATTAAAATATTTTTTTTTGAATCTCCAATTTGTAGTCATTTGATAACCAAGAAAAAAGAAACCTAATGTCCAAATATATGAAGACGCTTTATATGTATATGGATTTAAAAAATTAGATTTTGATAGATAAGATATAACCAGAAACATAAACAGTATTAAAGAGACTATTAAAGCAACATTTGCTTGTATAAATAATTGTAAAGAAGAATCTTTTCTCATCAATATCATAAAAAGCAACAAGCAAATCATAGAGAATAATATTGCAATTTCTCCAATTCTGAAGCCAAATATATAGATACCCAAAAAAGACCTAGTAAAAATAAACGTAAATGCAAAAAAAGTTACAACCAAAAGCCTACTGTATTTATTTTCTAAAACTTTTTTCATGGTTTAATAATTTTTAAATCTTCTTGTTTTAAATCTAGACTTTCTAATATCATTAAAACTGCCCACAAACATAATACACTTCCATGAATATCAGCTCTGTTTTCACCATTCGATATCTTAGCGCCATAATAGTATGTTTGAGATTGATTGATATAATATGAAAAAGCATTGTCTTGTTTATTATATAACTTCTTTATTTGTTCTAGAATTTCAATAAATAATTTATTAATTTCATCTTTTCTATGATTAACTTGTTTTGAACATTTGTAGAGAACATACACAAAATCAACTATGTCGCATCCTTCTGATTCAGGTATATTCGATAAACAAAAATTAATTAACTGTTTGGGATCGTGTATAGGAACATTTATCCAATCAAGTCCTGTAATAATTTTCATAGCACCGTTTATAATTTCTCTTTTGTCAGAAAGATTCGGAGAATGGTAAGAACCTGTGTCTTGAACATAAATTTTATTTGTGAAAGATTCTAGTTCCGAATTATAAATGTTGTTATTAATAGCACTGTAAACACAAAAAGATGAAAATTGAGCTCCTGATGTCCATGGCTTCATCCAATTTAAATTTTCTAAGTGGTTTAATAGATCATTAGTATTTAAAAAAGGCATAGCAACTTTGTGAAAACTCTCTTCTTTTACCTCTGCTAATGTTGCTAAAGCTTGCTTAGTGTCTGCGTTAACAGACTTCAACATTAAATCATTTCTTGAGTCATAATGCTTAATTCCTAATTTTGTAAGTATAAACTTAAGCTGGTACTTCAAACTTTCTGATATATCAAAATTATTAATCGAACTTACTAAATTTTGATCTATAAAAGAATTTTTAGGAAACTGTTTCTCAGTATTTTGAAAAGAGTTAATAAATTTTACCCAATTATCTCTATCTTGGGTACTTAGCTTATCCCAATTTGAAGTCATATAATATATTTTCATTGCATAACAGCTAAATCCAAGTTCTATAGAATTTCCTGCTTTAGTGAGTCCTTCTGGAGTTGGAAAATATTTGTAAATATTATCTTTTTGTAATGTTTTTAAGAAATTAAAAACATTATTAGGAATATCTAGATAAAAATTTGTATCCATTAGTTTTTAAGTATCTTTCTGTAATAGATTGCAAGTTTATTCTTTAAAGTTAAATATATCTGGTCTCTAAATATTTTAAAAAATTTATTTTTAAAAATAAAAAATTTGCCACTAAAAGAATAATTTGAATTCTTTGTTTTAGAATTTACTGACTCAACAAGTACATTGAAAAGCATTAAATACTCTTCGCACATTTTTTGTGCGTTAAAAGGATAATTAATCATCAATTTCTTTATATCATCATAAGTATCAATTATTTCTTCTAATTTTTGTTCAAAATCATTGTCAAATTTTATACCAAAACCATTACAATATTCGGGAATTCCCCCACTATCTTTATACAAAATTGGAAGACCGCATTGAGCAGCTTCAATATGATGGTTGCCAGACGGTTCATTAATTGAAGCTGTAACATAAATATGATGTTTTTTTATTTCATTTGCTAATTCAACTCCAGCAAGGGGTTTTAGTACTTTTGTATTTTCTAGTTTATATTCTGGTAATACATTTCCCACATAAGTAAATTCCAATCTATTTTTCCATTTATCTGTTGATAGTAAATTATTAATGTATTCATATATATCAAATCCTTTATTTCTGTGTGAGCTCCAATGGTGTGTAAATAGTTTTATTTTGTCACCATTTTTTAAGTAAGAACAATTAGAGTCGTTAAATATATTGCTGTTTGACCCAGATAGTATTACTGATGTTTTATTCTTATCCATACTTAAATTTAAATATATATTTTCCATCCACGAACTGACAAATACTACATGGTCAGCAGAATTGCTTGCCTCTAGATAAAAGGCATTTATATTTTCAGTTCCTTTTCTTTCATCACATTCATTAATTCTTTGAACTACTTTTACATCACTATTTACATAGTCTTTATACCTATTAATTTCAATGTGATTAAAACTAGAGGAAGATTCTTTTCTACTTCTAGGGTCTGTCAATAAAATTAAGTCAATATCAGGCTCAGAAAGATCATAAATTACCTCGTGACCATTCTTAATTAAATATTCTGACAAGTTTTTTACGAAAAGGTTCCCTCCACCCCAAGGACCTTCGATAATTTTAGATCCGATACTAATTTTCATAATGGTCTTTAAACATTTTAACGTAATCTTTCATTCCTTCCGGAATTTTATATTTTTGAGAATTTTTAAATGCATAATCTACATTAGGTACTGCTGATTCAAACTTACCTTCTTTAAATATAGATTCTGGATGTAGAATCTCTTGAGCTACTCCTACGTCTGTAGAAACTAGTGGAGTTTTTGTTATAGAACACTCAACTATAGCTTGAGGCCCACCTTCAATTCTTGAGGAAACAATATAAAGATCTAATACATTGTAGAGTTTATTAAGTGTCTGCAAATCAACCATCTCATAATAAATATAAGGTATATCTTTTTCTTCAAAATTATTAATTAAATAATTTCTTCTAGTACCAGATAAAACAACTTTAGCATTTTTGTTGATACTGCATATTTCCTCAACAATATCTAAAAAAATATCAGGACCTTTAATTAATTTTGGGGATATTAAATCATGCCCCTCCGTATCTCTTTGAAAACTACCAATTAAGTAATCTTCTTCATTTAAGTTAAAATCATGTCTTAATTGATTTTTGTTTTCAATGTAAAACCAGTTATTTTGGTTTATCCAGAGTGGTATAGAAATTATTTTTTTATCTGTGATAGTTTCTAGTTGTTTTTTTGTTTTCAATGAAATTACATGATAAAAATCAACATACTTATCTCTTTCAAAGAAGTCTTCCTTTTCTTCTTCATCAAAACTCTTAAAGTCAATATGGTATATCGAACAAACAACATTTTTACTTTTTAAATGTTTTTTAGGTATCTTTTTCCACAACCATGGAGAAATAATCCAAATTATATCTGAAGATCTTAAACTTTCTGTTGATATTTCTGAATTGTACTCATACCAATCTGACCTCATTCGGTCTACAATCCAAGATTCGTTGATTTTAGTTAAAAATATTTTCATGTAATTAAATTTTCGTTTCAAGATAATCTTATAACAAGTAATAAACTACAAGTATGAAAAAGCATCTTATAACAGGAATAACTGGTCAAGACGGTTTATTTCTAGTAAAAAGAATTATTGAAGCTGAACCTCGTTCAAAAGTAATTGGGATCAGCAGGTCTTTAGAAACCTCTTTATTTTATAAGAACCTAAATAGCCTAGGTGTTAAAGATAATTCAAATATTAAAATTCACAATTTAAATTTAAACAATGCTTCAGTTACAGAAGAATTTTTAAAAGACTTGAAACCTGATAGTGTTTACAACTTAACAGGCCCAAGCTCACCATATGAATCAATTCAAAATCCAAATAAGTATAATCAAGTAGAAAATATTTTTAATAATTTAACAGCTGCCTTTATTA
>MDTB01109211.1_pt1 | contig 10596 bp, 7 predicted proteins | sample 811161 | NCBI WGS metagenome assembly MDTB01 (sample SAMN05326650, study PRJNA326480) | marine metagenome | isolation source: seawater | place: Mediterranean Sea | collected 2009
AGACTAATAGTTTCATATTATTCTCCTTTTTGGGCACCTTTATTAAACTTAGCTACCTTATTAAAACTTAAAATGGCAAATATAAACTCCACTTTACTTGGAACTTCAGATATTTTTAATTTTCTTGATAACTCTCATTACCAAACAGTAAGGATAGATAGGAAAATCTTAATGCCTTTTTCTTTATTCGGTATAGAAAGGTTAATAAACAGATTTATTGCTCCTTTACCTTTGTTCTCAAATATATGTTTAAGGCATTATAATATCTCTAGATCTCTGAAAGCAATTAATAAAAATAAAAAATCTGCAAGCGTAATAATTCCATGTAAAAATGAAAAAGGTAATATTGCTAGTGCTATTAGAAGACTACCAGCGTTTACAGATAATATTGAAGTAATTTTTGTAGAAGGTAACTCTACTGATGGAACTTGGAAAGAGATTAATAAAGTACTAAAAGCTAATGACAAAAGAAACAAAAAATTTAATATAAAAGCTTATAAACAACCCTCAAAAGGTAAAGCAGATGCAGTATTTTATGCTTTTGATAATGCTAATAACGATATTTTAATAATTTTAGATGGTGATTTGACTGTTGCTCCAGAGACTTTAAGAAAGTTTTGGAACAAGATTTCTTCTGGGGAAGCTGAGTACATTAATGGTTCTAGATTAATTTATCCAATGGATAATAATGCAATGAGATTTTTAAATTATACAGCAAATAAAATGTTTTCTATACTATTTACTTGGCTTTTAGGGCAAAGGTTTACTGACACATTATGTGGCACAAAAGTAATAAGTAAAAAAAACTATTTAAGAGCAAAAAAGAAAAATAAAGATTTAGGAAACTTTGATCCATTTGGAGATTTTTTTTTAATTTTTGGGGCGTCAAGGTTATGTTTAAAAATTAATGAGGTTCCTATCAGATATAAGGCAAGAGTATATGGAGAAACTCAAATCTCTAGATTTAGTCATGGAATGCTGTTAGTAAAAATGTTAATTTTTGCTTTTCTAAAAATTAAGGCGATATAAATAATAATGATAAAATTTTTTGTTATAAAATTATTAACATTTTTTGATTTTTTTTATAAAAAAAAAATTTTAAAAGCACTTAAAAAATTATTAAATAATGATAAAAAAGTTATTTTTGATGTAGGAGGTCATAATGGAGAAAGCGTACTTTTTTTTAATAGGAATTTTAATTTGCTTAAAATTTATACTTTTGAACCTTTAGAAACTAATTTTTTAAAATTAAAAATAAACACAAAAAAAATAGAAAAAAAAATTTCTTACTTTAATTTTGCGTTAGGAGAAAAAAAAGAAAAAAAAATAATTAAGGAAATGTCAGAGACTTCTTCTTCTACACTTAATGATATTAATGAAAATTCAAAATATTTTAAAAAAAAAAAATTTTTTTTGGGTGTTAAAGCTAAAAATAAAATGTTTGTGGAAAAAAAAGTATTCGTTGATAAAGGTATGAATATAATTAAAAAATTTAAAATAGATAAGATTGATTTACTTAAAATAGATACGGAAGGCTATGAGCTAAATGTGATCAAAGGGTTTGGAAAGAGTATCGATATGGTAAAAGTAGTGATATTCGAACACCACTTTGATTTAATGATTAGGAAGAATTATAATTATAGTGATATCAATTACTATCTGATCAATAGGGGTTTTCATTTAAAATATAAATTTAAAATGCCATTTAGGAAAACATTTGAATATATTTACTCAAAATAAAAAAAAATTTGTTAATAATACATTCATATTATTTTCTATAGCCTTTTTAATTAGATTAATTTATTTAATATTACAAAATCCTAGTACAGAAAAACTATTTGAGGACGAACTTATGTATTGGAATCATTCCCTCAGATACTTAGATAGAGGAATTTTAGAAGAATCAATAAAAGCAGAGAGAATGCATGGTGTTTTTATTTATATAAAGTTACTTTTAATATTAAGCTTAAAAAATCTTAAAGTTTATTTAGTTCTCCAGTCTTTATTAGATGCTTTAAACTGTTTTATTATATACAAAATAGGAAGTCTTATATTACCTAAGCAAAAATTATACATATATATATCAGCTATTATATCTCCATTGATGATAATTTTATCGTCACAAGTTTTATCAGAAACTATTTTTTTATTTTTTTTTACATTATTTCTTTATTTTTTATCAAAAGTTATTATAGAAAATAACAATTTACTTTATAATATGGCTATCGCAGGTTTGTTTTTGGGTCTTTCTACTACAATTAGGTCTATCACATATCCTTTAATATTTTTATTAATTTTACCATTTATTATAATTTTATTTAAAAAAAAAGTTTTGAAATATAAGATTTTTTTTTCTTGTTTGATATTTTTATTTTTTTCTTTATTGCCAATTTCCTCGAGAGTATATGAAAACATTATACTTCATAATTCTTTCTCTTTAACAAATCAGACAGGCAACCATTTAGCCTATTGGGTTGCACCGCTAATCATATCTGAAAGTAAAAATATAAATAGAGCTGATGCCATAGAGTATATTGATAAAATTGCAGATAATTATACGCTGACAGATAATAATTATAAAAATGATAAAATTTTAAGGCAGGTTGGTTTTAAAGCTTTGTCCGAAATTAATAAGGTCGATATAATTTCTCATTGGATTAAAGCTGGACTAATTAATTTAAGCGCACCATCAATATTATTAGATAAGAGTTTAAGATCTTTGCCTCACCCTTCTTTTTATGAGACAGGAAATATTTTACTTTGGTTAAAACTAATTTTAAGTAATTCAGAGTATTATGAATATTTAATTATCTTATTAATAGCCTCTTTTTCAAGTATTTTTACAGTAGTATCTTTTATAGTTGGGTCGGTTTATATTTTTAAAAATAATAGAATAATATTTATTTTAACTAAGCTTTACGTTTTATATTTTTTATTGATAACTGGGCCGGTATTGTCACCAAAATATATTTTTCCTATACTGCCATGCTTATTTTTTTATCAAGGAATTACTTTTTTTAAATTATTTAATTTTTTTAAGAGACTAAATACATGTAATTTTAGAAAAACTTAAAGTTTTTCATATTCTTCTAAAGTTTCCTTAATTCCTGTATTAATATCTATTTTGGGTTGCCATCCTAAATGGTTTATTTTTGTAGTATCCAACCTTTTAAGCATTGTTCCATCTGGCATTCTTTTATTATATGAAAAGCTTCCCTTCCAATCTGCTAATTTAGCTATTGTTTCCGCAAGTTCTTTAATTGAAATTTCTTTTGATGAGCCCACGTTTATAGGTTCAGAAGAAGAGTAATTTTCAGCTAAGAAACGTATCGCGTCAGCTAAATCATCAACATGGAGAAAGTCTCTTTTAGGCTTTCCGGTTCCCCATATCTCTACTTTTTCTTTTTTATATTTTTTTGCAAAGGTGATTTTATTGATTAAAGCTGGTAACACATGAGAGGTTTCTAAGTCATAATTATCGTTTGGTCCATATAAATTTGTTGGCATTATGGTTATAAAATCTTTATTGTATTCTTTGAAGTAATAGCTACACAATTTAAGTCCGGCAATTTTTGCTAAGGCATAACCCTCATTACTTTTTTCTAATGTATTGCTTAACAAAGCTTCTTCTTTAATAGGTTGTTTAGATTCTTTAGGGTAAATACAAGAAGAACCTAAAAATATTAGTTTTTTAACCTTACTATCCGCAGCAGCTTTTATAATATTATTTTGAATCATAAGATTCTCATATAAAAAGCCTGTTTGATCATTTTTATTAGCAAGAATTCCACCTACTTTAGCAGCCGCTAAAAAAATCACCTCAGGGGAGTTCCTTTTTATCCATTCAAATGTTTCACTTTGGTTCGTAAGGTCTAAAGAGGCTCTGTTAACAGTTATCACTTCGAGGTTATTCTTAATAAGATTTTCTGTGATTGCCCTTCCCACCATACCGTTATGGCCAGCGACCCAAATTTTTTTATTTTTGAGATTGAAATTGTAATTTTTTTTCACAATTCAACCTAAAGCTTTAATATCATTTTGAACCATTTCAGATACCATACTTTCAAATGAAATTTTTGGACTCCAGTTTAATTTCTGTCTAGCTTTTCTAGCATCACCCTCTAAATAATCTACTTCTGTTGGTCTAAAATATCTTTTATCAATTTCAATTAGAACTTTATCATTTAAGACATCTTTTCCTTTTTCTTCGAGGCCTTCTCCAGACCAAGCTATATTAATGCCAATTTCTTTGAAAGCTATTTCACAAAAATCTCTTACGGAATAACTTTTACCAGTTGCAAGGACAAAATCTTCTGATTTATTGTATTGTAAGATTCTCCACATTCCCTCTACATAGTCTTTAGCATGCCCCCAATCTCTTTTTGCATCTAAATTACCAAGGTACAGTTTATCTTGTTTGCCTTTTTTTATAGAAGCCACAGCTCTAGTAATTTTTCTTGTAACAAATGTTTCACCTCTTAATGGACTTTCATGATTAAACAATATGCCATTACTTGCAAATAACCCATAAGCCTCTCTATAGTTTACAGTAATCCAGTAAGCATATAGTTTGGCTGCTGCATAAGGGCTTCTTGGTTGAAATTTAGTACTTTCATTTTGCGGAGGTAAAGACTTTCCAAACATTTCTGAGGTAGAAGCTTGATAAAACTTCACTCTTTTTATTAGATTTAAAGTTCTGATAGCCTCTAAGAGTCTTATCGTTCCAAGAGCATCTGAGTTTGCTGTATATTCTGGTGTTTCAAAACTTACTTGTACGTGACTTTGTGCTCCTAAATTATAAATTTCATCAGGTTGTGTTTTTTGTATTATTCTGATCAAGTTCGAAGAATCAGTTAAATCACCATAATGTAAAAAAAAATTTGGATTGTTTTCGTGAGGATCTACATATATACTCTCTAATCGACCTGTATTAAACGAAGAGGATCTTCTTTTTATACCATGTACTACATAATTCTTACTTAGTAGTAATCTGGCAAGATAAGCTCCATCTTGGCCAGTCACCCCAGTAATTAAAGCGGTCTTCTTTTTCAACAAAAATCTCTTATTTTTTCTATATAATTAAATATTATTGAGATATATACTATATTATAAAGGATAAATCTAGTTAAGGTTAAATTGCATCTAAAGTATAATACCATCATATCTATTTTATTTACGGTTCTAGCAACTTGGGTAATTTTCGCGGCAATACCATATTTTAGGCTAAATGGTATTTATCCTCAAATTGACACACAAGTAATATTCCTACATTTACTCTGTGGAATAATGTTTTTTTATTTTTCTAGCTTATTATATTTTAATAAATACAATTTAGAGCAGCTTAAACATCCTTTAATATTTATACCGTTTTTAATTGCGATTTTTGGATTAGTAGCAAGTTTATTTAATAAGAATCCGAATATTTCTTTTTCAGGCTCGCCCCAAATAGGACAAGGGGTTTTTTGGTATTTTGACTTAACAATTATGTCTATTATTTTTTCTCAAACAATGCTGATTAAAAAATTAAGACTTTATATTTTTATAAATGTAATTTTTATTACCTCTTTTATAACTTTCTTCACATTTTTTCCTCATTGGAGAGGTCTTCCAATTAGCTTTTATTATTTTACAGACTATTTGTGTTTTTATGGAGTTTTATGCTTTATTTTACTTACCACTCTTACTAATAAAATTTATCTAAATATTTCAGGCTTTTTTATTTTAGGTTTGTATTTAAGTCTATTAGATAATAGAGCTGCAATTGTTTTTTGGCTAACAACACTATTAGCTGCTTTGTTATATTATTTTTTCAATTTATTTAAAAAGAATAATTTAATTGACCAATTAAAGTGTTTTTTATTTTCAAATGGAATGTTTGTATTTTTAATTTTTTTTATTTCTTTTCTTATACTTTTTTGTTCTATTTATTTTTGGTCTGAAAACTATACCCTATCTCCTGATATTAAAGGTACTTTACTAGATGCGCCAGTTGTAAGAGGTAAAATAATTGAAACCAGTTTATATAGTTTACTTAATTTTAAAAATATAATTTTTGGTAACGGTTGGGGAGCAGTACCAGATCTTCTTTTAGAAAATATGAAAAATTGGCAGTATGATGAACTTAGAGTAGGTTATAATCTTCATTTTCATACGCATAATGAACTTACCGAACATTTAGTTTCATTAGGTTTAATTGGAGGTATTTTATTTTTAGTTTATTTATATTTTATTTTTAAAGAGTCTAGTAAATTTAGCTTTGCTGCAAAATTAGGTTGGCTACTATTTTTTAAAATTAACAGTTTTTGGTTTTTATGGACAGGTACTTTTACAGTATTTGCAGTAGTAGTCAGTTGTTTTATTACTTACAATAACTTATTAATTAAAAAAAACACAATATTTCATAATATTAAATTTAATAGGCTTTATTTGTCATTTCTTACTGTTCCCATAAGCCTTTTTCTTTTTTATGGGGCTTTTATAACTTATCAATCTACAAAAGTTAATAAATTCCTAAATTACAATGCAATAATCGAAAATATAAAAGGCAATGAAAATAGTACTAAAATGGAATGTTTAAATTTTTATGAGGATTATCAAAGGGGAGGTTTTATTTTAGATAGATTTCTTTCAATGTATTCATCTAACGTTATGGCATATAATGTTGAAGATATTAATGAGGAAGCATTAATTGTGTTAAATGAAATAAAATGTAAAGCTAATAAATTAATTGAAACAAAAAATTTCACTTCTTCTTTACTAGCAACAGCTATGAAGGCGGATACTGACTATTATTTCAAGTTTAAAGATATAGATAACAGAAAAGATTTAATAATTAAAAACTATGACAAATGGTTATATAAAGCCCATATTATATCTGAAACTATACCAAATAGAGGTGATTTGCTACTACCATTTTTATCTTATGCTGTAAACAACAATAAAATGGATGATGCAGTTGAAATTTGTAACAAAAATATATTAGGAATAGAAGCATTTTGTAATTTAATAAAAGCAAGTAACTTACTCAATACTTCTTCTCTAGATAATGCAAAAATTAAAAAGAGTATAAAGTTCATCAAAAAAGCTATAAATCAAGGGTTGTTTGATGAGTTAGTTTATGGTTTTTGGTATGGTAAATGTATCGAAGGAAGGAAGGTCTTTTGCAATTATGGCATTAAGGGAATACCTTTGTCACCGGATATAATATTTCTTATATCAAATCAAGAAAAGCTTCAGCTAGAGCGTATTATCAATTAGGAACGTGGCATAATTGCAACAATTTTAGATATTTTTAAAATGTAGAAAAACTTATTTTAAAATATCAATTTATGAGTATACTAAATAAGTTAAACAATTGTTTATTAATGGAGAATATTATGAATTTTATTAAAAATATATTAGTACTAAGTTTGCTAGCGTTATCAGCCTTAGTATTAAATAGTAGAGCTTATGCTTACGGAGACTATGGTTTAAGTTGTACTAACGATGTATATGGCGTCCATTTAGGGTACGTCGGGGCGGCTGGTACCACTACAGCTAACTATGGAGTTTACGCCGGTTTAGACTGCGCTTACTCTGGAGGCGGAAGAACAAATAGTTCAGCTATCGTAGGTGGTGATATTACTCGTATGGCTGCTAACGCTGTCATAGGTGCTGTAACAGGAAGATTATCTGCTGCAATGAATAACAATAGTGATACAGCAGCGCATATGTCATATTCTAATAATGGAAATGGTATTGGAATGGCAGCTAATCATCTTGTAGGTGGCTTAAGTATTTGGAGTAATTTCAGTAATTCTAATTTTGAAAATGATCAGACTTTTACTAGTGTCCAATTAGATAGTAATGCTTATGATGGTGATTCATCAGCAGTTACTGTTGGTTTGGACAAAAGATTAGGAAATATGCTAGTTGGTCTTGCATACACTACATTTGACTCAGATATAACTGTATCTGTAAATAAAGGTACTATAAAAACTGAAGGAGAGACTATTGGTCTTTACTTTGGGTTAAATACAGGAGCATTAAGTATTTCAGCTGGAGCTGGTCAAGGTGAGTATGAATTCGATACTGAAAGAACAGACCTAGGAAGTGATTTAAAAATTACTGCTAGTGATATAACAGCAGATGTAACTTACTTTCACGCTGGAATTGCTGGTGAGATAAGCAGAGGTAAATTATCATTTTCACCAAGAGTAAATTATAGAAGCTTTGATATAGATATGCCTGCTTTTACTGACGTTGTACCAAATGACGGTAACTCTATAACTGGAACTGGTGGCTCAGGTCAGGCAGCAGTCTTTACTACTGCTGATGAAGCTGTTGCTGGAAAGACTTACAGCACTAATATGACAGAAGCAGGAATTAGTATTGCTTTATCTGCAACAAGCAAATTAGTACCATTCGTAGATCTAGCTTATGTTAATGAAGATACAACATCAGCAGCATATAATAATGAAGCTCTAAGTGATGGCTCGGCTGCAGATTTAGCTGCATCTGCTCCTGATGGATACATAACCTACGGTGGTGGAGTAATGCTTAACCTAAAGAGTAAGCTTAATGGTTATATTTCTGTGCAAGAAGTCACAAATAGAGATGATTATTCTGAAACCTCAATCTCTGGTTCTTTAAAACTGAGATTCTAGTATCTGAATAATAGTAAACTTATAAATCCTTCCCTTTAGTATAGGGAAGGATTTTTTTTATTCAGTTGATCTAAATTTTGTTTTTTGAATTAAAAATATAGTTGTTAAAGGTACAACCAAAGTAATTATCATAAGACTAATTAATAGATTATCTAAATTATCATAGTTAGCCTTAGTTAAAACTTCTTTAGATTGAGTATCTATAACTTCTCTGCTGATTACGAAAACTTTATTTAAGTAACTTGTAAATAATTCTCTAGCAGACAAAGCAATATTAGTGAAAGATGCAAATACTGCAAAAAATGTAGCTTTGTATTTTGATGGAGCATTATTTGCGATCCAAGCTAACATAGGTATCATAGCAACTTGAGCTAAAGGGGATTCAACTGCTGTATTTAAGATAGCTATAAATTTGGCATCGACTAAGCCGTTAGTTACGATACTTGTATATTGATGCAATTCGTAATACATAAATAAGCTTGGAGAGTATAAAGTAGCCGAAAGTATACTTAGAACTATAAAAAGCTTAGCTAAAGATGCTTTCATCATTGCTTTTCTTAAAACAATCATTCCTATTAAAGTAATTAAAGCTGATGTTATTGATAGTAAGGAAAAAAAACTTTGATTAAATCCGAGAATATCGATCTCAAACCAATTCAAACCTGCTCCAGGGCTCGGCATTGCTCTAAATACAAATATTATTATAGCTGTACCTACAATAGTATATCGGTCTTCTTTTTTTAAATCTTTTATTAGCAGGCGCATCAAAATTGCAACTAATAATAATGAACTAATCAAAATGATTTCCCTGGAGAATGGCATATTTAAGGTACCAAAAAAAACTGTAAAAATAACGAAGGTGCAACTTCCTAAAAATATTTGATAATCTAAGGTGGTTGTTTTAAATTTTGAAGCTTTAGTTTTATTTTTATTCAAAAAATGAAATAAGACAATTCCTGATACAGATATAGCAGGAATTATCAATGCATATAGATAAATTTTCCCATAGAGTAAATTTATATTAACATAATTTTCATTCACGCCTTTAAAAATAATAAGGTTTATCAAACCTACTATAAGTGAGCCAAGTATTATAGCAAACCTTCCGTATAACTGAACAACAGTATGTTCTTTTTTAGTATTATGTTTTTTTGCTTTTTTAGTGATATTTTTAAAACGTGGTTCTACTGCTTCGACAGTCATAGCATCTGCAACAACATCCTGTAAAACATAACCTATAGGTGTAAGAATTGAGCTAAGTATGAACCACGTTTTAATTTCCAAATATTGAAGCATAGTGCTCTTGTGTACAAGGATGCCATACATGATTAGTAGACTTATTGATACAAGAAAAGCCCCTAAATATACAAAATATTGTTTAAGACTCCAATATCTATCAATTAAAAACCCTACAGGCATCTTTAAAGCCCACGGTATTCCTGCCCAGAAACCTATGGATGCAATAAATGCTGCTGACAGGCTTAAAAAATCTTTGATGAAAAAAATTCCAACAATACTTGTTAGTCCTGAGACTCCTGCAGAGGCATAAATTAATAGGGGTGGTAAATATACTATTTTAAAAATAGGCATTTTAAATTATCTTTGATATATATCCTTGAACCTTTTTATGTCATCTTCCTCTAAATATTCACCAGTTTGTACCTCTATCATAATAAGGTCTTTTTTAGATTTATTTTCTATTCTATGAACTTCTCCTTTTTTAATAAAAGTTGATTGATTTGCATTCAATTTAAATTGTTTTTTTCCTTTAGTAATGAATGCAGTGCCATGAATAACAACCCAGTGTTCTGAACGTTTAAAGTGTTTTTGCAATGAAATTTTATGACCTGGTAAAATATGTAACTTCTTTACTTTGTAGCCATTACCCTGATCTAAATTAATAAAATTTCCCCAAGGTCTATTTGATTCTGATTCATTTAAAATTTCTTTA
>MDTB01134424.1_pt1 | contig 10595 bp, 8 predicted proteins | sample 811161 | NCBI WGS metagenome assembly MDTB01 (sample SAMN05326650, study PRJNA326480) | marine metagenome | isolation source: seawater | place: Mediterranean Sea | collected 2009
TCAGTAATTTTTAGTTTGCCTAAACGATCTTCAAAATGAATATCAACTCCAGCTACATAAAATACAAAATCATACTTATTTTTATTAAGTTCCTTTAAATTTTTATTTAGAATATTTAAATATTCTTCGTCTTCCATTTTATCTTTGAGCTCAATATCAATATCACTTTTCGACTTTTTTGCTGGGTAATTAGAGGCACAATGCATACTAAATGTTAGAACATTTTTATCACTCTTAAATATTTCTGAATTTCCATTACCCTGATGAACATCTAAATCAATTATAAGAATTTTTTTAGCGTAACCTTTATTTTTAAGATAGTTAGCTGCAACTGCCACATCGTTAAACACGCAATAACCAGCCCCAAAATCGAAAGTCGCGTGGTGACTACCGCCAGCAGTGTTACATGCAAGTTTTGAATCTAAAGCCAATTTACTCGCTAAAACCGTTCCCCCAGTGGCAACAAAAGATCTTTTTACTACGCTGTCATTAATTGGAAATCCAATTTTCTTTTGGGCCTTGATATCCAAAGTTTTATTTTTTATATGATTAATGTACTCTATAGAATGTGATGTTTTTAGAGTTTCAAAAGAACATTCCTTTGGAATATGGAATTTTTTGACTACGCCTCTTTCTAGAAGGTGTTTAGCTAAAGCGCCAAATTTTTTAATAGGAAATTTGTTATCATCATTTATTTTTGCAACATAATCTGGATGATTTATTACAGGTAATTCCATAATTTTAACCTATACTGTAATATTATCTTTTTTAAAGAGGTCAAATGATAAAAAAATATAGGTGGAAATGTAGAGTTTTATTAGTCAAAACTCCTGATTACAAAAATCAGAAGTATAAAAAAGCAAAAGAGCTTTATGAAAAGGATATTAAACATTTTCATAAAAGGATCATTAAATTAGTATCCAAAAGAACTGGTAAAGATTTTTCAGTTGAGTTATTTGGTTTTGACGGTGCGAAAAAACAAACATTTAAAAATTTTAATAGTAGGAAAATTTTCAAAATAATCGATCTAATGCCTATGTCTAAAATTTTTAAAGATAAAAAGATTAAACCATTAAATTTATCTTTGTTTTCTGATTATAATCCTAAAACAACTACCCATGGTCTTGGATTCAAGGATAAAGAAAAAGCTTTGTACACAGTGAAAGCTATAAAAAACCGAGACTTAAAATATCAAGTGAATGTAATAGCAACTATGCTAGGAAGAGCAAAAAAACATCCGTACAAAACTAAAAACATGAAAGACGCGATAAAAGTTTTTAGTTTATGGATGAAAAACTACAAAAAAAATAGGAGGGCCTAAAATTTAAGCAGTTTGTTCAAGGCAAACATCTTTAATAATAGGAACAGTAGTGCAATCTAAACACTTGTTCTCTTTTACTAAACAACCTTCACCTATAATTTTAACGTCAACAACCCTGTCACATTGAGAGCATGTAACTGGTATTGTTAAACCACATTTTTTACAGCTATAAGTTTTCATAATCACAGCCTAAATAAAATTTATTAGAGTTCAATCACTATGTTTAATAGTGAAAATCATTATCAAAAATAACTGAGGAAATTACTTTTAATGATAATCATTAGCAAAGATATTTTATTAAGATAAATTTAACAGTTATCTCTCTATACACATAGCAATACCCATACCCCCACCGATACATAAAGTTGCTAAACCTTTTTTTACATCTCGTTTAATCATTTCATGAATAAGAGTAACTAGTATTCTAGTACCCGACGCTCCGATAGGATGACCTAAAGCAATAGCGCCACCATTAACATTCACTTTTTCCTCTGGTATAGAAAGTGTTTTTAAAACAGCAAGACTTTGAGCGGCAAAAGCCTCATTTATCTCAAAAAGATCTACATCTTTAATACTCCAGCCTGCTAAATCCAAAGCTTTTTTTGAGGAAGGTATGGGTCCGGTGCCCATTAGTGCAGGATCAACACCGCAACTTGCCCAAGATCTAATTGTTACTAATTTTTCAATTTCTCTTTTTCCGACTCTTCACTAGACATTATTGTAACTGCTGCGGCCCCATCATTTATTCCTGAAGCGTTTCCAGCAGTCACCGTACCATCTTTTTTAAAAACAGGTTTTAATCTAGACAAAGTATCTAGATTTAGACCTTCTCTAGGATGTTCATCTTTTATAAAATTTACTTGAGCTTTTTTGGATTTAATCTTAAAATTAACTATTTCTTCTTTAAATTTATCTTTTTTTTGAGCATGTAATGCTTTTTCCTGAGATTTTAATGAAAATTTATCTTGTTCTTCTCTAGTAATTTGAAATTTCTCAGCAACGTTTTCTGCAGTAATGCCCATATGATAATCATGAAATGCATCCCAAAGACCATCTTTAATCATTGTATCTATCATTTCCGAGTTACCTAATTTTTTACCATCTCTTAAATGAATTGCATGTGGAGACAGAGACATATTTTCTTGTCCACCAGCTATAATTATTGTTGAGTCTTGTGAGTTGATACTTTGAAATCCAGAGGCTACTGACCTTATACCTGATCCACAAACTTGATTCACTATGTAAGCTGGTGTCTCTTTTGGAACACCAGACATTATAGCGGCTTGCCTTGCAGGGTTTTGACCTGTTCCACCTGTCAATACTTGACCAAATATAATTTCATCTATTTGATTTGTTTTTAAAGAAGATCTTTTAATACATTCATTAATTACCGCTGAGCCTAACTCCGATGCTGGGACGTTTTTCAAAGATCCTCCAATAGAACCTACAGCAGTTCTAGCAGCCGAAGTAATTACAATCTTTTTCATTGATAATAATTTAACAATTTAGCTTGCCTTTGCAATTAAATTATATTTTTTCAAGCTTGCAACGGTAATTGATAAAATCAAAAAAATATAAGTAGCGTTAGTTGTTGTGAAAAAACTACCAGTGCTTTTTAAAGGAAAAAACTCTGCAATTAATAATATAAAAAAAGGTAATAACTGGTAGCTTTGAAAAATGTCCAGTTTATAAAACTTTTTGTAAGAAATATTTGATATCAAAATTTTCACAAGAATTATTAGCAAAATAGTCAAGCCAACAATTCCAATTTCTGTCAAAATTTCTAAGTAATAATTATGAGGGTGCATGTTACAAACTTGTCTTTTTTCAAACCTTTCATCTAAATTGAAATCTGGTTTTATATTAGGTCTTTTGTGACAATAATACCTAAAATTTTTAATGCCCCCACCAAAATATTTATTCATAAGCCAAGTTTGGTAAAAAGTAGAAAATTGCTTTATGTAAGTAGGAGCTTCATTTATTTCCTTTTTTTCAGAAATTATAAAAAATGTTATTTGTTTAATCTGTAATTTAAAATTTCCAAAATTTGCCGAAACAGTTTTGTTTGTATTATAAAGAATTGAAAAAATAATTATCAATATTAAAGAAATAGGTAATAAAAACTTTGTTAATTTTTTCTGAATTAAAAAAATTAAAAATATACATAGTACAAAAAGAAGTAAGGGCATTCTATTACCAGCAAGAATAATTCCCGATAAAAAAACCATTAAAAAAATAAAGTTTATGAAAATTAATTTTTTTGATTCAAGGTTTTTGCGAAAAAAAAATGTGAAAAAAAAAGCAAATAAAGAAAATCTTTGGATATAGCTCCCTGCAATTAATTCATCTCCAAATGGGCCACTTAATTTTCTACTAGAAATTTCGTAACCAAAAAGATCCTTTCCCCATATACTTTGTATAAAAATATCTAAACATACAAAAAGAGAAAAAAATGCAGCAGAAACGAAAAAGAATTTTAGATTTATTTTTTTATTCTCAATTAAAAATTTTATAATTAAATAAAGAAGAAAAAATCTTAAAAAAAAAATCGATTTGATTGTGGTGTAGGCAGGACCTCTCCACATAGAAAAATCATTATAGCCAATATAAAATTTTATATCATTAAAAATTCCTGAAAGTAAAATTAACACGAAAAAAGAAAAAATTATTTTGTCTAAAGTACTTAAAATTGTTTTAAAAATTAAAGATTTATAAAAACAAAAAGAGATTATAATAAAAAGAATTAAGGAAAAATTTATTATTGTATTTCCCAATATAAATGCCAAGGGAAAAAAAGATAGCATCAAACTTAATAGGAGATTTTCCTCCTTTTTGCCATTATTGATTAATTTCTTAAACATAAAATAATTTTTTTATATAATAATCTGTATTAATTCAATTTTAAATCATATATTAATAAATCATTCATTCAGCGCCTGTAGCTCAACTGGATAGAGCGCTTGGCTACGGACCAGGAGGTTCTGGGTTCAAATCCTAGCAGGCGCACCATAATAATTGATCTTTTTTTTAAAAAGTTTATAAGTTTTTTTATGAAATTTTTTTCTAATTTATCACTACAAAAATCTGTAATCTTATTTTTTGTAATAGTATTTATAATTATTACATTATTAACTTTCATTTTATAAATAAGTAATAGTTAAAAGTACCAAGCCTAGAAACACTCTATAATAAACAAAAACATTTAAGCTAAACTTATTAATATATTTTAAAAAAAATTTTATTGTAAGAAATGAAAAGAAGAAAGAAATAAAAATTGAAAATAAATTCAACTGAGTAAATATTACATCTTCAGATAGTAATAAATTTTTCAAACCAAAAATAGAAACAGCACCTAAAATTGGTATTGAAAAAAGAAATGAAATTTTTGCTGAATCCACTCTTTTAAATTTTAGCAATCTTGCTGCTGTAATAGCTATTCCCGATCTACTAACACCAGGAATAAGTGCTAAAATTTGAAGCAAACCTATCAAAATAATTGATTTGTAATTAAGATTATCTTCAATATTTTTTTCTAATTTACATTTATCACTGATATAAAGTAAAATTCCGAATAATACGGTTGTCCAAGCAATTACTTCTATATGTCTAATTTTTTCTATAATATTTGACTCGACTAAAAAATAACCAACTATCATTATAGGTATAGAAGAAACTAATATTTTAAAAAAAATAATTTTATTATTTAAAAAACTTATTATGTCGTTTCTGAAGTAGAATATAACGGCAATAAATGATCCAATGTGCAAACTTACATCAATGGACAAAGTTTGGTTAACAAAATTAAATCTATCAGAGATTAAAATTAGATGAGAAGACGAACTTATTGGTAAAAATTCTGTAACGCCTTGAACTAAAGATAAAATAAATATTTCAATCACTTTAAAAGGCTAAAACTAAAGATTGTTTTTTTATTGGCAATTGTGAATGCATATCAGGTATGCAAAAAAAGACATTATTTTTTTGAGGTTTTTCTTATATAGGTAACTAATATTGACCTTTAAATGCTGTTAATCAATTGAAACTTAACATAATTAACTCTGATATGACAAAAAAAATGCTTCAATTTGTAGAAGTTAAAAAGGAAACACCTGAAAAAAGAAATACTAATAAAAGAAAAGGTGATTTCAACGAGATTTACAAAGATTACATTACTAATAAAGCTACAGAGCAATCTAGCAGATGCTCTCAGTGCGGAGTTCCCTTTTGCCAAATACATTGTCCATTAAGCAATAACATACCTGATTGGTTAAAGTTAACTGCAGAAGGTAGACTTAAAGAGGCTTATGAAGTATCACAAAGCACAAATAATATGCCAGAAGTTTGCGGTAGGATTTGTCCGCAAGACAGACTTTGTGAGGGAAATTGTGTAATTGAACAATCAGGTCATGGAACGGTCACTATAGGTTCAATTGAGAAATATATTACAGATACTGCTTGGGAAAAAGGTTGGGTTAAACCTTTCAAAGTAAAAAGAGAATTAAAACAATCAGTTGGAATTATAGGCGCAGGTCCTGCAGGAATGGCTTGTGCTGAAGAGCTTAGAAAATCAGGTTATCAAGTAACTATTTATGATAGGTATGATAGGCCTGGTGGACTATTAATTTACGGAATTCCAAATTTTAAATTAGAAAAGTTTGTTGTTGAAAGAAGGACAAAGCTTTTGAAAGAGAGTGGTATACAGTTTGTGCAAAATTTTGAAGTAGGTAAAGATAAAACTTTGTATGAGCTTAGAGAAATACATGACGCAATTTTGATTGCTACTGGAGTTTATAAAGCTAGAGAAATAGATATACCTGGTCATAATCTTAAAAACATTTTCCCAGCAATGGACTTTCTAACCGCATCCAACAGGAAAGGATTAGGTGATGAAGTAAAATTATTTGACGACGGTACATTAAACGCTGAGGGAAAAGATGTTGTTGTAATTGGTGGAGGAGATACAGCTATGGATTGTGTTAGGACATCAGTTAGACAAAAAGCTAAGTCAGTAAAATGTTTATACAGACGTGATCGGGAAAACATGCCAGGCTCATCAAGAGAGGTAGGAAATGCTATTGAAGAAGGAGTGGAATTTGTTTGGTTAACCAGTCCAAAAAGTTTTGTTGGTGATACTCATGTTAAAGCTGTTGAAGTAAATAAAATGAAATTAGGTGAACCAGATTCTTCAGGTAGACGAAGACCTGAAATTGAAAAAGGATCTGAGTATAAAATTTCTGCAGATCTTGTGATTAAATCATTAGGATTTGATCCAGAAAATTTGCCAAAATTATTTAATGCGAAAGAATTAGTGATTTCCCAATGGGGCACAATTAAGATTGATTTAAAATCAATGGAAACTAATCTCGATGGTGTTTTTGCTGCAGGTGATATTGTAAGAGGTGCCTCTTTAGTGGTGTGGGCAATAAGAGATGGAAGAGATGCCGCAACACAAATAGGTAAATTTCTTAAATTAAAAATTAGTAAAAATAAATCTGAAGCAGCGGCTTAACTTTATGAAAAATTATAAAAAAAATAAAAAAATTTTAGAACAAAGTTTTAATTACAAAGCAGAAATGGAGCATGACGCTTGCGGTGTCGGGCTAATTGCATCGACTAACGGTAAGAAATCTAGAAAAATTGTTGACTTTGGAATTGAAGCATTAAAAGCTATTTGGCACAGAGGCGCAGTAGATGCTGATGGAAAATCAGGCGATGGTGCAGGTATACAAATTGAGATAGCTCCAGATTTTTTTAAAGAAAAAATTTTATCAACCGGTCACACTCTTGATGAAAATAAGAGAATCTGTGTTGGAATGGTATTTCTTCCGAGAACAGATTACTCTGAGCAAGAAAAATGTAGAGAAATTATTGAGTCCGCGCTTCTAGCTGAAAATTACTATATATACGGTTGGAGACAGGTTCCCATTAATCCAAGTGTACTTGGTAAAACAGCGGATCAAAATCGACCAGAAATAGCTCAAGTAATGTTTAAAAAAAATGAGACGTTATTAACTAATGATCTTGAACGAGATTTGTTTGAGACAAGAAAAAAGATTGAAAAAGTAGCACGGGATAAACAAATCAAGGACTTTTATATTTGCTCATTCAGCTCGAGATCAATTGTTTACAAAGGAATGTTTTTAGCTGAAATGTTATCCGAGTTTTACCCAGATCTAAATGATAAAAAATTAACTTCTAGATTTGCAATCTTTCATCAAAGATACTCAACTAACACCTTTCCTAGTTGGGACCTTGCTCAACCTTTTAGAACGCTAGCACATAATGGGGAGATAAATACAGTTAAGGGAAATATCAACTGGATGAAGATACACGAACAAGATATGTCAAGTCCACTTTTTAAAGATGTAAAAAATTTAAAACCAGTTATTAGAAGTTCCTCTGACTCGGGTGCTCTTGATAATGTTTTTGAACTCTTAACTCATTCAGGAAAATTAGCTCCGTTAATTAAATTAATGATGATCCCAGACTCATGGTCAAAGAGAAGTAAAACAGTACCAAAAAATCATCAAGATTTATTTAACTTTTTAAACAGCACTATTGAACCATGGGATGGTCCAGCCGCTATTTGCGCGACAGATGCCAAATGGGTTTTGGCTTCTTCCGATAGAAATGGGTTAAGACCTCTTAGATATTCAATTACTTCAGACAACTTATTTTTTGCAGGATCAGAAACTGGTATGATAAAAATTCCAGAGGAGAAAATTATTGAGAAAGGAAAACTTGGCCCGGGTCAAATAATTGCAATTGATTTAAAAAAGGGAAAATTATTTAAAGATAAAGAAATAAAGGATCTTTTAGCTAAAGATTATAAAAATATAATAAACAAATCATAGATTTAGAGAAAAAAATATCCTCTGAAGACGAAAAGCCAAATTTTTTAAGCGATGATTTAAGAAAAAGACAGTACCTGTCAGGACTGAGCATAGAGGACTTAGAGTTGATACTTCACCCAATGGCTGAGGAAGGTAAAGAGGCATCAGGTTCAATGGGTGATGATACACCCGTGGCAGTTCTATCTAGTCATTTTAGACCTGTCTCACATTACTTTAGACAAAACTTCAGCCAAGTGACTAATCCTCCGATAGACTCTTTAAGAGAAAATAAAGTCATGAGTTTAAAAACTAGATTTGGAAACCTAGGAAATATCTTAAATTTCGACAATCTGACTGAAGAAAATATTTATGTCTTAGATAGTCCAATATTAACTAACTCACAATTTAAAAAGTTTAAAAAATTTTTTTCTAAAAAATTAAAAGTAATTGACTGTACTTTTGATATTGGGAAATCTCTTAAAGAAAGAATTGAGTCAATAAGAGAAGAAGCAGAGACAGCTGTTAGAGAAGGAAGCGCTTGCTTAGTATTATCTGATAAAGATATTTCAAATCAAAAAGCAAGCATTCCAAGTATATTAACTGTAGGAGCTATTCATTCTCACTTGGTAAAACATGGTTTACGAGGCTATTGTTCTTTGAATGTTGAGTGTTCTGATGCAATGGATACCCACTCTTTTGCTATTTTAATAGGAGTTGGCGCTACGACAGTAAATCCATACTTAGCAATAGATAGCATTTATCAAAGATTTGAAAAAAAATTATTTGGTAAGTCTGACTTTGAAACGTGTGTGATTAAATTTAAAAAATCAATTGACGCTGGTCTTTTAAAGATTATGTCAAAAATGGGCATCTCGGTAATTAGCTCTTATAGAGGGGGATGTAATTTTGAGGCAGTGGGTTTAAGTAGAGCAATTGTTTCAGATTACTTTCCAGGAATGTCCTCAAGAATTTCAGGAATAGGTATAATCGGAATCGAGAAAAAAATCAAAGAGCTACATGAAAAATTTAATGCCAAAAATATATTCACTCTGCCTATTGGAGGCTTATATAGATATAGGAAAAGTGGAGAAGATCACCAGTATCAAGGTAAACTTATTCACTTACTACAAAGTGCTGTTGGGGTCGGTTCTTATGAATCATATAAAAAGTATTCAGCTGGAATTCATAATTTACCGCCAATAAATATAAGGGATTTACTAGAGTTTAAAAAACAAAGAGAACCAATTGATATTAACGAAGTAGAGCCTATTGAAGAAATCCTAAAACGATTTGGAAGTGGAAGTATGTCTCATGGAGCGTTATCTGCAGAGGCTCACGAAACTTTAGCTGTAGGCATGAATAGAATTAAAGGCGCTTCTTGTAGTGGGGAGGGGGGAGAGGACGCTAAAAGATTTAAAACTTTACCTAACGGAGATAGTGCGAATTCAAGAGTAAAGCAAATTGCATCTGCAAGATTTGGAGTAACTGTTGATTATTTAAATAATGCAAATGAAATAGAAATTAAAATTGCTCAAGGAGCTAAACCAGGTGAAGGCGGGCAACTTCCTGGTTTTAAAGTTACAGAGGAAATAGCGCGATTAAGACATTCTACACCAGGCGTGACTTTAATATCACCACCACCACATCACGATATTTATTCTATAGAGGACTTGGCCCAATTAATTTATGACTTAAAACAAATTAATCCGGGCGCAAGAGTAGGTGTTAAATTGGTTGCATCTACTGGTATTGGGACAATAGCAGCAGGTGTAGCTAAAGCAAAGGCAGATATTATTTTGATATCTGGTCACTCAGGTGGGACTGGTGCAAGTCCACAAACAAGTATTAAATATGCAGGTATACCTTGGGAGATGGGTTTAACAGAAGCAAACCAAATTCTCACATTAAATAATTTAAGACATAACGTAACTTTAAGAACGGATGGGGGATTAAAAACCGGCCGCGATATTGTAATGGCTGCTATGATGGGAGCAGAAGAATATGGAATGGGCACATCATCTCTAGTTGCTATGGGATGTATTATGGTAAGACAGTGTCATTCAAACACATGTCCGGTTGGAGTTTGTAGTCAGGATGAAGCTTTGCGGGAGAAATTTAATGGCACTCCTGAGAAAGTAGTAAATTTATTTAAGTTTGCTGCAACCGAAGTGAGGGAAATTCTTGCTTCTCTTGGTTTTAAATCAATTAATGAAATTATAGGAAGAACAGATTTATTAACTCAGGTAAACAAAGGTGCATCTAACTTAGATGATTTAGATTTAAATCCACTATTAGTTCAAGCTGATCCAGGTGAAAATCTAAGATATTGTAAAGACAAACATATAAATGAAGTACCAGATACTCTTGATGAAAAGATTTGGTCCGAGATAAAAGATAAGATTAATACAAACTCAGAAAATAAATTTAATTTCGAGATAGAA
>MDTB01194362.1_pt1 | contig 10595 bp, 10 predicted proteins | sample 811161 | NCBI WGS metagenome assembly MDTB01 (sample SAMN05326650, study PRJNA326480) | marine metagenome | isolation source: seawater | place: Mediterranean Sea | collected 2009
AATGATAGTTTATTAAATATTATTTTATAGTTTCTTTCACAACTAAGGTTTTTTACTTTTAATAAATACTCTTTGCTCATCAAAAAATTAATTTAGTACTCTTTTATCTTGTATTACTAATCCATCATTTAATATATCGCCTTTCTTTACTAAAGAAACATTAATATTAAGCTTAAAATTACTTTTAAAAAATTCTTTTACTTTATTTTGCAGTTCTACATCATGTATATTTGTCTCACAAAAAAGCTCACCATTATCCAAGAGTTCTTTTGTATTAATAACAAATTTTACTTTAGAAATTTCTTTAAAACTGTCTGTTATTTTATTTATTTGGTCAGGCGTTACAAATATTCCTTTAAATTTTGTTGATTGATCGGCTCTTCCCATCCAACCATGGATTCTGAAATTTGTTCTTCCACAAGGGCTAGGATCTATTATAATTTTTGATAAGTCTCCAGTTCCTAATCTGATCATAGGGTAGTCAGAATTAATTTTTGTAACAACTATTTCTCCAACCTCTCCTGGAGGCAAACTTTTGGATGTTCCTGGTCTAACAATTTCCAAAATAACATCCTCTTCAATTAACATGCCTTCCGTCAGATTGTTTCTACTGTCTTTTGTTTCATAAGCTATGCAGCCTATCTCTGCAATTCCATACATTTGAACAACATCAACCCCTTCTTCAGCTAACTTTTCCCTCAATGGTGGAGGAAATGGTTCTGCTCCCACTAAACCTTTTTTAAGAGAAGATATGTCAATTTTTTTTTCTTTTGATTTTTCTAATAAGATTTTAAGAAAAGATGGTGTTCCTAAATAAAATGAAGGCCTAAGATTTTTAATAGTTTCTAACTGTAGTTCAGTATTCCCTATACCCCCTGGTATTACTGTACATCCAATGTTATTGCAGGCTTGCTGCATCATAATACCTGCTGGCCCTAGATGGTAAGAGAAAGTATTATAAGCAATGTCTTTTTCTCTCAAACCAGCTGCATATAAACTTCTAGACATATTCCAAAAATCATTTTTATTTCCTGGTTCATAAATTGGACCTGGTGATGCAAACATAAATGGGAATTGGTTATACGGCTTGGTATTAAGGTTTCCAAAAGGAAAAGCATTTTTTTGTAATAAAGGAAATGAAGACTTCTTTGTTATAGGAAGTTGTATTAAATCTTCTCTACTATTAATTTTTGATAAATCAATGCCACTTAAAATATTATTCCAGCCTTTAGATACGTCCACTATATTTTTAATTCTTTGAGAAAAGTTTTTAAATAGTACTTTTTCTCTAACCTCTCTTTCTAAAGTTTCATTTTTATCAAAAAAAGAGCCTTTAAAACCAAAGTCTTTTACAACCAACGTTTTCTCCTCTTATATGATTTAAGGTTTTTGAAAGACTTTCTCTCACCTTTGCTCCCTCCTAAATAAAACTCTTTTACATCCTCGTTGTTTGCTAGAACTTTAGATGAGCCTTCTAAAACTATTTTTCCATTTTCCATAATGTATGCTCTATTAGAAACATTTAAAGCTAGTCTTGCATTTTGCTCCACAAGTAAAATAGTTATACCTAATTCCTCATTAAGTTTTTTTATAATACCAAAAACTTCCTTTACTAATAATGGAGATAGACCCATAGAAGGTTCATCCATAAGAATTATTTTGGGCTTAGCCATTAATGCTCTTCCAATAGCTAACATTTGTTGCTCCCCTCCAGATAAATATCCAGACAAACCATTTCTTTCTTTAAGTCTTGGAAAGTAATTTAAAACTTTTTCTATATCATCATTAATATTTTTTCTATCTCTTCTAGTATGTGCTCCAAGCCGAAGGTTTTCTAGTACTGTCATATCTGCTATACACCTCCTGCCTTCCATAACCTGAAATAATCCACTTTTAACAATTTCTGATGGATTAGAGTTTGTAATCTCCTCATCTAAAAAACAAATATTACCTTTTGTAACTTCTCCATCTTCATTTTTTAACAATCCAGATACGGCCTTTAATGTAGTTGATTTGCCTGCTCCATTTGCGCCTAATAAAGAAACTATTTCTCCCTCTTTTACTTCAAGGCTTAGACCTTTAATAACTAATACTACTTCGTTATAAACTACCTCTATATTTTTTAACTCTAACATATTGAAAAAAATTTAATCTTAATAGCCTCTCCACTCTGGCCTTCTTGGCAGTGTAACTTGATCTACTTTGACTAATTCAATAATTTTCTTGTTCATTAGCTCTTCCACAGTGATTTTTTCTGTATTTCCATTAACTTTAACTTTGTAGATAGGAACGTCCATTAGTCCTCTGTGATCATCCTCCTTCCAAGTTGAAGGCAAACAAACTCCATCAAGCCCTTTTGGCGTCCAATTTTCCTTTTCATACATTGCTTTTTTAATTCCTTCTCCGCTAAAGTCATCATTACTCATTGCTAACTCCATTGCTTCTGCTATGTAAAACATTGTACAAACTGCTGAAATGTAATGGACTGACCTATATTTGTTTTTTTTTCCAGAAACTCCAGATACTTCTCTTATTAAATCCATACCTTTGTTTTTATTCCCCCATACAGAATTTGTTCTAACAGCAAAAACTACTCCATCCGCAGCTTTTCCAGAAGCTTTTATGACAGGCTCATCCACGCCCCATACATTTGTCATAAACTGGGTTTTCACCCCCACTGTGTTGCATGCCTTTAATAAAGAAGTTGTAGAATTAGAGGAATTAGCAAGATAAGCATAATTTGCTTCAACTTGTTTTAAAGTCAAACATTGCGCTGTGAAGTCTCCAGGCGCCAAGGTATAATTTATAACCGATAAAACCTCAAAACCTAGTTCTTCAGCATAATCTTGGCAAGCCTTTTTGGGAGCATTAGGATAAGGATGATTATCGCCCATATGTACGTATTTAGGTTTTTCAGTTTTGTTTTTTGTTTTCCAATCTTTTAAAGCCCAGGTTAACAGACCTCTACAAGCATCAGAATAAGAAGGGCCATAAAAAAAATTATATGGAGCAGCCTTGAATGAATTAGGTGCTGTACCAGTGGGGTCTGTTAATTGACCTGCATAAGAACCTGAATAAAAAGGAACTTTATCTCTAGCTATAGTTCCCATCAAAGCTTCTGTATCTGCTGTACCCCATCCTATAACAGCTATTACTTTTAACCTTGATTTCCATCTCTTGTAAGTTGCTACTGCTCTAGGTGCTTTATAACTATAATCCACAGTATCTACTTTAATTTTATTACCTTTAATTCCTCCATTTTTATTAATGTACTTAATCGCATCAATAAAACCTTGGCCAAATGGCTTTCCTACACTGGATGTTGCCCCAGTAAAGTCTACTAAGTGACCTATTGGAATATCTTTAGCCGAAATACTTAGTATTTTAAAAAAATAAATTATTAAAAGAAAAATAGATACTTTTGAAATTTTAATCATCATTAAATCTCCTAAATTAATATGAAAATGGATATAACTTAAACCATGCTCTAATTTGCCCCCAACGATAGGCTAGTCCATTGGGTTCAAAAATCAAGAATAATATAATAACTAGGCCAATAGAAGCTTCTTTAATAAATGGAATGGCACTAGATAAAGAAAGAGCCTGATCAATTGATGTATCTGACAGAAGTCTTGTTAGGGCATCCATAACCTCTGGCAATAAAACCATAAAAGCCGCACCCATTAAAGACCCTCTTATGGAACCTAGGCCTCCTATTATTATCATGGCAAGAAAAAATATAGATAGTTGAATATTAAATTCTTCTATAGATACGAAGTTTAAATAATGCCCATACAAAGCACCACCTAATCCAGCAAAGAGAGAAGAGATCCCAAAAGATAAAATTCTGTATTTTGTTAAGTTAATTCCCATCATTTCTGCAGATAGATAATGGTCTCTTACTGCTAAAAAGGCTCTGCCATCTCTTGTTCGCATAAGGTTAGATACCATTAAGAAGCTTATGATTAGCCAGAATAAAACTACATAAAAATATTTTTCATCTGTATCAAAATAAAAACCAAATATTTTTAATGGCTCTGCTGACGCACCATCTACTCCTCCTGTAAACCAAGAAGCTCTTGAAAAAAAATCTTCCATTATAAATTGTGCTGCCAAAGTGGCAATTGCCAGATACAAACCTTTTACCCTAGCCGCGGGTATACCAAAAATTAAGCCAACAAATGCTGTCATTATTGCTGCAGTAGGAATAGAAATCCATACAGGAAAAAAAAACTTATTACTTAACCATGCTGATGCAAAAGCACCAAATCCAAAAAAAACCGCATGCCCTACTGAAATTTGCCCTGTACATCCTACTAATAAATTTAAACCTAAAGCAGCAATTCCATAAAAACCTATATAAATCAGTAAAGAAATTATATAAGAATCAAATAATAAAGGCGCTATTAGTAAAAGAAATATACCAAACAAAGTTAAATAGAAACTACCTTTATCTTGAAACAAACTCATATCAGATGAGTATGAGGTTCTAAAGTCACCGCAAGGCCTAAATTTTTTAATGCTCATTTTATACTCTTTCTATGTCCTTTGTTCCAAAAAATCCATACGGTTTAATCATTAATATAATTAGCAACACATAAAACGGAGCTATCCTAATCATATTACCTACATTTAGGTATTGCACATCTAAGTAATGTGCGAAGTGTTCAAGTAACCCTATAAATAAGCCTCCTAATATTGCACCTAATACTGAGTCTAACCCTCCTAAGATGACTGCTGGAAAAACCTTTATGCCCATAAATGCTATTCCCGATGATATACCATTTACTATACCAAAAACAATTCCTGCAACAGCAGATACTATTGCCGATATTCCCCATGCAGCAGAAAATACTTGCTTAACAGAAACTCCTAAAGATTGTGCTGCTTGTTGGTCAAAGGCAGTCGCTCTCATAGCTAAACCAAGCCTAGATTTTTTAAAAAAAATCGCAAAACTTATCATAATAAGAAGGCTTATTAACCCACTCATTATATATACTGTTTGAACTTCTAAACCTAAAAGATTTACACTTTCAGTAGAAAAAATTTTAGGGAAAGGCTCAACAAAAACACCGAACATCCAATTCATCAAAGCCTGAAAAAATATAGATAGTCCTATTGTAACCATTATGATTGATATTATTGGCTCACCTATCAAAGGCCTTAAAATTATTAATTGAATTAAGATCCCAAAAATAGTCATAAATACTAAAGTAAAAATAAATGCTAAATAAAAAGGTAATGAAAACTTTGCTAATAGCCACCAGCAAGCCCAAGCTCCTATAAGTAAAAACTCTCCTTGAGCAAAATTGACCACTAGGCTAGATTTATAAATTAATACAAATGCCATAGCAACCACTCCGTACAATAAGCCTATTATAAAACCATTAACAAGTAGCTGAATTAAAAAATCTAATGCCATTATTCTACTCCATATTTACAATGTTTAATTCTGTTTTAATCCTTTGGGTTCCTCCATCTTGCAAGTTTATTAAAGTGTCTATTTTAATAGATTTTTCTTCGCTATAAATTGCACCCACAATCTCATTATATTTATTTATAACATAATTTCTCCTAAGTTTTTTTGTTCTAGTTAACTCGTCATCATCAGCATCAAACTCTTTATATAAAAGAACAAATTTTCTTATTATTTGCTTTTTAGGAACAGCCTCATTAACCTTATTGACTTCATCAATTAAAATTTTCTCTATCTCAGCTTTTGAAGCTAGATCCGAATAAGTAGTAAATGCTACTCTGTTTTGCTCTGCCCATTTAGATAGCACAGAATACCTGATACAAATTATTGCTGCTAAATATGGTTTATTCGAGCCGATCACTGCGGCCTCCGCTATAAATGGAGAAAACTTTAATTTATTCTCTAAATACTGAGGAGAGTATCTTAACTTTTCTGAAGTGAATGATAAATCTGCTATTCGGTCAATCACCACCAGATGCCCTTCTGCATTAAAATAACCTGCATCACCAGTATAAAACCATTCTCTAGAGGACATTTTTTTCTCTTCTCTATCATTTGAAAAATATCCATTCATACAGTTTTTATTTTTTACAATAATCTCTCCTAAACCTTCTTTATCTGGGTCCGATATATCTATTTCAACGCCTTTAAAAGGCATTCCAACTGTTTCATAGTTAATATCATTTTTTCTGTGAATAGTGTATGCTCCCAATTGTTCAGTCTGACCATAAAGCTGTCTTAGGGGAATTCCAATATCCACAAAAAACCTAAATGTATCTGGTCCTAATGCAGCACCCCCAGTAGCTGCAGACTTAAGATAAGAAAAACCCATTTGATCTCTAAGCCATCTAAATAAAAAGTACTCACAAAAAAAATTTACTATAATTCCATTATTGGTTTTTTTTAAATTTGTAAAAAAGTCAAACAGTTTTCTTTTTATATATGAGGAGTCCATTACTTTAGATCTAATATCCGCTGCAATTTGCTCCCAAACTCTAGGACCTAATAGTAAAAAAGTTGGGCCTATTTCCCTTAAATCGTCAAACATTGTTTCTGGCTCTTCAACAAAATTGACCTTCATTCTACTCAAGCACCATTTTGATATTGCATAAGTTTGTTCCATAATCCATGGCAGAGGTAGCACTGAAACATATTCATCTTTACTATTTTTAGGGTCAGCATCAAGATAGCTCTTACCATGGTTTAATAAATGCTTGTGCGATATCATTGCTAGTTTTGGATTTGATGTGGTTCCTGATGTAGGGCAATAAATACAAATATCATCTTCAGATAGTTCTCTCAGAATTGAATAAAAAGCATTATTATCTTTTTTCATTAATTCGCCCCCAAGACTTAATAATTTCTTGTAGGAAATTAAACGTTTATCATTATACTTATTCATACCCTTTTCTTCATCATAAACGATAAGCTTTATTTTATTCTTTAATTCATCTAAAGATAAAATTTTATCTGTCTGTTCCTCATCTTCTACAAAAACTACTTCACATGAAGTTAATTTTAGAAGGTATTCTATCTCATTTTCCAAAGCATCAGAATATAAACCTAAAGCAATAGCTTTTAAAGATTGAGAAGCAATTTCTGCAATTATCCATCTAGGACTATTATTGCCTATTATTCCTACTGTGGTTTTTGGTTGAACACCTTTTCTTTTAAGTGCTAAAGAAATAGCTTTAATTTCATTATAGGTTTCAAGCCATGTTTTAGTTTTCCAAACACCAAACTTTTTTTCTCGCATTGCAATATCATTAGGATAATTTTGAGAGTTTGAATGAACAACATGAGGGATTGTTAACAAATTACTCAGCATTATATTGCTTCTCCTAAATATGCTTGCTGTACTCTTTTATTTTTAATAATGTCTTTCGGTATCCCTTCGGCAATTTTTTTTCCAAAATCTAGTACTATTATTTTTTTTGAAATATCCATGACAACGCCCATATCATGCTCAATCATTATCACAGTAATCTTCCATTCTCTGTTTAGATCAATTATAAACCTTGCCATATCCTCTTTCTCTTCTTGATTCATGCCTGCCATTGGCTCATCTAACAAAATTAAATTGGGGTTAATTGCAATAGCTCTAGCTAATTCAACTCTTTTTCTTAATCCATATGATAGAGTTCCAGCCAAGGATTTTCTTATATCACTGATTTCTAAAAAATCTAAAATTCTCTCCGCCTCAAATCTATTTGCAACTTCTTCTTTTTCACCACCTAATATCCAATAAAAGGCTCCTTTGATAAAATTATTTTTTAATAAATGATGTCTTCCTATAAAGATATTCTCTAGTACAGTCATATGATTAAACAAAGCTAGGTTTTGAAAGGTTCTTCCTATTCCTAATGAGGCTCTTTTATTAGGGTGTAAATGATTTAGCTTTTTTCCTTGGTAATGAATATCACCTGATATTGGCTTATATCTTCCAGATATTACATTTAACAACGTGGTTTTTCCAGCTCCGTTGGGTCCAATAATGGAAAATAAGCTATTTTTCTCTACTTCGAAACTTACATTTGTAAGCGCTTTTATTCCTCCAAATTGAACAGAAATATTTTTTAATGCCAGCATAATCAGTCAATATACCTAATTTAGAAAAATAGACTTACTCCTGCAATATGAGTTATTCTTTTATTTCTTAGCTTAGAAATATTTTTCTTATTTACTCCCCCTAAAACACCTATTTCACATTTTAACGATCTAGATAAAAATAACAACCTAGTTAATCCTAGCGGTTTTTTTTTATTACTACTAGTAGTTTTAAATATAGGTGAAATAAACACCTTATTTACTTTTAAGTTTATTGTTCTTCTAATATCTGAGAAACTGTGAAAAGAGCATGAGTATGATAGCTTATTATAAATTCTAGTATTTTTTATTTCTCTTGAAAAATGTACTCCATAAGCTCCCACTGCCATAGCTATCTGAGGGTAAGAAGATACAATTATTTTAAACCCTTTCGTTTTACATATCTTAGAAACCAATTTTGTTTTCTTATAAAGGTTTTTCTTGTTTTTTGTTCTTACTACCACTCCTATAAACCTTGAGAATGGTAGTTCTCTTAAAAAACTTAATTCATCCATAATTCTATTTTCATCTAAAAAAATCCACAAAATTGGATTGTTAAGATGATATTTTTTTATACAAATAGAATTTATTTTCATAATAGTATAAAATAAACTTAATTTGGTCATATTAAATAGTACTGAAAATGTCAGTAATTGATAATTATAATAAAATAACTGAAAGCATAAAATTTATATGCAAGGAACTCAATAGGGATAACAAAACCATCAATATCGTAGCAGTTTCAAAAAAACAAAATATTGATAAAATTAGAAGTCTAGCATCAACAGGACATAAAACATTCGGAGAAAATAGGCTACAAGAAGCTTTAGAAAAATGGACTTCCTTGGACAAAAAAATGGCTCAACTTCATTTCATTGGAGCACTTCAGTCTAAAAAAGTTAAGGAGTTGGTTCAAACTTTTGATGTTATAGAAACTTTGGACACGGAAAGCTCAGCAAAAAAGCTTTCAATTCTAAAAAGTCAAAATTTTAGAATACCTAAGATTTTTATTCAAATCAATATAGGCGAAGAGGCACAAAAAAGAGGTGTTCTGCCCTCGAACTTCTCTGACTTTTTAAATATGTGTAATAAAAAATATAATTTGGAAATAACTGGGGCAATGTGTATGCCGCCAGCAGATGAAAAACCTCGCAAGTACTTCGAAAATATGCGTTACATCTGCAATAAAGAAAATATAAAAGATATAAGTATGGGAATGAGCAATGACTATAAAGAAGCGATAATTTGTGGATCTAATAATGTAAGAATAGGAAGCTTATTATTTGGAGAAAGAGAAGTTTAATTATTATGGAAATAATTTACTATTTTGGGAGTGATAAAAGTATTTACGACTCCTTAGAAAGTTTATCTAAAATAAAAAAAAACTTTATCATTAAAAATATTGATAATATTACAAAAAAAAACTTTAATGATTCTATATTAATATTAGATGATAGTTTTAAAGATTTTTTAAAATTAATAAGATTTTTTTCTAAAAAGAATAAAGCAAATTTAATAATTACGGCAAAAAAAGAAAATATTACTGTAAGCTCTCTTCAAAATTTAAAATTTTTTTTAAAACCCATTAAAGTTATTGATTTATATAAAGAAATATTAAAAAAAATAAGAAATAATGTTAATGATTTAAGCATAAATATAAATCATTCAGACTTTAGTCTTGTTGATAAAAAAGGAAAAAAATTAAATTTAACAGAAAAAGAATTTAAGCTAGTAGAAATTCTTTTAGTAAACGATAAAAAAGCTTTAAACAAAAAGAACCTTTTATATAAAGTTTGGGGAATACCTTCGGAAAAAGCAGACTCTCTTAATACTAGAGTTTTAGAAACCTTAATATCAAGAATTAGGAAAAAGATAATATTTTCAAAAATTAATATTAAAATTATAAAAAATAAATCTGGTTATATTTTAATTAAGTCAGTTAATTAGTATTTCCCGTTGGGAGTTTTCTAATTTTTCTTTCATACGGACCAAGAAAACCTTCTTTATTAGCCCTCATAAACTCTGGGAATTTAAAAATATTTTTATTCATTGATTGTAAGTTTTTTATTTTTTTTATTTTTGAAATTTTTACACTAATTGATGTACTTTTATTTTCTATTATATCCCAACCTTTTAGTGCTCTGTATTTCTTATCAAAGAAAACCCTTAGTTCAGTACCGTCAAAGTTTTTAGAAACTACCGAATAGTATGAATTATTATTTTTTGTAACTTTAAGTTGATTAATTTCTTGAAATTTTTCTGGATATAATAGTGCTCCAAGTATACCTCCATCTAGAGGAAGGTAACTGGTCCTATCATATTGAGCATCGTGTACTATTAACCAATTTCCGTCTGCCACCATAATAAATTGATTAGGAGGCTCAAACTCTACTCTGGCTAGACCTTTCTTTGCTATTACCATCCACCCTTTAGAAGTAATATTATCTCTATCAGTTTGACTAAAATAAATTTCTGCAGGAAAAGTTTCATCTAATTTATTTAATAACTCACTATGAAACTCTTCAGATTTTAA
>MDTB01211525.1_pt1 | contig 10595 bp, 5 predicted proteins | sample 811161 | NCBI WGS metagenome assembly MDTB01 (sample SAMN05326650, study PRJNA326480) | marine metagenome | isolation source: seawater | place: Mediterranean Sea | collected 2009
AAGAAAACAGTCCTTCCATCAAAATAATCCTCTAGATTCTCAAGAATTCTATTTTCTGTATCCATATCCATTGCGGATGTCGGTTCATCTAACACAAGAATATTTGGTTGGTTTATTAAAGCTCTTGCCCAGCAAAGAGATTGTTGTTGTCCTCCTGATAATCCTTGACCTCCGTCAGAAAGTTTAAACTTATAAGCATCTGGTAATTTACCTACAAATTCATCGACAAGAGATAATCTAGATGCAGCAAAAAAATCTTCTTTAGAAATTTCATCAGCATTTATCTTAATATTATCTTCTATAGTGCCTTTAAAAAGTTGAACATTTTGTAGAATTACACCTACATTTCGTCTTAAATCATTTTGTCTAATACTATTCACATCAATATTATCAATCATAACATAGCCTTGATCGGCTTTGTTTAAACCTAAAATAAGACTTATTAATGTCGATTTACCGCATCCCACTGGTCCCATTAAAGCAATTCTCTCTCCTGCTTTAATCTCTAAATCAAGGTTTTCAAAAACTTTATCATTTGATCCAGGATATCCAAAAGTTACATTCTTAAAGGAGATGAGACCATTTAATTTCTCAACCTCGACTTGATCAGATTTCAATTCTTCTAATGAAATAACATTCATTAAACCATTTATTGTTGAATATGATTTAAAAGCTTGATTAATTCCTCCAAGGGTTTGACTAAACTGAGCTAGAGGAGCAAGAGTTCTTCCTGAAAGGATAACACAAGCAATTAACGCTCCTGTAGTTATTTGCTGTTCCGCAACTAAGTAGACACCCATAAAGACAATTCCTAGTGAACTAAATTGCATACCTGTGCTAGTGAAATTTGAAGATGCAGCAGTTACCATTCGAGCTTTCAAACCAGCTAAAGAATGTGCATTAACACTTTTATTCCAATCCCTTTTTAATCTATTTCCTCCTGCGATAGCTTTAACAGTATCAATATTGTTAAGCAATTCGACTAAAATTGAATATTTATCTAAATTGGTGTCATAATTTGTTATTGTAAATCTTTTTAAAAGAGGCTGAAAAAATAAGCTAAAAAGAATAACTGTTACTACAATTCCAAGAGGAACAAAACCAACTGGGCCTCCAATAGAAAAAATTACCCCAATAAAAAAAAGCATGAAAGGTAAATCAATAAAAGTATTTAATGAAGCTGAAGTAAATAAATTCTTTAGTGAGTCAAATTCTCTTATAACACTAGTCAAAGCTCCTGCAGCTTGTCTTTTTTCATTACCAGATGAATTTCCCATATCTTGTTCTGTTAACTTTTGGAAAATTCTATCTCCTACTGAACGATCTATCGAGGCGCCTGCGATATCTATATAGTAGGTCCTTAGCATCTTCATAGCGTAATCAAATATAAAAACAATAACTACACCAATAGCTAATGCAATAAGGGAATTTGTTGCAAAATTTGGAAGGATTTTATCATAAACAGTCATAATATAAAAGGCTGTCACAAGAGCAAATAAATTGATAAAAACACTACCGATAGCTACTTGAGTATAAAGCCCTTTATTCTTTATAATTGGACCCCAAAACCAATGTTTTTTATAATTATCCATAACTTCCCTAACCTCTTTGTATATATGGTTATATAAATAAATATATCAAGACTGTATCTGATTTTAAAAATAATATGAATATTAAGTTAAAATTTAGTAATCAAATATTAATTATTAACAGCTTTAGTAATAACAAAATTTTGTAAATTCTGAGATATTAACTTAAGAGAAAGATTAACTTGAACATATTGAGCCTCTAACAAGTTAATATTTCTTTGTATTTGGTTTATTTGAAACAAAAGATCGATAAAAGAAACCCCAATAAATTTTGCGGAGGTCAGTTGGGCTTGTAAAACATTTGCTTGATTATTTAGATCATCTAAAGCCTGGTATTGGTCATTTAACTGCTTATATATCGATGAAATATTTGATAACAAACTCAGTTTTTCAACTTCATCAATCCTTCTTTGATAATCTATTCGATACTTAACAGAATTTACTGTCGATCTTTTTGCGCTTACGCGTTTACGATTTGCTCCAAAATCTAGAAATTGCCAACTTGCTTGTAAGCCGCCCTTAACATCATATTCATCTTCCTCTTCAGAACTTCCATCAACATCATATAATGTGCCTGTGACTGTAAGTGCAACACTAGGAAGCCCATCTCCTCTGCTTTTTTGAAGATCTGCTTTAGCTGACTCAAGTTCATACTTAGCTGTTTCTAAATCATAACTAATATTATCAGAATCATAGCCATCAAAATTAAAATCTCTATAGCTTGTTACTTCACCATTAGGATTAATACTAGTATCAAAGAATCGTCTAAATGCAGCCTCATATGAAAATAATTCATTTTCAGATCTATTATAAAGTAATTGAATTTCGCTTAATTTAACTTTTATTTGTGAATAGATACTCAAATCAGTTAATCCAGCATTAAATCTTTTCTCTTCTAGATCAACGATCCTCTTTGCTCTAGTGAGAGTTGTATTTACTTGGTTTTTAAACTTTAAAGCCGCATTATAATTTATATATGCAATCGTTGCCTCAATGATGGTTTCACTAAAACGCTTATTAGCTTGAAGAACCTGACCAGATAATCTTGCTTTGTTGCGATTAATATCAGACTGTATCCTAAATCCGGTAAAAATTGGTTGAACCATTTGAACTCGTAAATCAAGCCCGTCATCCTCAAATTTTCTTAAAGAATTTCTATCACTAATTTTTCTATCTAGCATTAATGCATTAACAATTGATGCATTGAATACAGGAAGGCGAGCTCGTCGAGATGCACTTAAATCAGCTTCAATTGACTCCACATCTATTCGCCCAGAGATTACATTAGGTTCCTTCGAAGAAACATCCAAGGCAAGTTCGAAAATTTCTTCTAACGGCTTAGATTCAAGAATGCCTGGATTTAAAAATAGAACAAAAACAGAAACAAATAGAAAAAAGATTTTATTTTGATTTCTCATCAACATCAGCTAATGAAGCCTTTTTTCCCGAGCCTTTTTCTTTTTTTTCTTTATCGCTACCATTTGAACTTTCTGATGCTTGGGTGCCTTCTGTTTCTAGTTGTTCATTTAATCCTTTTACACCCTCAACTAAAGCATTAACAAAATTATTAATATTTGATGCAGGAATAAATAAATCTTCTGTATTTGTTTCACCCTTAGCATCAATTCTAGCTACTTGTATTCTTAGGACATTATTAGATAATGTCATACCTGAGATACCATCAATAAACATAATTTCCTCCTAATATGGTTCTATTTATATAGGTGTTCGTTTTGAGATTACAATATTAAAAATGAATTAAAATTAAGAAATACTAGTTTTAAACTCAAACCAACCAGTTATTATATATTTCTCATTGGATTCAACAATTTCTCCACAATGGGCATGAGTCCATTCTGAAGGCCAAATCAAAGTTCTCCCCTTTTCAGGTTTAATTCTTAAATCGAAATGGGGAAAAAAAGTTGATCCTCCTTCCTCTACATCATTTAGATAAGTCATCCATGCAAATACTCTATCCATATTAAATACGCCCATCCTTTCTGAATGAACACCCATAAAATGGCCTCCCTTTTGATATTTTTGAATGTTAAACGCACCCATATCTAATTTAAAATTTGATAATATTTTATATTTTTCAAAATATTTTAAGAGCATAATATTTAAAGTATGAATATATTCATTCAGAAATTTATACTCTTCAATTTGTAAGTCATTTGGTCTAATTGTTATATCAATTGAGTTCTTTATATTATCGCTGTCAGCCTTATAGGCTCTACCTTTTTGTTGAAGTTGTTGGTTGTTATCGAAAAAATTTATAATTTTATTAGTCAAAATATCATCTGTAATCTTCCAGCTACCAATAAAGTTATCATGAATTTTAGATTTAATTACCCCTTCATCAACTATGGAATTATTATCATGAATTTTAATATTAGTATTAAGATCAATTTTTTTAATAAATTTTGATGCCTTATAAAAATTTAGATTTTCTTTATAGGCCATTCCTAAGGCAAAACAAAAATTATCATCTTTTTCTTTTTGAGTGTCTAACTTTAAAACTTCTTCATAATGTTTTATTGCATTTATTCTATCCTCAATAAACATAAATGCATCACCTATTTTATTATGTGCATTTATATTCTTTGAATTTATTTTTAATGACAACTTATAGTTTTCAATAGCTTCGTCATATAGTGTCTTATCTGATAATAAATTTCCAACATTTAAATGAAGGATTTCTTTTGATGATTCATCGATATCCTCAAATTCAAGACATTTATTAAATATAACTAACGCTTCATCTTTTTTATTTTGTCTATCGAACAAGGCTCCTAAGTTAATATAAGGCTCAACATATTTGGGATAATCATCAATTAACTTAGAGAGGATTTTTTCAGGTTCACGAAGTTTATTTTGTGTAATTAAAGTTACAGCAAGAATATTTAATATAATAGGGTTATTAATATATTCTGTAAGTAAATCTCTAGCTCTGTTCTCAGTAACTGCCATATCACCACTAGAGTATAAGTTGATTATCTCATCCAATGTTTCTTTTGGTAATTCTTTTTTAGAAATGACTGTCTCCTTTAACAAATTAAAGATATTTCAATTATCAATACATATCTATCCAACCTGTCATAATATATTTATGTCCTGAACTTACTAGTTCACCACAATGAGCATGAGTCCATTCAGCAGGCCAAAGTAATAGTTTTCCTTTTTCCGGTTTAATTCTTAAGTCAAAGTGTGGAAAATAAGTACACCCACCATCCTCAACATCATTTAAATAAATCATCCAGGCAAAAACTCTATGCATAGATCCTAAAGACATTCTTTCAGTATGAACACTTTGATAGTGACCGCCCTCTTCATATTTTTGAATATGAAAAGAGCTTAGCGATAAATTCAATTTTGATAAGATTTCCCAGTTACTTTTATACTCAGAAAATACCGAGTGTAATATCAATATAAAATCTTTAAAAACCTTGTAGTCTGGTTTAATAAAATCAGAAGGAGTTATAGGTACATCAACAGAATCTTTTATTTTCAGATCTATTTTAGTGCCAGCTCTACCTTGTTCTTTTCTATTAGACATTTCAAAGAATTTAATCACATCATCAGTAAGCTTATCATTATTAATATTCCAACAGCTCATAAAAGAGTGAAGTTTTTTTATATTTAAATCTTCACTGGTAAAACTACCATCAATACCATTATTACTAATTTTTTCATTTAAAATATAGGAGCCTGGTCCAGCATTACGGTACTCTTCGGCTTTTTTATGATCACCTATATATCTGTAAGATTGCTCAAGTGCATGCAAAATTTCTTTATAGCCTTGAATATTTTGTTGTTCACTACTAAATTTTTTAATAGCTTTTTCATAATATATTAAAGCTTCTTTATAATTTTCTTTTTCACGGTAAGCATTACCAATATTATTAAAAGGTTCTGCAGCACTATCATCTAATTCAATTGCTTTTTTTAAATTTTCAATAGCTTGATCAAATTCTTTCATATCTAACAATAAAGCACCATAATTATTATGTGCATTATGAAGCGTTTCATCTGTAGCCTCGTTTATATTTATAGCTTTTAAAAATTGTTCCTCAGATTCCTTATAATCATTTAATTTATGATACACAGAACCTAAGTTAACAAAACCATCTGCATTATTAGGATACTTTGAAATCATCTCCATAAAACAATCCTTAGCTTTATCAAGGTCATTTAAATTGATATAAGAAGCTCCAAGAAGATTATAGAGAATATGATGACTTATTCCTTCATTTAAAAGACTAGTGATCTTACAATTCAAATCATCAAATTTTTGGTTTTGGTAAAAAGCTAAAAGCTCTTGAACAACTTCTTTATCTAAAACTGCATTACTCATAATTACTTGTTATATAGAAAAAATAAGTAAAAAAAAGGGGTCTAAAAGACCCCTTTAATTTAAATTTTATACTTAATTAACCGACAAACTCAAAGTCACCAGCAGCGAAGTCACCAGCAGCAATTGAAGTTATACCAGAGATCTTAACTAGGTTAACAATTGTTAAGTCATCTGACTCAAATGCAGTATTAGCTATATCCTCAGTTGTTGCAACAGCAGCAGCTAAATAAGCATCAGTACCATCTGAATATAATGTCAGAATTGTGTCACCAACATCAGAAGCGGTAGAATTGATTGTAAGAACTCTGTTACCAGACGCCTCAAATGCAGTACCTAGAGTGTCAGCTGTAAATGTAGCACCAACAACAACAATTAAGTCATTAGCAGCAGTACTGATAGTTGTAGCACCACTTGCTTCAACGATAGTCATTGTTCCTGCAGCAGCAGCAGCAGCAGAACCATCATTCATAACAGCGGTTACAGAACTTACTAAAGCGCTTGCAGTCTGTACATCACTAATATCAACAATAATTGTGTCTGTAGCGCCACCTTTAGTGAAGCTATAAACTGTATCTACATTTGCACCGTTAGTATCGTTATAGATAACTCTATCATCACCAAGACCCATATAAATCGCATCAGAAGCAAAAGTACCTTCTAGGATATATGTTCCTGCAGTTGATGAACCAGCTGTAATGTTTGCACCAAAACCACCTGTATAATCAGTTAGGTCAACATTTTCAAAACCAGTCACTGTACCTGAAGATGCAGCACCATCAAAACTTGTGATTTGATCATCAGTTTTTGATAGATCTACTGTAATACCAGAAATAATAGCATAGTAATTAACATCAAGACTATCTACACCTGTTTGTGCACTTATTGTATCACCTTCATGTTCCATCTGAATAGTATCAACACCAAGTGATCCTGTAATAGTCATAGCGACTGAAGCACGATCAGTTAGCGAGAATGTACCAGCAAATGAACCAGCATTAACAACAGTTGTACCTACTGCTGTAGTTGAAAGCGTTAAGGTTGCAGCTGAAGAAGCAGTTGCAAGATAACCATTCACAGTAACAGTTGTTGTACTTCCTGTTGTTGGAGTTACATTTGTTATTACTAAGTTATGAGATTCAGCATCCGCACCAACTGTAATATTAAGGTTTTCTGTACCAGCTGATGTAATTCCAGTTGTACCTGTAGCAGCATTAGTGTCTAGCAAGAACAAGTTAGTTGTATCATCAGTACCTGTAGCAGATGCGTGTGTCACACTAAGTGTTGAAGTATTACTTGCATCAGCACTAAATCCTTGTGATGTAGCAGATGCATGACCAAGATATACTGTTCCATGATCAGCTGAATCATAATTAGAAACTGTAACATTATTAGCAGCACCAGTTCCTGTTAAAAGATAAATACGACCAAGACCATCAGCTTTAGATAGATTTAGCGTAGTAGTTTCACCACTTGTATTTCCAGTATCATGAGTATACTTAAGATATTCAACATCCTGGACATTAAGGATAAACTCTTTATCTGCTGTAGTTGAACCAAATGTCACTGTATCTTTTGAACTTGAACCACCAACAATTTGAGTTGTATCAACAAGATCATCATCAGCAAATGTCAGTGCATTGATTCTACCTTCAAATCCAGAAGCATCAATTTTTGTTAATGTCTGAGTTGTGATAGCTTGTGTAGCACCTAGATCAAATGTTGAAAGTGAGTTACCACCTTTAATAGTCAGAGTTTTTGCATCAGTATCATTAGTAAATGTAGCAGCACCTTGTGTTAAAGTACCAGCAGCTGAAGCACCAATTGTCACTTCAATATCTTCAACGTTTGAAATCGAAGCCACGTTAGCCGCGCCAGTATATGATAATTTAACAGTGTCAGTACCTGCACCACCATTAATAACATGAGTTGCAGTACCACCAGCCACTGTTAAATCGATTGTATCATCTTTCGAACCACCAGTGAATGTTTGTACAGCAACACCTTGAGCTGTAAAAGTAGTTGGTGTTGCAGCATTTGCATCAACATCAAGTGTACCTGTATGAGCCGCAGCATTAACAGTTGTAGTATTAACATGAAGTGTCTTATTACCACCATTTGTTAAATCAAGATCCTCTGTATATAAAGCATCACCACCGTTAACAACAAGTGTAGTAGCTTTAACTTTTGAAACATCAAGCTCTGCATTGTTACCAGCAGCATCAGTTTTGTCTGCTGATGCAGTAATAGTTACTTGCTCAACAGTAGCATTTGTTACTAGTATAGCGTCAACATCATCATCTGTACCTGTATCACCAAGTAAGAATGTGATGTTATCTGCAGTTCCTGTTTCATCAGCAAGAGAAACAGTTAGTGTACCATCATATAAATCATTAGCAGCTGCAGCAGCATTACCAACACCAACAGTTAACCCGGCTGGAAGATCAGTAATTGTTAAGGCAACAGCGTTTGAACTACCAACATTGATTGCTGAAGCACCTGTTATACTAGCAGCACTAACTGAAGAAGCAGCTGTAATAGTTGTAAGATCAATACTTTCGACACCACTTATATTCAAGTTACCAGTTCCTGTAACTGTAGAAAGACCAGCAATAGTTGCTGTAAGTCTATCAGCTGTTGTAGCAGTTCTTTGTCCACCATCAGTAACTGAGTCAGCACTTGTTAGTGAAGTACCAAAGGCAAGTATATCATTACCTGAACCTAGTGTTACAGCCACAGAACCAGCAGCTAGTGTTGCTGTTGTATCATAAGTCATACCAGACATATCTAAACTAGTAAGTGCAGTAGCTTCAGATCCAACAGTCATGATTAATTTATCATTACCAGATGCAGTAATTGTAGTTAGAGCTGTATCAGCAGAAATATCTGAAATTGTATTACCTTCTGTTGATTTTAATTGCTCATTACCTAATGAAACAACAACATCAGAAACAATGTTAAGTGTTTCAATAGATGCAATTGATAAATCATCAATAGCATTATCAGCAAGAGCAATAGCAGCATCTTGACCATATAATGTAACTGTCAATGAGTCAGCAGATCCAGAAGCATCTTTAAGGCCAAGTGTTACTGTACCAGGCTCTACAGCATTATTCTGAATAATACCAACTGAGTCACCAGCTTTAAGATCAGAAACAGTTAATGCTTGAGTATCTGTATCATTTTCCACAAAATTAATTGTAGATAGAGTTGTTGTATCCATTTTGGTTACAGTAGTACCACCACCTGATGTTCCTTCAACTTGAAGGATTTCAGTATTAGTAATTGTACCTAATGCATTTAATGCAAATGAAGCAGCGCCATTTACTTTTAAAGTATCTGAACCATCACCACCATCAACAGAGTCATATGTAGCGAAACCGCTTGTAAAGTCGATGGAGTCATTTCCTGAACCACCAACAAACGTAACGTTTTCACCAGTTGTTGCAGCAAGAGCAACACCGCCAGTACTTTCAGCAGCACTAATTGTACCAGTTGTTAATGCTCCAACAGCAGCGCCATCAAAGTCAATTGCAGTTGTCACTGTAAGTTTTTGATCACCAGAAACATGGAATTCTGTTAATGTTGAAGCACCACCTGAAGCAGCAAGAGCTTTAATGAAGCTAGCTTTAGAAGCCGCACCACCACTTGTTGAAACAAATAGTTTCTCAATACCGTCAGTTGTTCCTGTAGCACCTTGAAGTGTGATTTCAGAAGAAGTTCCTGATTTTGCAAGATCAAGATTTACAGATGTACCTGTTCCAAATAAAGCTAATAGATCAAAAGTAACAATAGTGTCTTTACCATCGGTTACTCTATCAAGATTGACATCAACTACATTTGCTAAACCTGAAACAGTCAAGTCTTGTGTACTTCTATCGTTAGTTAAAGTTGTTACACCTCCTTGCTGAAGAAGATCTGCAGTTCTTGCAGCGCCAGAAGATCTAATTGACATTGTCTCAACATTACTGATTGTTGTATCACCTGAGTAGTTACCATCAGACAAATTCAGGGAAACTGTATCTGATCCGTCACCACCATCAATAACGTCATATGAATTCATTGTAAGTGTTGTGCCTGATCCGATCACACCTATATATGTGTCATTACCAGCACCACCTGTTAGCTCATCATAACCAGTAGTTAATACTGTTGTTGAACCTGCGCCAACTCCTGAACCGATATCTGCACCTGCAACTGATACATTAGCTGTACCAGCAACTAGGGTTGATCCAGTTGGAAGCGATGCAACACCCATCGCTGAAGCAAAACCAGAATAAGTTTGGTCTGTTCCAGTCGTTCCTGAAGTGTCATTACCACCAACTTCAAATGTAAAGTTGTCAGCACCATTAACTGTTACGACAGCGCCATTTGAAAGTGTTAACTCAACAGCATCAGCAGCAAATCTTGATGATGCAATTGATAAACCATCAACTAATTGAATTCTGTTAGCGCCAGCAGTATCAACGATACTGATGTTTGCGTTAGCAGCAATTGCTGATGATAAGATATAAACGTCGTCACCTGATAGACCTCTATAGGTTACGTCGTCATTTGTTGGAACGAGAATATCGTTACCTGTTGTTGCGTTTGATATTGTAGCCATTTTTTATACTCCCTGAAGTATTAGCTTTTAAAAAAAAACAAATCAATAA
>MDTB01036667.1_pt1 | contig 10594 bp, 6 predicted proteins | sample 811161 | NCBI WGS metagenome assembly MDTB01 (sample SAMN05326650, study PRJNA326480) | marine metagenome | isolation source: seawater | place: Mediterranean Sea | collected 2009
TACTAAATCAATTCTGGTTATCATTTCAGTAATAGGGTGTTCAACCTGAAGTCTAGTATTCATTTCCATAAAATAAAAACTTCCCTCATGATAGAGAAATTCTAACGTTCCAAGTCCTAGATATCCCATTTGTTTAATTGCATTAAGCACAGTTTCAAATAATCTTGATTTTTCATCGGGACTAATACCATGTGCTAAAGCTTCTTCTATAACTTTTTGGTTACGCCTTTGAATCGAGCAATCTCTTTCATGTAGGTGAACAAAATTTCCATGAAGGTCACCAATAACTTGCACTTCAATATGTCTAGGAGCATCTATAAATTTTTCAATATATACTTCATCATTTCCAAAAAAAGACAATGCTTCTTGTTTAACAATTACAAAGTTTTCATTTAATTCTTTTTCATTATTTATAACTTTCATACCACGTCCACCACCACCAGCAGCAGCTTTTAATAAAATAGGATATCCAATTTCATTGCTAATATTGGATGCGTCTTTAAGATTTTTGATTTTTCCCTCTGAACCAGGTACAGTCGGGACACCAAGCTTTTGCATAATCTTTTTTGCTTGAATCTTGTTGCCCATTTTTTCAATATGTTCTGATTTTGGACCAATAAAAGTTAAGCCATGATCAGATATCATTTTTGCGAAACTAGCATTTTCAGATAAAAATCCGTATCCAGGATGTACTGCCTCCGCATTTGTAATTTCGCATGCTGCAATAAGGGCATGAGCATTTAAGTAGCTTTTATTAACCTGATTTGGTCCAATGCAGACGCTTTCATTTGCTATTCTAACATGCATTGAGTCCCTATCTGCTTCTGAATGAATTGCGACTGTTGAAATACCTAGTTCCTGGCAGGCTCGGTTTATCCTAACAGCAATCTCACCTCGATTTGCTATTAAAACTTTCTTAAACATTGGATATATATTTATTCTATTAACATAAGTGGTTGTCCAAATTCAACAGCCTCTTCATTTTGAACAAAAATTTTAGTGATTTTGCCTTGAAGATTTGACTCGATTGGGTTCATTGTTTTCATGGCTTCGATAATTAATAGAGTTTGACCAGTAGTAATTGAGTCGCCTACATTAACAAATAGCCCTGCACCAGGTTCAGGTTGTAAATATACAGTTCCAACCATGGGTGATTTTATAACCCTAGGATCATTCTTATAATCCACATCAACAGTTTGATTGGTGGGTTCTTCATTATTTATTGATCTCTCAACTGATGTCAGCGCACCTCTAGAAACTGAAATAGAAACATCTCCTTTTTGGTAAGAAAGACTGCTTAAATTCATCTCATCTAGAATTTCAACTAATTCATTTATTGATTTTTTATCTATGAACTTTCCTTCTTTAGTTACCATAATGCTACCTTATATTAATTTTAATAAACCTTGTATTGCTAAAGCATAGCCATTTATTCCAAAACCACAAATAAACCCATCTACACCCTTACTTAAATATGAGTGCTGTCTAAATTCCTCTCTTGAAAATAAGTTAGATATGTGAACTTCTATTTTAGGTATTTTTATTGAGAGGAGTCCATCGAGAATAGAAACCGAGCTGTGGGAAAGACCTCCAGCATTAATTATTAAGCCTTCAGCTTCTTTGCCTGCTTTTTGAACTTGATCAACAATTTCACCTTCACTATTAGATTGCATAAAAATTAAATCAATATTGAGGTCATTCTCAATAACTATTTGTTTTAAGTCATTTTCTAGATCTTCTAATGTTGTATTCCCATATATGTCTGGCTCTCTTTCACCTAGGAGGTTTAAGTTTGGGCCATTAATGATAAAAATTTTTTTCATATTTAAAAAATATTTTTTTATGTTCTATTCTTATTATCTTTTTCATCTATTCCAAGAATTAATTCAATAAGATCATTTGTTCGGTACCACTCAACAGTATCTTTATCAATATTTTTTATGGCTTTTTTGGCAAATTCTAGGGCTAAAGTCCTATTACCACTTAAATAATACCTTTCTGCGCTAGCATACTGAGCCAGGGGAAGATTGTTATTTAATGCATGCGCTTTAGCAAGCAAATACCAAGAATAAGAATTAAATCTATTTAAAAATAATGATTTATTTAGAACTTCTATACTTTCAATTACACTCTCATCTGATGACTCTGCTATTAAGTAAGTTCCAAGCATCATTAAGTGCAAGTCATTTTCTTTGGAAAGAATACCCATTGCAGTTTTTTGCTCCTTAATAGCGTTGGCATAATCACCCTGAAAATAATAAATTTCTCCCAAGAATTCATGATAATATGGATTTTTTGGATAATGATTGATTAATGATTTAATTAAATTGATTGATTTTTCTTGATTGCCACTAAAAAAATTTGCAGCAGCAATAGCATATTTTGCAAATTCAGTTTTTTCATCTTGATATAGAGCAGATACTTCATTCTTGTTATGAGTAAATGCAACTAATTTTGCTTTTACGTTTTGAAATTTTCTTTCGAGTTTTAGATCTAATTTATTTTGACAGTCAGGATATTTTTTATAACTATTTTTTAACCAACTATATCTATCCACTGTTAGCGGATGAGTAGTCTTATATTGATATTCTTTTGCTGTTTGGGGTGTTTCTCTTTCAAGCATTTTCAGAAAATTTTCTAATCCCCATGATGGCTGATTAGCCTTACACAATAGGGAAATGGCTGATTGATCTGCTGCAGCCTCTTGAGTTCTACTATAGTATAAATACCCATCTTGCACACTCGCAGAACCTACCATCATTGCAGCAATACCAGCGTCAGCCTCACCTCCAAGTATACCGAGTATACCGAGGAGATATATAGGCATTGATTTTTCAGTTAATTCAGCAATTTGATTTTTTGTTCTAGAAATGTGACCTCCGTTAATATGAGCTAATTCATGTGCTAATACTGCTAAATATTCCGCATAAGTTTCAGATTGTATAATTAACTCTGTATTTATAAAAATTCTTTGGCCTGCTGTAACAAATGCATTAACGTTTGTACTTTTTATAAAATAAAAATCAATTCTATTATCTTCAAGATTGGACGATCTTGTTAACGGTAAAAAAATTTCTTTTGTGAATTCTTCCAATTCAACATCGCGAATAAGTTCTATTGAATTTACATTGACTGAAAAGATACATAAAAAGAAAGTGGTTATGAATTTATTTTTTAAAAACATATTCAAATACAATAAAAATTACAATTTATTGACTCCACCACCCAGTTTTTTTTGGTCCAGTTTTGGATTTTTTTATCTTTTTAAGAGCATCTGTGGGCTTATTTCTAGGAGATTCTTGTCCATTAAGATTTTTGACTTTTACTTTAATCGGATCTGTTTCTGATTTATTTTTGGTATTATCAAAATCTTTTTTTTCAACTAATTTATTTTCTAAAGATTTCTTTTTTATCGATTTCTTTTTTTTAGTGGTTGATTTTTTTTTACTTTTTGAACTTTTTTGATCATTAAATTTAATAGATTCATTGGATAATTTTAAGTTTTCTCTAAAAATTAGGTCAACCTTATACTTTTCTTTTATAGATAATATTTCTTTTTCATGATGATTACTCAGATACTCTGATAAAATAGGATTAATTTCGATATGAATTTCTTTTGATTTTGAAGAAATAACATTTTGATTGATTAAACTAATTATCTTAAGAGCACAAGATTCTATCGAAAGAATACAAGTCCACTCAATGAAACTTTGCCTTAATCTTTGTCTAGATATCTCCATCAATCCAAATTGACTAATTCTGTTTATTTGTATTCTCGCTCTATCTGACTTTATTGCCTCTTTTATCTTTTTTTCAACCAATCTATTATTTCTCATCTCGTACATGTCAATAAAATCAATTACTATTAAACCAGAAAGGTCACGTATCTTGATTTGTTTGGAAATTTCTTCAGCAGCTTCAAGGTTGGTTTTTAAAGCTGTTTTTTCAATATTTCTCTCTTTCGTTGCACTTCCAGAATTGACATCTATTGCCACTAGTGCCTCTGTTGGATTAATAACCAAATAACCACCAGATTTTAAACTGACAGTAGTTTCAAACATTTTGATGAGATCATTGTCAACCCCATGTTTTGAAAATATAGGGGTCTTACTTTTATATTCTTTTACGTACTTGGAGCAGTTAGGTAATAGCTGAGAAATGTATTTTTTAGTTTCATTAAATGCATCTGAGCCTTCAACAAAAATATTTTTCATTTCTTTGCTGTATATATCTCTAATTGCTCTTCTAATTAGATTTCCTTCTTCATGAATTAACGCGGGCGCTATTGTTGTATCTTTTGTAGTATCACTTACAATATTGTTCCAAAGTTTTTTTAAAATTTCTACGTCTTTTTTAATCTCAACCTTTGTTTTATTTAGTCCTGCAGTTCTCACTATTAAGCCCATGTCAATTGGCAGCTTTAACTCATCAATCATAGTCTTAAGTTTTTGCCTTTCCTCAGCTGAAGCAATTTTTCTTGAAATTCCTTTTGTTTTAGTTGAATTTGGCATCAAAACAGTATACTTGCCTGCTAATGAAATGTATGATGTAAGTGCAGCCCCTTTATTGCCTCTTTCTTCCTTAACTACTTGCACTAAAATTAATTGAGAATTTTTTATAACTTCTTGAATTTTATATGATCTAAATAATTTTCTCCTTAAATTATTTCTATGTGATTTATTGTGTTTAATTTTTGTTTTGGACCCTTCATCATGTGATGGTAAATCATCTGGCTCAATAATAATATTTTTTTGACTAGACTCTTCTTCGTTGCTTTCATCAGTCAAATCATCTGTGTAAGTAGCCTCAATTTTTTCTCTATAAGAGCCTTTTTTGTCTTCTTCGTCATTTTTGTAAACCTCTATATTTTTTTCGTAATGGTCATTTGGGTCATTATGATAATTTTGTTTTTCAGCTTCTTCTTGAAGCAGAGCTTCTTTATCTGCTATAGGTATCTGAAAGTAGTTTGGGTGTATTTCTCCAAAAGCAAGAAATCCATTTTTTTCAGAGCCAATATCGACAAAAGCAGCTTGTAAGGAGGGCTCTATTCTAGATACTTTACCTAAGTAGATATTCCCTTTTAAGTTTTTCTGAGTAACTGATTCGAATTCAAAATCTTCAAGTCCAGAGTCACTAACAAGTGCCACCTTAGTTTGATCGATCTGAGATCCATCAATAAGTAATTTGTTCGCCATTTATTTAAACCTTTCGAATGCATGAATGCATATAAATTTTTAAGTGAGTATTCTTTATTTAAGTAAGTTTTCTTCATGAATATTTGCTATATCAATTATGATAATGATTATCTTTATACACCATATTTTCAATAATCTTAAGTTTAATATTATTCAATAATTCATTAAATTAACTCAAATAATTTCATATTCACAAGATTGACACAAAGTGTATATAAACAAATGATATGTATTTTAAATTAAGTTTAATTAGAAAATTATTCTACGTATTCATTGTAATTTTTACTATATTAATTGGCACCATAATTACATTTTCTTTAAACTTACCTGATTATACCCAACTAAAAAACTACAAACCATCAATATTAACAAGAGTGCACAACTCATCAGGCGAATTAGTAAAGGAGTACTCAAATCAATACAGAGTATTTATACCAATAGATGCAGTTCCAGATATTATCAAATTTGCCTTCATATCCGCTGAGGACAAAAATTTTTATAACCATATAGGTATTGATCCGCTTGGTATAGCAAGGGCATTTTTAAATAATACTAAGAATTTATTTTTGGATAAAAGACCGCAGGGCGCTTCAACAATTACTCAGCAGGTAGCAAAAAATTTTTTATTATCAGATGAACTATCTTTAAAAAGAAAAATTAAAGAAGCGATTCTTGCTCTTAAAATTGAAATTACATATTCAAAAAAAAGAATTTTAGAATTATATCTTAATCAAATCTATCTCGGTTCAGGAACTTATGGTGTTGCTGCTGCTACAAGCAAGTACTTTAATAAGCCTATTCAAGATATATCTATTGAGGAAGCCGCATACTTAGCAGCCTTACCAAAAGCTCCAAGTAATTATCATCCAATTAATAACTATGAAATGGCAATTGCCAGAAGAGATTGGGTTTTAAATAGAATGTATGCAAATAAGTATATTAATGAAACTGAATTAAATAGTTCATTATCAAAAAAATTAATTGTAAGTAAAAACAATATAAATAAAAAATATTCATCAGATTACTATAGTGAAGAGGTGCGAAGAAAAATAATTGATATTTTTGGTGAATATGAACTATACAATGGAGGACTTTCTATCCGTACTTCGCTTGATTCAAAATTACAAATTATTACAACTAAAGCACTACAAAAAGGCTTAATTGATTATGATAAGAGGCACGGATATAGAGGTCCAATTGATAATATAAATCAGGAAAATTGGTATGATTTGGTTTTAAGCAAACACCCAGAACCTATTTTATTCGATTATGCGAGAATTGTTAATATAAGTTCAGATAAAATCACTATCGAAACAAGTAATAAACAATACTCAAATATTTCTATTCAAGGACATGATTGGCTAAGAAAATATATAAATAATAATTATGTAGGAAAAAAAATTACCAACTTTAATGAGATCTTTAAAGACAATGATATAATTTACTACTCAAAAGATTCTTACGGTCAAAATAAGATTGAACAACTGCCAAAGATAAATGGAGCTGTAATTGTAATGGATCCATACTCAGGCAGAGTACTGGCAATGGCAGGTGGATTTGACTTTAGATTAAGTTCCTTTAATAGAGCTATTCAAGCGAGAAGACAACCTGGTTCTGCCTTTAAACCATTTGTCTATCTTGCCGCACTTGAAAATGGATTTCAACCTAACACAATGATATTAGATGCACCTTTTGTTATAGACCAGGGTGAACGTCTCGGTAAATGGAAACCAGAAAATTATGGCAAAAAATTCTATGGACCTTCACCATTAAGAAAAGGCATCGAAAACTCAAGAAATTTGATGACAATTAGAATTGCTCAGTACCTTGGCATGGATAAAGTCTCAGAAATAGCTAGCCGCTCAGGAATTTTAGAAGATATGCCAAACATATTATCGATGGCATTGGGCGCTGGTGAAACAACTTTGATTAATATAACTAAAGCTTATGCTTCGTTTGTAAATGGCGGCAAAAAGATAAACCCAATTTTTATTGATAAAGTACAAGATAGAAGAGGCAAAACAATCTATAAAGCTGATTTAGGTGTGTGTAATAACTGTTTAGAGCCTTATTCAGATATTAATATTAGACCAACGGTAATTGATGAAAAAGAAATGATTATCTCACCTCCTCATGCTTATCAAATTACATCCATGTTGAAGGGTGCGGTTGATAGAGGCACTGGAAAAAAGACCAGGTTTAATGGTATTGAAATTGCTGGAAAGACTGGAACTACAAACAATAATACAGATGCATGGTTTATAGGCTATACATCTGACCTGATAGTAGGTGTCTATTCAGGTTTTGATAAGCCACTAAGTCTTGGAAAAAAGGAAACTGGCTCTTCTGTAGCTGTTCCAATTTTTAAAAAAATAATTAATGAATATTTAGCAGAGAAAAATAGCTTGCCCTTTAGAGTTCCGGAAGGAATTGAGTTGATAAAAACAGATATAAATACAGGTAAAATAATTATTAATGAAAATTCCAATACTATCTATGAAGCTTTTGGAAAAAATGATAAATTAAATCCTTATAGTGAAACATTGGTTGGATCTGAAGGGTTTGTTCCAATTCAAGTCAACGAAATTGATGAAGATATTAACTTGATATATTAAAATGGAATCAGAATTTAAAAATTTATTTTTAGAATCTATAGAAAAACTTGATAGTATCAGGGGGCATCTTTGACACAGATTCTTTAAACTCAAAATTAGACAAACTAAGGTATAATTCGGAACAACCAGATTTTTGGTCCAATCCAAATTCTGCAAAAAAAGTCATGCAAAATATTAATGAGCTTGAAATTCAAGTAAGGTTCGTTGATAACATTAGAACTCAATTAGATGATATCAATGAATTTTTTAAAATCGCAATTGAAGAAAATGATAGTGATTCTATTGAAGAATATTTCAAAGAGCTATTAAATATTAATCAAAAAATAGAATCTGAAATATTTAAATTACAATTCAATGGTGAAACTGATATAAAAAATTGTTACTTGGAAATTCATGCCGGTGCTGGCGGAACTGAAAGTCAAGATTGGGCTAGTATGTTAAGAAGAATGTACCTGCGATGGTCTGAAAAGAATGGTTTTAAAATTAAAATTATTCATGAAACTGTGGGTGAAGAAGCTGGAATAAAATCTTCAACACTATTAATAGAAGGAAGCTATGCTTTTGGTTATTTAAAAAAAGAATCTGGGGTTCATAGACTCGTGAGAATCTCGCCATTTGATTCAAATTCTAGAAGGCATACTAGCTTTTCTAGTGTTTGGATTACACCTCATATAGATGATAATATAAATATCGAAATTCTAGAGAAAGATTTAAGAGTTGATACATTCAGAGCATCTGGGGCAGGGGGTCAGCATGTAAATACAACTGATAGTGCAATAAGAATTACGCATTTACCAACAAATACAGTTGTTCAATGTCAAAGTGAGAGATCTCAACACAAAAATCGAGATACTGCCATGAGTATGCTTAAATCAAAACTCTATGAAATTGAAATGCAAAAAATTGATGTAGAAAAAAAAGCTGCAGAGGAAAATAAAACTGAAATTGGCTGGGGAAATCAGATTCGTTCCTATGTATTACATCCATACAGAATGGTAAAAGATTTAAGAAGTAATTATGAAGATAGTGATCCTGATAAAGTTTTAGACGGCGAGATAGATAAATTATTATTTTCAAATATTAAAATTTAATGAGTAAAGCTAAAAAAATATTAATTTTTGCCTTTATATTACTTATTTCAGTAATAATTTTTGTATTTAAGCTATCGACATCAGGATTTAGTTCAAATTACGTCAATGAAAAATTATCATTTTACATTTCAGATATATCTGAAACCAATATAGATATTAGTAATGTATATGTAAAATTTTCTAGAGATAAAGGACTTATTTTTCAAATTCCACTCATTAAATCAATCAGAAAAACAGACTTCAATCTACAAGACACAATTGTAGATATTAATATATTTAGTATATTACGAAATGGTTTCGTAAGTAGCGATATTTACATAAGTAGTAGTGTCAATATTCAAAATAACAAACCAATAAGTATTGAATTATTCTCTAATAATGAAAGTTATATTATAAAAAAAATATTTAGCGAAGATTTTTATACTATAAATGATGTAGTTATAACTAAAGATGAGCCAACTAATTTCAGAGTAAATTTTTTATTCTCAAAAAATTTTATTGATATTAACCTGGCTAATTATATAAAAACTACAATTGCTAACTATAATTCGAATCCATCTGAGTTATTTTTTGAAGATAATAGTTTTTATAGAGCTTCAATTGATTTTGATTTGAAAAGACGTAATATAAATATTAATCAACTTGAAAGTAAGTATTTTAGTGAATTAAAATCTTCAATAGATTATTCAAAAAATGACAGCATTGTTGATTTAAATGCTATAATTTCATCAAAAAACTTATTACAAATAGTAAAAAATATTGCATCAGGTCGCGAAACTGAAAATAGAAAAATACTAAAAACGATATCTGAATTATCTAAAGAAGATCAAAATATTAAAGTTAATTTTATAATTAATGAAAATTTAAAACCGCGTGATATTAAAGTTAATGTATCGGGAAAATTGGAATTAAATTATAAATTTGATCAAAATAAAGACCCTAGTTTTTTGATTGGTGAGTCTGAATATGATATAGTCTTAGAGAAAAAAAATATTATTGATGAGGAATATAAGATTTCATCCAGAATTGATTTAACTGATACTTTTCTATATATCAGACAAATTAACTTAACAAAAAAATCTAAAGAGACTCTCAATTTAATATTCAATACTCAGTTTAATCTAAAAAAAAATATAGAGGTTAATGTAAAAAGTAGTAATTCTAATTTGCTAACATTAGAGGGCAAAGTTGAACTTTCTGAAAAAAATGATTTTTCAATTAAAGATTTTTTTATTTCTAATAATAACAATGTAAATCTAAAAATTAATGGAACCATTAACAATAGAAATTTCTCTGGTAGAATTTCAGGAAAAAAAATAGATCTTTCAAAAAACAAGATAGAAATAAATGACAATATAAAAGACTATTACTTTGCATCAGAAAAATATAAAATTTCTACTACGGAAGCATTACTATCAGATGGAGTACTGGTAAATAATTTAAAAATCTTTATTGATAAGGAGAAAAATCAAATTGATGTAAAAGTAAGTGGAGATACAAATAAATCTAGTTTTACCTATACTAGAAAAAAAAATCGAGAACTTGATATTTCCGTTACAAAAGCAGATAATATTATTAATAGCGTTGGACCTAATCATGGATCTAGAAATATAATAAAAAATGGTAAGGCAACAATAAGAACTTATAGGTTAATAGGCTCATTAGATACCAATGTCGAAGTTCAAATGGAGGA
>MDTB01026748.1_pt1 | contig 10593 bp, 10 predicted proteins | sample 811161 | NCBI WGS metagenome assembly MDTB01 (sample SAMN05326650, study PRJNA326480) | marine metagenome | isolation source: seawater | place: Mediterranean Sea | collected 2009
CCCCCATCATATACCGCCGCCATTCCCTTGTTTTCCCCATAAGGCCGCAAGGTCAAGCGATCCAAGCAACAATAGCAAGCGATCATTGCTCCCCAACCACGACTTTAAAAAAATCTAATCTTTATACTTGAAATAGTGAACATAATTATACCTTTTTGCTTCCCCTTTGCTCCTTCTTTTTGCACTTCCGCACACTTTTGCAAATGGCCTTGCGCTACCTTTTTATCGATTTCGACAGTTTCTTTGCTTCCGTCGAGCAACAACTCCAGCCTCGCCTCCGGGGCTGTCCCGTCGGCGTAGTCCCCATGGCCGGCGTCGACACGACCTCCTGTATCGCCGCCAGCTACGAGGCGAAAGCCTTTGGCGTCAAGACCGGCACCCTCGTCCGCGAGGCCCGCTACCTCTGCCCCGGCATCCAGTTTGTTCAGGCCGATCATGCTAAATACGTCGGCTTCCACGAGCGGATCAAAGCGCTCATTCACCAGCATATTTACGTCGAGGCCGTGCTTTCGATCGATGAAATGTACGGCAAGATGCCCCCCCACTGGCAGGATCCTGAAATAGCCAAAGCAAAAGCCCTGGAAATCAAAGAAGCCCTGGCCGCCGGGATCGGCTCCTCGGTGCAGGCTTCCATTGGCCTCGCTCCCAACCGCTTTGTCGCCAAGCTTGCGAGCAAACGTGACAAGCCGAACGGACTGGTTGCGATCGACCTCGATGAATTGCCCGAAGCGCTCCACGTCTTTGACCTCGACGACATCACCGGCATCGGGCAAGGCATGCGCCGCCGCCTGAGAAATGCACGTATCAATACGGTGGAGTCTCTCTGCGCCGCGAGTCGCCATAAGCTCCGCCGTATCTGGGGCTCGGTCGAAGGCGACCGTATGTGGCACGCCCTCCGCGGTGTCGAGCTCCCCCTGCCCGAAACCCAAACCCGAACGGTCGGTCACTCACATGTCTTACCACCAGCTCTGCGCAATCGCGCCGGGGCACACGCCACCCTGCACCGTATGCTCCAGAAAGCCTGCCGTCGTCTTCGCGCGATGGACTATTTCACCGGACACCTTCTCCTTCAGGTCAAATTCGGCTTTGAACTGCGCTGGCAGACCGAGTGCACCTGCTTCCCCACCCAAGATAATGTAAACCTTGGGAGACTTTTGAACGACCTCTGGGACGGTCAACCCAAGGATGTACCCGATCCCACCAAAGTCGGCATTGTTTGCTCCCGCCTCGAACACCGACAAAATCATACCCCCTCTCTTTTTAATGACCCCGACCAACTCCGCCGCGACCGCCTCCAGCGGGCGATGGATCAGGTGAACCGTCGCCATGGCGGACGTACCCTTTATTACGCCGATGCGATGCAGGCGCAGCAGACTAAAGACGCCGCCCCCATGCGGATCGCTTTTAATCACATCCCCGACCTTGCGCTCGAAGGAGACGCCCCTTTTCTTTCAGAGCCATGAGCCACGCTACGCATTGTGCAATCGGGATAGACGGCTGCCCCGGCGGTTGGATCGCCGCGATCAAAATTGATGAGCAGCCTATCGGTTGGCACTTTGCCCCCGCGCTCGACGGCATACTAAAGACTGCACCATCGCATGCCTGCATACTCCTCGACATGATTCTCGGCCTGCCCGATGCCACCGAGCCACAGCGTCTCTGCGATTCCCTCGCCCGCGAAAAAATCAGGCCTCATGGAGCCCGCGTCTTTTCCGCCCCACCCCGTGAGGCGCTCCATGCCAGGGACTATGCCGAGGCCTGTGCCCTCGCCCGACTAGCCACCGACAAGGCCCTCTCCAAGCAGACCTTCAACATCCTTCCGAAAATAAGGGAACTCGACGCCGTGGCCCACGATTCGAGACTGCGCGAGGCTCATCCTGAACTGGTCTTTGCCCGCTTTAACAAAGGCCGCCCTGTGGGTGCTTCAAAGAAAACGACCGAGGGCCGGACCGCCCGAGGACAGCTCCTTGAATCCGTTTTGCCCGGCAGTAAGGACGCTCTGGATCTGGCCGGCAGACACTTTCTGCGGAGACAAGTCGCCCCCGATGATTGTCTCGATGCGCTCGCCCTCTGTGCGGCTGCAGTCAAGCCGGAACAACTTACCCGCCTGCCGGAAAATCCGGCCCAGCCGGGCATTTCGTATTAACGAGTAGTCAGCGCCTACATCACGTCGAGATCGACGAGGATCTCTCGTGGGCTGGAGCCGTTTTCCGGGCCGACAATCCCGCGCTCCTCCAATTCCTCCATGAGGCGGGCCGCTCGGTTGTAGCCGATCCGCAAGCGCCGCTGAAGCATTGAGGTGGACGCCCGTTTGGTACTGCGAAGGACATCGATGGCCCCGCTGAGCAGCGCATCGTCCCCATCTTCACCACTGATCGCACCGGCGCCTCCGCTGCTTTCCTCGTCGCTCGAATCAATTTGATTCTGAATTTCCTGAGCAAAGTTGGGCGGCTCGTTGTGCTCCTTCAGGTAATCCACAATGCCATTAATCTCATCGTCCGAGACAAAGGCACCCTGGGCGCGAACAAGATTTGAAGTGCCGGGAGGGATGAAGAGCATATCCCCCTTGCCAATAAGAGCCTCGGCACCGCCGCCATCGAGGATCGTGCGACTGTCTACCTTGGAGGCGACCTTGAAGGAAATACGGCTGGGCAAATTGGCCTTGATCACACCGGTGATGACATTGACCGAAGGGCGCTGAGTAGCGAGGATCAGGTGAATGCCGGCGGCTCGTGCAAGCTGGGCGAGGCGCGCGATGCCGGTTTCGATATCGGCCGGAGCCACCATCATGAGGTCAGCCAATTCGTCGATAATGCAAACAATATAGGGCAGCTTCTTTCGGGGGACTTCAAAGGCATCGTCGTCGCGAGGCACTTCGATTTGGCTAACGGCAGCACGCTCCTCGGCGGTCATCTCTGCATCCATCGCTTCGGCCTTCTCTTTTTCCTCTTTTGTCTTGGCCAGCTTGGCATTGAAGCCGGCGATGTTACGAACGTTCTCCTTGGCGAAGATCTGGTAGCGGCGCTCCATTTCGGCGAGGATCCATTTCAGCGCACCCGGCACCTTCTTCGGCTCGGTCACCACCGGTATAAGCATATGCGGTAGTGCATTATAGACCTGCATCTCAACGACCTTGGGGTCGACCATGATAAAGCGGATATCTTCCGGCCCGGCATGATAGAGCAGCGATGCAATGATCGCATTGATACAGACGGTCTTACCCGAACCGGTGGAACCGGCGATAAGGACGTGAGGCATCTTAGTCAGGTCGGTCACCATGGGCGTACCTGTAACGTCCTTGCCCAGCACCACGGGAATATCCGCCTTAGCTTCGGCCCAGGCTTTTGACTCGACAATGTCACGCATGCAGACGGGCTGGGAAACCTGGTTGGGCACCTCGATGCCGACCGTACCCTTCCCCGGAACCGGGGCGAGGATACGGACCGAGAGTGCGCGCAGGCCCAAAGCGATATTCTTATCGAGATTGACGATCTTCTCCACCCGCACACCCGGCGCCGGAGTCACTTCATAGCGGGTAATGACCGGCCCTGTGTGGATTTCGCCCGGAATAACTTTGACCCCAAATTCATCCAGCGTGCGCACGAGCGCTTCCATCGTAGTGGCATGGTCTTCCGGCATTGCCACGGATGCATCCGGAGCCTCGGATAACAAACTGATTGGCGGAAACTTATAATCCCCCCGTTGCTCCGGAATCGCTGCCGTCGCTTTTTCTGTCTTTGCCCCGGAGATAATCTTAATGGTCGCTGGATCCAGTTTAGGCTTCTCCACCGCGACCTGCGGGGCAGGCACTTCTTCGGGGGTTGCCGTGGCCACCGCTGCCGGGCGCTTGCGGGGAGTCTTGCTGCCATTGCGCTTCAGGCCCGGAGGAGGACCGTCCATGCGTCGCAATAAAGAGGGCTTTTCTTCACCTTCTATCGGCTCCTCGTCAATTGCCCCCAGCGCATCTTCATCTGCCCGAGCTGCGGCAGCCGCTTCTTTTTTCTCTTTCTTTGACAACTTGTTCGCCTCTTTCGCGGCGCGCTTCTCCTTTTTCTTCTCTGCCGAGACCCGGCGGCGCTCACCCCAAGCTCCACCCAAGTTCTGCAGGATGGCCTGAAAGCGAGCTAACAAACTGCCCGGCGAGGGAACTAATCGACTGATGCCGAGATAGAATGGGGCTGCCAGGAAACAGGCAATAAAAGCAGTGTAGGCACCGAATGGGCCAATCCAGGGCTTGAGAAATCCATTCGCCAAGAAAGCGCCCACCAATCCACCCACACCCTGGGAAAGTTGCCGCTCGAAGAGCCCGCCTTGCATTCTCAGAATCTCGTCTGCCTCTAAAAGTGCGCTCAGACCAGCCGCCCCCAGCAAAGCAACAACGATAAGCAGACAAACCGTAAGACCCCTGCGTACGCCCTCTTGGAGAAAAGACAGCAGACCGACCCAAATGGTATACAATGGCAGCAGCCAAGAGGCTATACCGAGAATATAAAAGCTCCAAAAAGCAAACTCAGCACCGACCCAGCCAACCAAATTTTGCGCCGGATCTGTCTGCACCCGCCCGGACTGCTCTAAGTCAAAATCACCGATGGCCACGACACCAAGCAGCCCCAGTGCGAGTAAAAAGATCCCCCACAATGGACGTGGACGAGCCACCCGCGGTTGCTGGGTAATCCCCCTGCGGGTCGTCGGCTTCTTTTTTTTCTTTGCGACAGCCATATTAGATAAGCCAGATACAATAAAGAGGCCGCACTCGAAAACAAGATTCGATTGCTTTGCCTACAGGACTAAAAATTTTAGCCTTTCTTTTTCATGGCCATTTTGCCGCAATCCGACATTTTGCGCGGAATGCAACTCATTGAATTTTTACCGCTCTACAAAGAGCGTGTTTGGGGTGGCCGCGGGCTGGAAACCCGGCTGGGAAGGACTTTGCCGCAAGATAAGATTATCGGCGAGAGCTGGGAGGTTGTCGACCGCCCGGAGGCGCAGTCTGTCATTGCCAATGGCCCACACACCGGGCACTCTTTGCGAGAATTGCTCGAAGGGCATGCCGAAGCGGTTCTCGGCCCGGGCGCTAAGGGCGATCGGCCTTTTCCTATTCTGGTTAAATGGCTTGATTGTCAGGATCGCCTGAGCTTGCAGGTCCATCCACCGGCAACAATAGCTCCCTCCCTTGGCGGTGAACCGAAGACAGAAAATTGGTACATCGCAGAGTGCGACCCGGGCGCCTCACTTATTGTCGGCCTTAAAGAAGGGACCACCCGCGAGCAATTTGAAGTGGCTTTAGAGAAAAATGAAGCCGAATCCTGTGTCCACCGCTTCCCCGTAAAGCCGGGGGACTCCATCCTTGTCGAAAGTGGCCGTATGCACGCGATCGATGCGGGCAATCTCATCCTTGAGATCCAGCAAAACTCGGATACGACCTACCGCGTTTATGACTGGGGTCGTGTCGGGCTGGACGGGGCTCCTCGCGATCTACATATTGCAGAGTCTCTCCAGTCGATTGACTTTGCGGACTTTGAGCCGGCGCCCCTCCAGGCCCAGGCCGGCGAGCAACTCCTAGCGGACTGTAGGGAATTCCGCATCCGTAAATTCGATTTAGAGCGAGGCGAGACGCTTCACTTACCGGCTCATAAATCCGCTTGCTTGCTCCATGTCGTAGAAGGCACTTTGGCTGAAAAAGAAAGCGGCCTCCACCTGAAAAAAGGCGGGAACTATCTCCAGCCTTACATTACGTCTGTACATTTGACCGCGGCAACTCCAGTTACACTACTGGTCACGGACCACTTCTAAGCGCACTAATGCCTCGCTTTTGATCTAAAGACTGCCCTTGAATTCCTCCTTAGAATTCACAGATTACAACTTTCACATTCATCCCGCACGCTAACGTCGGGTCAAATGAATCACGTATTCTCTTTTATGACCGATAAAGACCCAGCCACTTCCACCGAGCCCACCGAGCCCAGCGAGCCTGCCGAGGTACCGATTGATGCGTCAGCGGAAGCTCCCGCAAACGCAGAAGTCGAGCCCACCGCACTGGAAAAGGCGCAAGCTGAAGCATCAGAGATGAAGACCCGCTATTTGCGCTCGGTCGCCGATCTCGAGAATTATCGCAAGCGGATCACCCGAGAGAAACAGGACCTTCTGCGGAATGCCTCCAGCTCCGTAATTGAAGCCCTTTTGCCGGTCCTTGATAATATGTCTTTAGGGCTCCAGGCAGCGGAAAATCACGAAGGTGCCAAAGAGGTGGTCGCTGGTTTTCAGATGGTAAGTGAACAACTGCGCAAAGCACTTGCCGATCAGGGGCTGGAAACCCTGCAGCCGGAAGGCGAAGCCTTTGACCCGAACCTGCATGAATGCATAGCCCAACAACCCTCAGCCGATGTTCCGGAAGACCATGTCATGCAAACCGTACGGGCTGGTTATCGACTGAATGAACGCCTCCTCCGCGCTGCCAATGTTATCGTCTCAAGCGGCCCTCCGACAGAGTAGACCTCACCGCGCCCGAAAAAAATGTCCAAAGCAGATTACTACGAAACCCTCGGAGTCTCCCGCGATGCCAGTGGGGACGAGATGAAAAAAGCTTACCGCAAACAGGCGGTAAAATACCATCCGGATAAGAATCCGGGTGATGCCACCGCAGAGGCAAAATTCAAGGAAGTCTCGGAGGCTTACGATGTCCTCAAAGATGAGGATAAAAGAGCTGCCTACGACCGCTACGGCCATGATGCCTTCCAGCAGGGCGGCATGGGCCGGGCGGGCGGCGGCGGTGGTGGTTTTCACGACCCCTTTGACATGTTCCGGGAAGCCTTCAGTGGTGGTGGCGGTGGCGGGATTTTTGAAGAATTTTTCGGCGGTGGTGGCGGTCGTTCCGGAGGCGCTCAACGTGGTTCCGATTTACGATACGACCTAGAAATAACGTTAGAGGAAGCGGCGGAAGGAACCGAAAAAGAGATACGCTACAAGCGGGCGGTTTCATGCTCGGCCTGTAGTGGCTCTGGAGCGGAACCCGGCTCCGGCAAGACCACCTGCCAAACTTGTGGCGGTGCCGGACAGGTGTCTTCCAATCGTGGATTTATCAGCTTTCGTCAAGTTTGCCCGAATTGCAGCGGTTCCGGGCAGCAGATTGACAAGCCCTGCTCCGATTGCCGCGGCGAAGGACGCGTCATCGACTCCAGTCAAGTCAAGGTGCGCATTCCCGCCGGGGTGCACACCGGCTCCAAACTCCGCTCTGCCGGGAAAGGAGAAGCCGGTCAATCCGGAGGGCCCTCCGGCGATCTCTACATCGTCATCCATGTAAAGGAACATGAGCTCTTTGAACGTCAGGATGACGATCTTTTCTGTGAGTTACCGATCAAGTTTACTTTAGCTGCTCTTGGCGGAGCCGCGGATGTGCCGACGCTCTTTGGTAAAGGGAATTTGAAGATCCCTGCGGGCACACAGAGCGGGACGACCTTCCGACTGCGCGGGCAAGGCATGCCGCGACTGCGCGGCGGCGGACAAGGCGATTTGTTGGTACGTGTGCATGTCGAGGTACCGACCAAACTGAACAATGAGCAGAAAAAACTACTGGAAGACTATGCGGAAGCCAGTGGAGATCCGGCGGCCACTTCAGGAAGCGGCAAGAAGCGGAAGTTTTTCGGATAATGTCCTACCCCATCGTCATTCTCGGCTCGGGTCGCGGGAGTAATGCCGAAGCACTTCTCAAGGCCGAAGTTTCCCGTCAACTGGGCCAAGCTTCTGTGGTCGCTCTTTTCAGTGATCACGAAGATGCCGGAATCCTCGATCTGGGACAAAAGTACAAAGTTCCCGCAATTTACATCGACCCTTTGAAAAAAGGGGCCTACCTGAGCGAGGCGGCCGAGCAAAACTATATCGAGCGGATCGAAAGTTTCTCACCCAGACTCATCGTGCTGGCGGGATTTATGCGGATCTTACGCCACAATTTCATAAATGCATTTGGTGGGCGCGTGATTAATCTGCACCCAAGCCTTCTGCCCAGCTTTAAAGGCGCTGATGGTATCGCTCAGGCGCATGCAACCGGTGTTGCCATCACCGGCTGTACAGTCCACTGGGTCACCCCGGCGCTTGATGCCGGGCCGATCATTGACCAGAAGGCTGTGCGTTTAGAGGCATCGGACACACTCCCTCAATTAACCAAGAAGGTCCAACTGGCAGAGCACCAGCTATTGCCCGATGTCATTGCCCGGATGAGCCGTGGTAAGCTTGCCCAGGAACCCCCCGAAGGAGTGAAGAAATGAGTAGCCAGATCGAGCTGCGGGCCGAAGTGTCGGAAGAATTAAGCGATTTTCTGGAAGCACACTTTCATGAATGCGGCACGGCTGACTGGGGCATTCTACAGCGTGCCCCGGGCTCGCCCTATGAGCTGTTTGGTTTTTTCCCGGATAAGCAAACCGCGGATACCGCACTCGATACCCTCCGCGCCATCTTCCCTCAATTGCCGGAGCAATTTGTCGACCGCCGAATACCGGATGAAGAATGGCAGAATGCCTACAAAGAATTCGTCAAGCCCTGGAGCCACCGGCACTTGCATTGGATCCCGCTCTGGGAACGAAAAAATATTCAGCCGCCGAAAGAGGCTGCCGTTGTCTATCTCGATGCGGGCATGGCCTTCGGAACAGGCAGTCATGAAACGACACGTCTCTGCGCTCAACGCTTGCTCGATTTTCAAGCAAGCCATTCGGCTGCTTTTGCCCAAGCACGGATCGTCGATGCCGGATGCGGATCCGGGGTACTCGCCTTTTCCGCTTCAGCCATGGGCGGTTCGAATATACTGGCTTTTGATAATGATCCCGAGGCGATCTCTGTTTGCCAGACCAACTTAGAGGAGAACGAGCACCTAGACGCACCTCAATTTGCTGTGGCCGACCTGCAGGACGGTTTGGCCGGTGAACAAGCCGACCTGCTTCTGGCAAATATTCAAGCGGATGTATTGCTTCCGCATTCGGACCCGGTCGTCCTCGCGGTACGGGCCGGTGGATCCCTCGCGCTAAGTGGCATCCTCACAAAAGAACTGGACCAAGTACGGGCACATTACGAATCACGCTTCGCTGCCCTGCGTCCCGGCATGATTCAATCCGTTGATTCCCGGACAGACGGAGAATGGGCGGATCTCTGGATCGAACTGAACTGAACCGAGCAAGCGAACTGATTCGTGCTTGCGATAGAGAAAAAAGAGCCGCAAATTATAGACTACGATGCAAACAATTGGCGAACGTTTGGAAGAAGCACGCAAGCGGAAGGGCATTTCCTTGCGGGAAGCTGCGGAGGCGACTAAGATTCGCAGCGATTTTCTCAGCAATATCGAACAAAACCAGTTCGATTTTGACTTGCCGGATATTTATAAGCGGGGGTTTATCGGCAATTATGCGCGCTACCTGAAGCTAAATGCGGATACGGTCCTAACCGATTATGCCAGCCAGCGACTGAGCAACAGCCGTCTGGGAAAAAAGGCTGGCTCGGAGTGGTTTGGGAAAATGGAAGTTAAGACTTCCGGTTCGGCAGAAGAGGGCACAGCAGAAGATACGGCACCGCCTTCCCTTGGGCGTATCAGTACGAGAAATGACGAGTCCGGCCGTGAAGGATCCGCGGATACGGCTGCCGATACCACAAATGAGACAACCTTCTATTTTAAAGTCGGTTTACTCTTTGTCGGTACGCTCTCTCTTGTTTTTATTCTCTTTATTCTGGTTAAATCCATTCTGGGGGGCACGGGAGACCCGGGCACTGAGGCGAGCAATTCGGTTTCTTCGACGACCTTTGATCGAACCGCACTGCCCACCTTAGCCACTAACCCGGAAAGCCAACAAACGTCGGCCGCGAAGGATCCAATCACACTGGAAGCTACCGGCTCGGTCTATTTGGTCGCAAAACAGCGCGATAATCAGCTTGAACTCTTCCGGGGTACCCTTGGCGCGGGAGAAAGTAAGACTTTGGAGCGTTCCGGCGTCGTTGATATTGTCTTTACCGCCGGTGAAAATTTCACCGTGGAAACCAAAGGTGGGCGCATCCGCCCCTCCGTTTCCGGAGAAGCGCAGATCACCGTTGATTAAAGTGGGCTAGACCGCGCGAGCCATAAAGAATCGTTCTCGCCCGTTCATATCACAAAGACTCCGGGTTTCCGATAAACCCGAGGCAATCGCCAATGACTCCAGCGCAGCATGCTGTGCGATGCCGGTTTCCAAGGCTAACAGCCCACCCTCCGACAAATATTGAACCGCCCCCTTTAGGATCGAGCGCAAATCACTAAGTCCGTCAACCCCGGCACAGAGAGCCGACTCCGGCTCATGCGCCACCACTTCCGGCGCAGCCGTGGCCATCTCATCCTCCCGCAGGTACGGTGGATTCGAGACAATCAGGTCAAAACGGCCCGCCTTTTTCAGCGGAGCAAACCAACTGCCCTGAAGAAATTGAATCCGGTTTTCTGCAGCCTGTGCAGAGGCATTCTCTTCCGCCAAAGCCAGCGCCTCAGCGGATTTATCAACAGCAATGGTTTCTGCCTGCGGAAAGGCCTGGTTTAGCGCGATAGCAATCGCTCCGCTGCCGGTGCCGAGGTCCAGTATTCGTTGCGGC
>MDTB01167617.1_pt1 | contig 10593 bp, 10 predicted proteins | sample 811161 | NCBI WGS metagenome assembly MDTB01 (sample SAMN05326650, study PRJNA326480) | marine metagenome | isolation source: seawater | place: Mediterranean Sea | collected 2009
CAATTTTTAATTGGGGCTTTTTATGTTCAAACTGATTTTTTTGAGCAGCAAAATTTTCAAACGAAAGATCTTTAATATATTGAGACAATTGCCTAATTTCATTCATAAGGTATTCTCTCTCTTTTAAATTCAAATTTCATTTTCAAAGGAATTTTTCTGAATAAATTTTTTTGACAAGCTCAAGATGATTAAATTACGTAAATTGGGAATTAAAAGAGCAAATCCAACAAGATCGGTAATAAAACCGGGTGTAAGTAAGAGAATACCTGAAATAAATATTAGTAAACCATTTGAAATAAATAGTAACGGATTAATACTTTGGCTTTTAAAACTCGAGAAAACTTTTAATGCTTGACTTCGTACAAAAATCGTCCCAATCAACGCAGTACCAATAATTATAGCCAAAGTAAAAGGTATTCCAATAATTTTATTGATTTCTAGAAATACATATATTTCAATAATAGGTAAAGATAAAAACAATATAAACCATTTCATAATATCAGACCATTTTTAACACTGTTTCTTGTTGGACAATTTGTGATAAAGATTTATGTATAGTATAGTTAGAGAACATTTTAGTAAATAAGTTCATGATATCTACTTCACCAACGGAGTTTGTTAATGATACAAATATTAATACTTGCAGCCGTGGCAGCCTTCCTTTTTTGGCGATTATCGCTTGTTTTAGGTATCAGGACGGGGTTTGAAAAACCAGTTGATTTAAAGATTCCCGATGGAGCTAGAAATAAACAATATGAAAAAGAAGATGTGTCTGATCATTCTTCTGAGGATGATATTTCAGATTATGTTGAACTGGAGAGTGATTCGGGACAGACCTTAAAGCAAATTAAATTGTCTGAGCCGAATTTTTCAGTACAAAATTTTGTATCTGGTGCAAAAAGTGCGTATGAACTTATTTTAATGGCTTATGAAAAAGGTGATTTAGATGTTTTAGAAAAACATTTGGCTTCGGATGTTTTCGAGGACTTTAAAGCTGTAGTTATTGATAGAGCTGATAAAGGGTATATCGTAGATGCTACGTTTTTAGGGTTAAGAGAAATACGAATACGAGATGTACAATTTAACCAAGAAACTATGAATGCTGAAATAACTGTGTTTTTCAAATGTGAGCTCACTTCCGCAGTTAGGGATAAAGACGATAAAATTATAGAGGGAAGCAGTTCTAAGGTGAAAAGTCACACAGATATTTGGATATTTGGAAGGATAGTAGGAACAGAGGATCCGGCTTGGAAGTTAATTGCTACAGGGGAATAATAGTTATATAGCCCCGGCAGTGATGTGCATTTAAAGTTTTTAAAGGTGTTTGTTTTGAAAAAAATTTCAAAAACCCTATCCCCCGATGAAAAGCGACTTTGGAAAAATTATACACAAACTATCGATGAAAACTACTTCAACAAAGTTAGTGACAAGGTGGAAACAAACCAAAATCCGTTCAAATCAAACATTAATTTGAAAGCATTAAAGAAAAGAAATCTAAAAAATACGTCGAGTGCGTTTGATTCTATCTTAATAGATAAGAAAATTTTTACAAAATTGAAAAATGGCCGTCTTACACCGCAGAGAACTTTAGATTTACACGGTCTAACTTACGATAATGCATATTCAAGAGTAGTTTCATTTATAAATTTATCTTATCAAGACGGCGTAAGACTGATTTTAGTAATTACTGGTAAAGGAAGAAAAACGATTAACAATGAAAGCTTCTCTAATAAAACTAGTAGTGGGGTTTTAAAAAGTGCATTTCCAACTTGGTTAAAAACTGAATCGCTTTTTCGATTAATATTAAATGTGACAACCGCACATTCTTCTCACGGAGGAGAGGGTGCCTATTACGTTTATTTAAGAAAAAAATTATAGAACGTAGCGGCTTAAATCGACAGACCTAGATAATTGACCGAGATTTTTTTCAACAAAGTCGGCATCAACGACGATACTTTCCCCTTGTCTCTCTGTGGCATTAAAACTTAGGTCTTCGAAAACTCTCTCGAGTATAGTATAAAGTCGTCTCGCACCAATATTTTCTACAGATAAGTTTACTTCTTCTGCAATAGTTGCTAATGCATGGATACCACTATTATCAAAAGAAACATTTACGCCTTCTGTTTCCATTAATGCACTATACTGCATTGTAAGAGAATTTTCAGTTTCGGTTAATATTTGTTCAAAATCGACTTTTGATAAGGCTGATAATTCAACCCTTATTGGCAATCTTCCTTGAAGTTCAGGCAATAAGTCTGATGGTTTTGCAATATGAAATGCTCCTGACGCTATAAATAAGATATGATCTGTTTTTACAGACCCGTGTTTTGTGGAGACAGTAGTACCTTCTATCAGTGGCAGCAAATCTCTTTGCACCCCTTCCCGACTGACACTCCCTTTAAGACCGTCACTATTATTACAAACTTTGTCAATTTCGTCCAAAAACACTATTCCGTTGTTCTCTACCAGTTCGAGCGCAGTTTTAACTATTTTATCTTCGTCAAGCATTTTATCGGCTTCTTCTTGTACCAATTGTTCGTAGCTTTCTGCTACTGAAATTTTTCTTTTTTTTGAGCGGGAGCCTAATGCTTTTCCAAAAATGTCACCAATATTTAGCATTCCTATATTCGCACCGGGTTGTCCTGGAATATCAAACATTGGCATTTGGTTTGAGTTGTCAATCATATCGATTTCGATAATTGTATCATCAAGTTCTCCTTGGTGTAATTTTTTTTTGAACATTTCAATAGTTTTTTCTCGAGCATCTGAGCCAATAATTGCTGAAATTACTCTCAATTCTGCCTCAGAAACAGCTTGAGAATAGACATTTTTGCGCATTTTTTCGCGAATTAATACGATAGCTACATCTACCAAGTCGCGAACAATTTGATCAACATCTCGACCCACGTAACCGACTTCAGTGAACTTTGTCGCTTCTACTTTTAAAAAAGGAGCATGGGCAAGCTTTGCAAGTCGCCTAGCAATTTCTGTTTTTCCAACACCTGTTGGTCCGATCATAAGAATATTTTTGGGGTAGACTTCTTCTCGAATAGAATCTTTAAGCTTAGTTCTGCGCCATCTATTTCTTAAGGCGACTGCTACTGCCCGTTTTGCACTATTTTGCCCGATGATAAAGCGATCAAGTTCAAACACAATTTCTTGGGGAGTTAAGTCTTTCATGGTCTTAATATTATCCTTGTTCGTTTAGTAAAAACTATTTTTCGTTTATCGACTCAATTCTCATATTTCCGTTGGTATAGACACAAATTTCAGATGCAATTTTGAGGGATTTTTTAGCTATTTCTTCTGGGTCGTTAATATTATCATAAAATGCTCTAGCGGCCGCTAGAGCAAAATTACCACCAGAGCCAACAGCCGCTATATTATGCTCAGGTTCCAATACATCGCCCGCGCCAGTTAAAATTAATAATTCTTTTCCATCTGTAACAATAAGCATAGCTTCAAGGTTTCTTAGGTACTTATCTGTTCGCCAATCTTTAGCCAACTCAATAGCTGCTCGCGTTAATTGTCCTGGATTAGACTCTAGTTTGCGTTCTAGTCTTTCTAGTAAAGTAAAAGCATCTGCGGTAGATCCAGCAAAACCTACTACAACTTCTTTGCCACCAGGCGACAGACGCCTAACTTTATTAGATGATCCTTTCACCACCGTTTGGCCTATGCTGACTTGGCCATCGCCCGCAACGCAAACCTTTTTATTCTTCCTTACGGCTATGATAGTAGTTCCATGCCAGGTATTATTTTGGTCATTTTTTTGAAATTTCATTTTTATATACTGTCTAGGTCAAACTGCGTTTTATTTCTTCAGAGGTAAATATTTCTATTACGTCGTTTTCTTTTATATCGTCGTATGACTCAAAAGCCATGCCGCACTCTTGACCAGCAACCACATCTTTTACCTCATCTTTAAATCGCTTCAGGGTTTTCAATTTTCCTTCATGAATAACAATGTTGTCTCTGAGCAATCGAACACCTGCAAAGCGTTTCGCGGACCCCTCTGTAACTACACACCCGGCAATTTTACCAACCCCTGTAATTTTAAATATTTCTTTAATTTGTGCATAGCCGATAAACGTTTCTTTGACCTCTGGATTGAGCAAACCTGATGCCGCTTCTCTTACGTCGTTAACAAGATCGTAAATAATAGAATAATATCGTATCTCTATTCCTTTCTGATTTGCTATTTCGCGAGCCTGATTGTTTGCTCGGACGTTGAAACCAATAATTGGCGCTTTTGACGCTTCCGCTAGAGTAACATCACTTTCTGTTATCGCACCAACAGCTGAGTGAAGTACCTGTACTTGGACTTCGTCATTGCCAACCTTTTCCATAGCTTGTACGATTGCCTCTGCTGAGCCTTGAACGTCCGTTTTAATTAAAATTGGCAATTTGGAAGTGTTTTTGTCTTCTTTTGCTTTAGCAATCAACTGGTCTAATGAGCTACCTGAACCAAGCGTTGCTTTTTTGTCTTTGGATAATTGGTTTCTGTAATTCGCTATCTCTCTAGCTTTTGACTCATCAGATACTACGTTTAAGATATCACCTGCTTCTGGTGTCCCATTGAGTCCTAGGACTTCTACTGGAACAGAGGGACCTGCTGTATCAATTCGTTTTCCAGTATCGTTTATTAAGGCTCGAACCTTACCCCATTGTTCGCCGACAACAAAAATTTCTCCCTTTTTTAATGTACCTTTTTGTACCAAAACTGTTGCTACTGGCCCCCTTCCAACATCAAGCTTTGCTTCTATTACCGCTCCTTCTGCAGGCCTATCTGCGTTTGCGGTTAATTCAAGGAGTTCTGATTGTAATGCGATATTATCAAGTAATACATCAATATTTGTACTTTTCATTGCGGATACTTCTACGTCTAAAACTTCACCCGACATTGATTCAACGATTATTTCATGTTGTAGAAGTTCAGTCCTAACTTTATTTGGATCAGCTCCTTCGACATCTGACTTATTTATTGCAACAATTAAAGGTACTTTGGCAGCTTTTGCATGGTTTATTGCTTCTATTGTTTGGGGTTTTACTCCATCATCAGCAGCTACTACTAATATCACTATATCTGTTACATTTGCACCCCGTGCTCGCATTGACGTAAATGCTGCATGACCAGGAGTATCAAGAAAAGTTAATTCAGTCCCGTTATCAGTTCGTACCTGATATGCTCCTATATGCTGGGTGATACCACCCGCCTCATTTGACACAATATTGGTTTTTCTTATGGAGTCTAGTAACGATGTTTTGCCATGATCAACATGACCCATTATTGTGATAACTGGTGGCCGGGGTTTTTGTACATCATCATTGAATTCGTCAAATTTAATTAATTCATCTTCAACGTCAGACGCTGAAACTCTTACTACTCTATGGCCAAATTCTTCGGCAATAAGAATTGCAGTGTCAGCGTCAATTGCTTGATTTTGCGTTGCCATTATACCATTTGTCATTAAAGTTTTAACCACTGCAGCAGATCTTTCTGCCATTCGGTTTGCCAGCTCTTGTACCGTTATCACATCAGGGATTTGTACATCTCTAATAACTTTTTCGCGTTCGGTTTGGTTCTCTTGTAAACGTCTTTTTTCTTTCTCTTGTCGACGTTTCATTGATGCAATTGAACGATGCCTATTAGTTTCGTCACCTAATGCTTGTGTAATAGTTAATTTACCGGATCTTCTTCTATCCGTGGGGTTTTTTATGGTTTTCGTTTGCCGGTTGTCTTCTTCAACATGTTTTTTTCCTATTTCTTCTTGCTTATTTACTCTTGGTTTAGATACTGGCGTGTCAACAAGTGGTATTTCACTCGGAAGTGGAACCGTTAAGTTTTGATCAATATCTTTGGAAGTAGAATCAACAAGTGTTTTTACATCTATTTTTTTATTTTCTTCTTTATTTTTTTGCTTTCGTAATTCTTTAAGTTCTTCTTCTTTAGCCGCTAAGGCTACTTTTTCTTGTTCAATGCGCGAAGTTTCTAATGCTTTAGCTGTTTCTAGGGCCTTAATACGCCTGCTAACTTCCTCATTTGCAAGTTGAGTTTTCTCACTTACCGCAGAATTAGATTTGGTACTTTCGGAAGATATTGTTTCTCTATGCGAGTTTTGAATATTTTTTTCTAAATTTTGCGGAACTAAAAGTCTTTTTCGCTTTGTCTCCACAACTACTGATTTGCTTCGTCCATGAGAAAAGCTCTGCCGAACAGTACTTGACTTTCCTTTTAAGCTTAATACTTTACTCTTCCCGTCATTAGTTGGTGTTTCGCTCATACCTAAATCTACCCTATTTTTAATAACACCGCTCTGTCAATTTCTAGGCACTATTTTCTTGCCATTATAGTGTGGTACAGGATTTTTTAAATTATTCAAGCGATTAGCGTTAAAAATTATTTTTTCAATAAAGCTACTTTTTAAAATCGCACAATGAATTACTTTTTCCCTACCAAATGGTTTGCCTAATTCTGCACTGTTTAAACAATTATCTAATATTTTCGGTACTGATTTGGTAAGAATTCGTTTTTTTTCTCTTTTTGACCCATCTGTGGCCTGTATTAAAAGACTAATAGTGTTGTTTAGTGATAGAGATTTTATTTTTTCAAAGCCAAAAACAGTTTTTCCAGCTTTACGGGATAACGAAATTTGTTGTATTAATTTTTGCTTTATTTGTTCTTCCATTAATTCAAGTAAGTTTGAATTTATTGATATGTTGTCTTTTATTTTTTTAAAAAAGATTTTCCTTTCGAATGCTTTCAAAATTACTTGTCTATTTGCTTTCACCCAATAGCCTCTGCCTGGCAGGCTCTGGTCAAGATCAGCAATTAAATTCTTTTCTGGATCTATTACAAACCGAATAAGTTCTTTTTTATCAATGTTAAGACCAGTTAGAAGACATTTGCGCGTAGTTTTTTTTGGTGCGCTATATTTGTAACTTTTTATCAATATATGTTTTCCTAATTTGATTTTAAAAAATTAGTTGTTCTCCGTAACATCTTGATCCGCATTAAGTTCTGAGGGTATCATTTCTTTATCATATTCAGTTTGGGTAATTAATCCCACTGCCAATCTAGCAGTCATAACTAAGGTTCTAGCCTCATCAAGTGAAACATCTAGGGGTTCCAGAATACCATCGTCTTTAACACGTTTTCCCTCAATGGTTGTATAACCACCTGCAAGTTCCCAATCTGCACAAGTTGCGAATTCTTTAAGGCTTTTTATATTTTCAATTGCTAGGAGCTCTAACATTGGAGGTGTTAAGCCAGAAAATTCTAGTAGTTGTTTCTCAACACCAAGTTCTTTTGCCTTAATTAATGCGGCTGAGTTTATTTCCTCAAGGCATTCGCGCGCACGAGCCTGAAGTTCTTCTGCGGTATTACTATCAAAGCCTTCAATAGAGCTAATTTCATCTTGTTGAACGAATGCGACCTCTTCCAAAGTTGCAAAACCCTCAGCAACAAGTAGCTGAGCAACCATTTCATCAATATTAAGTTTTTCAATGAAAAGTTTGGAACGTTCAGAAAATTCTATTTGTCGCCTTTCAGATTCATCCGCCTCAGTCATTATATCTATATCAAAACCTGTTAATTGACTGGCTAATCTAACATTCTGTCCTCTTCTTCCAATAGCAAGTGATAGTTGCTCATCGGGTACGACCACTTCAATTCTATTAGCCTCTTCATCTAATACAACTTTTGAAACTTCCGCTGGTTGAAGCGCGTTTACAAGAAAGGTTGGCGCATCATCATTCCAGGGAATTATATCAATTTTCTCTCCTTGAAGTTCGTTTACCACAGCTTGCACTCGACTACCCCTCATTCCTACACAAGCTCCAACGGGGTCAATTGAACTATCAAAAGAAAGAACTCCAATTTTGGCACGACTTCCAGGGTCTCGGGCTACTGCTTTTATTTCGATTATACCATCATAAATTTCTGGAACTTCCATCTTAAAAAGTTCGGCTAAAAATTCAGGTTGAGTACGTGAGAGAAAAATTTGAGGTCCTCTGACTTCTGAACGCACATCTTTTATATAAGTTCTTACTCTATCACCAGACCGAAATGTTTCGCGGTTAATTAATTGATCGCGTCTTAAAACTGCTTCGCCCCGTCCAACGTCAACAATAACATTGCCATATTCTATTCTTTTTACTAATCCGTTAATTATTTCTCCAACTTTGTCTTTAAATTCCTCATACTGACGTGCTCTTTCTGCTTCTCTTACTCGCTGCATTATAACTTGCTTTGCTGATTGCGCAGCTATTCTACCAAAGTCTAAAGGGGGTAGGGGATCTTTAAGCACATCGTCAATACTTGCATCAGATTTAAGTTTCACGGCTTCATTTAACGTAATTTCAGTAAAATTATTTTCCACTTCGTTAACTACTGTACGACATCTATCCATGGTTAACTCACCAGATTTTGGGTCTATATTCGCCCTGATATCATATTCCGCTCCATATCGTGAACGGGCTGCTTTTGCTAAGCTGTCTTCCATTGCCGCTATCACTAGCTCTGGTTCTATTAATTTTTCTCGAGCTACTGCCTCGGCTATTTGCAAGAGTTCGAGTCGGTTAGCGCTTGTACCACTCATTTTTGAATCCTAACTTTAATCATTAAATCAATATTTTTTGTCTATTGTCGATCTTTACGAGTTACAAAATCAAATTTTGAGTCTTTTAAGAGCTTTTCAATTGAGATTGAAAGTTGAGCGGTCTCGATCCAGTCAAAATTTAGCCCGATGACTCCTTCTTCTATTTCCAGCAAGATTTCATTATTTTTGGTGCCTCGCAAAATACCTTTGAAATTTTTGTTTTTGTCTATTGTCTCTTTTGTCTTTATTTTCGCACTATGTCCCTCCCAAATATCAAAATCCTTTTTTCTGGTTAAAGGTCGATTTATACCTGGGGATGAAATTTCTAAGTTATACTCATTCTTTATTGGATCGTTTACATCTAAAATAGCAGATACTGTTGTTGAAATTTTGGCACATTCCTCTATCTCTATCCCTCTATTATCTCTATCTAACATTATCTGTAATGTCGCTTTTTCTTTATCAAAATATTTAATTCTTATTAACTCATAACCTAACTGCTCAATTGTGGGCGTTATTAGTTCTTGGACTTGTTTGCTAATTGGTGTGCTTGCTATCAAATTTTTCATCAACGTCTACATAATAAAAAAAGGCCTTCCGGCCCTTAATAACTTCTTACTGATAATTGGTACACTTCTCAATTATATCTTTTAAAAAACTTTAGATAATATGGCAAGCCCTTTATTTAAAAATCACAAATAATCCCTTTTTTTTCCCAATCTCCAAAACGCGTAGGTTCTGGTCCTTGTCTGCCTCCAACCTCTTTTGGAAGATTTTGTGTGTTTTTAATTTTATTTCGCTCTTTTGCTTCTTTTAAAGCTCGGTCAGCTGCAGAAGAAGTGATTTTCGACTGTTTGATAATATTTTCGTTAATATTTTTTGTCATTTTTATTTGTCTTTAATTTTAAGGTAGTCTTTTATTAAATGTTAAGAGTTGTTTTGGTACCTAACATCACCTTACTTTTATTTTATTTTCTTTCATATGTATACAGATAAAATTAAGGTAAAGATTCTTGATTAGTATTTAAAAGAGAACAAAACTTTGGACCTTATACCGCTAAAATATAAAAAACATGGATTAATATGTAGGTGGGTAGTGCTGAATATGTTAGATGAAGTACTCATTAAGAAGCGAACTATTTTGGAAATAAAGGAAGACAATGTATTTCCCTTCTGTCACTTGTCCTCAGAGCATAAAGCTCGGTCTCTTTCACTTTTAGAAGTAATTTTGAGAAATTTATCTTTACTTGATGGAGAAATATTCAAACATCTAAGACAGAGGCCTCACCATAGAATACTTAATATTTTAAGGATTGCGTTTGCGGAAATTGTTCTAGACAATATTGCTCCTCATGCGTCAGTAGATTGTGCGGTACGGCTGGTTAAATTGGATAGAAAATCAGCTAGGTTTTCTGGCCTTGTTAACGCTATCTGCCGCAAAGCGTCGATGAGATTAATAGATGAGTGTAAGTTAGATTACCCAACGCTAGACCAAAATTTTATAATAGAATTAGAGAAGATATATGAATCTGAGACAATAAAAGAGTTTGGACTAGCACAAAAAAATCGTCCACCAATAGACCTTACTATCAAAGAGGCTCGGCAAGAAAAGTATTACGCCGAGTTGTTGGATGGGCATTTGCTTCCGTCTGGGACAATTAGATTAAATTCCCAAAGACAGATAACTAAAATCGCTGGCTATCAAGAGGGTGATTGGTGGGTACAAGATTTTTCTGCTTCTATCCCTGTTAAACTTCTTGGTTCAATAAATGGATTATCAGTCCTTGATGTATGTGCTGCTCCTGGTGGTAAAACTTTACAATTAGCTGCAGCTGGCGCTAAAGTTTCCTCAATTGAAATATCAAGAAAAAGGGCGCAAAAGCTTAGAGAAAACTTAAAAAGAACTAATTTATATTCAAATGTCATTGTCAACGATTTTCATCAATATAATTCAGAAGATACTTTTGACATTGTTTTGGTAGATGCCCCCTGC
>MDTB01008167.1_pt1 | contig 10592 bp, 9 predicted proteins | sample 811161 | NCBI WGS metagenome assembly MDTB01 (sample SAMN05326650, study PRJNA326480) | marine metagenome | isolation source: seawater | place: Mediterranean Sea | collected 2009
GGTTTGGAGGAAAGTAAAGTAACACCACCAGAATCTGTATATAAAAGAATTAAAGAAGAAAATAATAAAATTGGAAAAGCTCGAGCAATAAACTCTGATTTATCTTTTTTCAAGGACAAATTTATCATGCCCGTTGAAGGAATTATTAGTGGAGTATATGGAAGTCAAAGAATTTTAAATGGAAAACCAAGATGGCCTCATTATGGAATAGATATTGCTGCAAAAAAAGGAACTTTGATTAAATCTTCTGGATCAGGATCTGTAACAATGGCTGAGGAAGATTTATATTACACCGGCGGAACAATAATAATGGATCATGGTCATGGTATATCTACTATCTACTCTCATCTAGATACTGTTTTAGTTTCTGTTGGTGATAAAATTAATCAAGGAGATATTATTGGAACTGTAGGATCAACTGGTAGATCTACAGGGCCTCATTTAGATTTTAGAGTGAATTGGTTTCAAACTAGACTCGATCCAATGTCAGTAATATATTAAAAATATGAAAACTCTAATTGAAAAAACCTCCGAAAAACTTGTCAATGCTTTCCTTAAAAACAAAATAATAGCACCAATTCCATCTAAATTCACAAAAAAACTTAGTGAAGCACAAAAATTAAGAGTGTTATGTGAAAGTAAAATAAGTCATCCAGTAATTGGATTTAAAGCTGCAGGCACAGGTATTCCATTAATAAAAAAATTTAAGGAAAAAGAACCTTTTTATGCATCTGTTTATAAAAGAAATTTTTTAAAAAGTGGTAAAATAGTGAAAATTAATAAAGCTACATTGGGTATAGAACTTGAGGTTTGTTATAAAATTAAGAAATCTTTTTTTTTATCAAAGGGATCTGTAACAAGGAAAAATATATCCAAATATATTTCCCACATGGCGCCTTGCATTGAGATAGTAGGTTATAGACAAAGAAAAAAAGGAATTACTTCTTTTGGAGATTTATGCAGTGATTTTGGCGCTAATGTTAAATTTTTAGTGGGAATAGTAAAAAAATATAAAAAAATTAATATAGGAAATTTAAAAACTATTATTTCAAACAAAAAAATTAATCAAAATGTTTATGGCAATACTAATACAGTTTATATTAACCCATTAAATTCACTTAAATTTGTTTTGAATAAAATCAAAAAAGATAAAATAGATTTAAATAAAAACTTTTGGGTATTTACAGGCTCAACTGTGGGTGTCGTACCGATTAACAGAAAAGGTTTATTTATTGGCAAAATCGATAAATTAGGATCAGTGAAAGTCCTTATAAAATAGTTTTATTTAAAAATAAGTTTGATCTCTAGATGTTTGTTAATTATTTGGGAAAAAAATACACAAATATAAGAAAATATTATGAGTTTAACAGAATGTACAAAAAATGCTTTTATAGCATATATTAAAGAGTACCTGTCACCCCCCTCAATATAAAGACTATTCATACAAATAAGCATAAAAAAAAGATAAATGAATCCAAATTTACCATTAGTTTTAATGATGAATGGTAATGTAAAAATCAAAAAAACTAACCCATAGTCCCAATTTGAAAAAAATAATATTCTACCAATAAAAATACCTCCCCCACATAAAAAAAGTTTTTCTTCTAAATTATATTGTCCAGGTAATTCTTTTTTTCCAAATTTGAAATTATAGAAAAATAAAATAATAGAATAAATACATGCTAAAAAAATAATAAATATTTTATGATAAATATAATTATTTTCATTAATAAATAAGTCATGTCTAATTGAATAATAAGAAATTCCTTTAACAATTGAAGTTATACCATGAGTGATTATTAATGCATAATCAACAGAATTTTTCATTATTAAGAATATTTCATCTTTTATAAAAAATAAGAAAAACAGAGACAAAATTATAATAATTAAAAAATTAATTTTTTTTTGTAAAAAAACGAATATTGAAAATATTGGATATAGTTTTAAGGAAATAGCTGAAAAAAAAATTGGTATTCTTAAATAATCTTTTTTAATAATACAAATCAAATAAGCTAATATAACTATTAATATTTCTATATTTAATCTCTCTAACAACAATAGATTAGATGTAGAGAAAAAACATAAAAACAATAATACAGAAAAAATTGAAGAATTTATTCTGAAAGCTAAATCCAAAAATATTAAAGTATAAAAATAAATTAATATGAAATTCAATATTCTAAATTTTACTGGATCGTTAAATTCAAAGAATTCGAAGATTGATAACCATATCTTTGTATATGAATATGGTTTTTGACTAAGATCATAAGGATTAAAAAGATAGGGATCAAAACCCTCTAATTTTGCTTTTAATGCTCTTGAAATTGAGTCTAAATCTGAAAAAGGAGGGATTTGGAGTGGTATATTAAAGAAAGTCCAAAAAACTTTCCATTTCTCTATATCTAAAGAAATATAAACGATAATGCCCGAGACAAACAAAGGAAGTATAAAAGTTAAATAATACCTTAATTTCATAATCTTATTTATTAATCTTGTATCTTGACCTTATGATAAAAAGTTTAATAAGTCCTATTAATGAATTAAGTATTAAATTAAAATTTACATTGCTTTCGCCTCTGACTCTATTAATAAAAATAGAATGAGTTTCACCGATCCGAAGATTGTTTATTTTTAAAGCCAGAAGAATTTCAGATAAAATAATAAATCCATCACCTATATTACCACATTTTTTTAAAATTATATTTACAGCATTACTCGAATAAATTCTAAATCCATTTGTATAATCGCTCACATTTACTCTTAATATTATTTGGGCTAAGATATTTGATAGTTTAGAAAAAATTTTTCTTGTGATAGGCCAATTTAAAATTTTACTTTTTTTTAAATATCTACTTGAAATAAGTAAATCATATTTTCTAATCTTAAATAAATCTAAATTTTTTTTCAATTCTTTGGGTCTATGAGAAAAGTCAGCATCCATCTCAATATAAATATTATCCTTTTTCTTATTAAAATTCTTTCTTAAACCAAATAAGACAGCTGAACCTCTGCCTCTCGAATTTTTTCTATGATGATAAAAAACCTGAGAATATTTTTTTTTTTTATTATATTTCCAATATCATCATCCAACGAGTCATCTACAATAGTAATTTGAGCTCTTGGAATCTCCTTTTTTAAATTTTCAATCAATCTTTGAATATTTTTTTTTTCATTAAATGTTGGTATAATTATATTTATTTCTCTCATTTTAATAAAAATATTTTATATTGTTTTTAAATTTAGAGGGTTTCCATTTTGTTTTGATTATCTTATTATTATTAGAAATCAAATAAGTAGTTTTTTTTGTATCTTTAAACACTATTATTTTCTTTTTTTTGTTAAATAATTTAACAATTTTTTTTAAATCAAATTTTTTACCACTTCCGATATTGTAAATACCACTTTTGCTAGTTTTCATTAATATATTAATAGCTGCAATGATATCATTTGTACTTAAAAAATCCCTGAAATGATTCATATTTTCAAAAATTATTTTGTTTTTAGAATTTTTAATTTTTTTTTTAATACTTGGAATAACAAAAGGCTCTTTTTGCTTTTGATCTGTGAAACTAAAAATTCTACCAATACAGACTTTGGTTTGGCTTCTTTTTAATTTTTTTAAAAGTAATTTTTCTGCTAAAAATTTTGTTTTTCCATAACTACTAGCTGGATCTATTTTTGAATTTTCTGTAATTTTTTTAAATTTATTTAAGGGTTTATATACATGAGATGTAGATGAAAAAAACAACCATTTTGGTTTTGTTTTTTTCTTTTTTAATGAACTGATTAAATTATCAGTGCCTCTTACATTAATATCGTACGCTTTTTTATAATCTTTATTTACTAAATTAGTTGGCACTAATGCAGCAAGGTGAATCAAAATATCAAAATTTTGTTTTTTTATCCAACTATCAACTGTTTTCTTATTTCTAATATCTCCTTTAAATTCATAGAACTTTAAAGGTATCTTTTTTTTGAGTTTTGAACCTAATACTCCATTTGATCCTGTAATTGCACAAGTTAGCATACTAAAATTGAGAAATCTTTAATAACAACTCTGACAATGTTTTTATTTCTTTTATTGATAATTTTGTTGTTGGTAATCCTATGAAAAATCCTCTTTTATCAATTTGATCAGAATTATAAAGTTTTTTTAAGTCAAATTTAATATTATACAATTTTATTGCTGGCTGATTGATAAAATTTCCACTTATAATAGGTCTTGTTTCAACTTTATTCTTATTTAAAAAATTCAAAAACCTCTCCTTTTTATTTATATATTTTGGATTAATTAGCATAGGAAATCCAAACCAACTTGGTTTTAAATTTTTATTATGATTAAAAAAATTAAATTGTTCATCCCACTTTTCTGAATTTTTAAGATAATGTATTAGTTTATCTCGATTATATGATCTTATTGACATCATTTTTGAAAGTCTTTTAAATTGATTTAAACCTATTGCTGCTGATATTTCTAAAGGTCTTAAATTAAATCCAGAGTTTACAAAATTAAATTTTTTATTCACTTTTTCTTTTTGTATATCTCTATCCCAGCCATGTGCTCTTAAAGTTTTTAGCAATAAATAATCTGCTTTATTAGTACAAGCTACCATACCACCTTCTCCAGAAGTTATTTGATGTGAATAATAAAAAGAAAATGAACTAAAGTCTCCAAAGGTGCCTAAGAATTTATTTTTATATTTAGACCCTAATGACTCACAATTGTCCTCGATTAAATAAATATTTTTCTTTTTAGCAAATTTTTTTATCTCATCAATGTTTGAGGTGTTTCCTAAAACATTTATCATAACTATTGCTTTCGTTTTTTTTGTTACATTTTTTTTAATTATTTCTAGATTTAGTGAAAATGAATTTAAGTCAACATCAATTAATTTTGGTTTTAACCCTGATTGAATGACTGGCCATAAAGAAGTAGACCAGCAAATTGACGGGACTAAGCATTCATCACCTTCTTTTAATTTATTTTTTTTCTTTGGATTTACTAAAGCGAATAACGAAAGTAAGTTAGCCGATGATCCTGAATTAACCATTAAGCAATGTTTCAATCCTAATTTTTTCTTAAAATAACTTTCAAATTCCTTTGTTTTTTTTGACATTGTTAGCTGTCTGCTTGCTAAAACATTAAACCCTTCAGCCAAATCTTCTTTACTTAATGCATCTTCATGTAATGGATAACGAAATATTTTTTTATCAATCTTTTTTTTTGCTAAGAGTTTTAAGATTTTTTTTTTCAAAATATGTACTTAAATTTATTAAAGCTTAACATTAATCTAGTTTTCTTAAAGTGGATAATACTGCTCCATTTCTAGAAACTAACACCTCATCAAATCCTGAATATTGACTAAAACACGTGGTCTTTACATTTGGAGATCTTACTACTTTCTCCATATCCGAAAGCAGAATAATTCCCTTTTCATTAACTAAATCTTTAACACTTGGATTATTTATTGCATTTAAAAATGTTCGATTGGTTAAAACTATGTGTGTTGCTCTCAGGGGTCGCTCATCAATATTATATAATTTTTTAACGCCAAAATTTTTATTCAAATAATATAACAAGGTATTGTCACCACCATAGCAGTCAGCAATTTTAAATTCTTGAATTTCTTTTTTAGAAAATTTTTTTTTCAAATTGTTCACAAGTTCTTTGTAAGATGTGCCCCAATAATCTTGCTCAAATTTTTCTACACTTTTTCCTAATGAGGAATAACTATAATTAACATAAGTATATTGATAAGGGGTTATTATAATAAATCTATAAAATGATAATGAAAATAATATTAAAAAAGTCAACAAACTTATTTTTGCAAAAATAGATTCTTTGAAGTTTTTAAAAAAAAAGTCTAAAGCTAATGCTGCTATTATACAAAATAGCGGAATTATAAATAAAAATAACCTCAAATTATCGTAAATATTTACTCCTAAAATGAGAGCTAAAAAAATTGGAAAGAAAACAATTAAATTCAATAAAAAAAACTTTTTATTATAATTTTCAATTTCGTTGCTCAAATTAATTTTTTTTAAAAAAAATAAAAAATATGAAGCAATGATTAATAAAGTAAAGTAGAAAGGCAGCCTATAAACAACGATTGTAAAAAAATAACTTTTTGGAGTATTAAATACCTCATAAAAATCACCATTTAATAAACCTATTTTAGGACCATCGTTCCAATTAATTGTATTTTTTATAACTGAGGATATAAATTCAAAAAAATTTCCTTTATTTATTTCTACCATTATATGTGGCCAGCACAATATTACTAAGATTATTGTAATAAAAAAAACTGTTGGAATATGTAAAAATAATCTTTTAAATAAAAATGAATAATTTGATTTAAATTTTTTAAAAAGATAAAAAAGACCTAAAATAATAACTGGAAAAATTACAACTACAAAAGTAAGCCTAACGCCACAACCGAATCCAAAAAACAAAGAAAAAAGAATTAGATTTTTTATCAAACTTTTATCTTCAGTACAGTAAAGGTAAAAATAATAGCAAGACCAAATAAAAGCAAAAAAAACAATAATATCCTTTGAATTCATTCCCATATGACCAAAGAAAAAAGGATTTAATAAAGTCAGTAAACATGTGATTAATGCAATTTTTTTGTTAAATAATTTTTGAGTTAATAAATATAGGCCTAGAATACTTAAAGTTGAAAATGAAATATTTACAAAATGCATTATAACGTCGATGTTGTTTGCATAAAATTTTTTATTTATTAAAAAAATTATTTGACCGAAAGCGTAAGATATTGTGTCGTATAAACCAGGATAAAATTGATTATTTCTAAATTCAAATTTTTGTATTTCACCAAACGAAATCAAGAATTTATATCTTACAAGACCATTAATATGATGAAAGTATTCGTCTGATGACAATCCTATTGTTAAAGAAGACCACCATGCAAAAAAAAGCATGAAGAATATTGAACTTGTAAGAATTTTGTTCATTTTTAAATTAATAGTCCAAATTCTATAAAAGTTAAACGTTTTAATTATAATTCTGAACTAGCTTTTAATCTTTCATATAACAGTCTAGCTTTAACACCTATGTCTAAAAAGGGTTGCGGAGGTAACCAGGTAGGTTTTTTTCTAGCTTCGATAATTTCGATTTCTTTAGTTTTGATATTACTTGCTTTAATAGCAATTTGTTCACCAAATAAAGTCCCAACTCCAATTCCTGAACCGTTATAACATCCTGCAACAAATATATTTTTATCAATTTTCTCAAAAATTTGAGAGCTATTTCTAGTTCTTGAAACAACTCCAGACCATGTTGATTTAATAATGTCATCTGGTAGTTGAGAAAACCTTTTTTTAATTCCAATTTTTTGTTTAATAGACCTCTTCTCTAAATCTGACTGAGACATTTTATATGGATTGTGAACTTCTGCAGTATTTCTAATTAAAATTCTCCTATCTTTTGTCATTCTAATCGTAGCCCCCATAGGTTTAACAGGCAGAACACCCCACTCTTTTGGCGCTCCAATAGATTTAAACTCTTCATTTGATAAAGGTCTTGTCATGCTTGCAGTTAAAGTTAGTGGAAAGTTATAATTTGTTTTAATACCTAGAGATTTTAAGAATCCATTTGTAGCAAAAATAACCTTTTTTGTTTTAATAGATCCATTTTTAAAATTACAAGTGATTATATCATTAACTTTTTCCCAATTTAATAGTGGTGAATTTTCATATAGAGTAACATTTTTAGGGAGTATATCTATCATAGCTCTTACTAATTTTCCTGGATGTAATAAGATACCTCCTTTTGTATAAAGACCAATATTATAAAAATTAGTACCTAGTTTTTTTTTAAGATTTTCATTAGTTAATAATTTATGTTCAAAACCTAGTTTAGAAAGATTTTCTGAAAACTTTTCTAAAATTTTTTTATCTTCTTTTTTTGATGATGCAAAATACTTTCCAGTTTCATTCCAATCACAATCAACCTGATATTCTTTAATAAATTTTTTAACTGTCTCTATACCAATTTTATAAATATCTGTTTTTTTTTTGTAATTTTCAATTTCTTTATTTGAAGTAAAACCATCATTAAGTGTTGTATCAACTAAATACCCTGAATTTCTTGAGCTAGCACCCTCACCTGCTAATTGGGCATCAACTATTAATATTTTTTGATTTGGATAAAGTTGACCTAATTTTCTTGCAGCAGATAGTCCTGTATAACCAGCACCCACAATTAACCATTCTGTATCTAAATTTGAAGAAAGTGCAAAAGTATTACTTCTTGAATCAAGATCATTAATCCAAGCACAATTACTATCATTAAATACAATTGTCATTATAATTATTAAATTTTTTCTTTAACAAAAATGTCTAAAACACATTGATATAAATTTTCATAACCTTGAACGTTAGGATGTTGATCAAAATTATAAAAATTAGAAATATCTTTATCAAATGTACACGTAAAATAATTTTTTGTTAAACCTTTAATGTGATCCCTCACATAAATAGATTCGTAGCCTCTTTCTTTGTTTAAAATTTCTTCTTTCATATGAAGATGAATAAAAAATATATCATTATCATATTTTTCAACTAAAGAATTTATAGCTTTAAAGTTTTTTAATATTTTTTCATTTTTGGATTTATATATATGAGATTTTAAAAAATTTATTGGAATTTTAAAAATATATAATTCGGAGATACTAGACTTTAAATTTCTTCTTAATTTTTTGAAATCAATATTTTCTTTTTCATTTTTGTTAAATTGTTTTTTTCTTAAGTTGGTCAAAAAATTTTGAGGTTTTTTTTTTGATAAAGGAAAACCATAAAAATTTTCATTTCCATTACATAATTTATGATTATTTAAACAATCTAATTGCTGATTGTTAAATTGAAAAATATCACGTCTTAAATCGTCACCTATAAATAAAACAAAAACTTTTTGAATATTATTTTTTGATAAATGATTATCAATCAAATTAAATTGCTGAAAACCTGTGCCTAAAAATCCACCATTAATTATTTGGTAATTTTTATATTTCCCATTAAATTGATTAATCCAACTTTCTGCCCCTTGACCTTCAGTAAAAGAGTCACCAAGAAAAAGAATGGAAGGTAATTCACTGTCTGTATCTGTTTTCTGAACTAGCCCAAGATTATTTGTGTAAATTTTGTGCTTGTATACAAGGTTAAATTCACCATTATTAAAATAATAATTGGATGCTATTAACTCTTTATTAGGTTCATACGTAAAAAAATTATCAATATTTCTAAATATTTTACCCTCACTAAAAATTAAATATCTATTTTTATAATTGTAATCATTTTTAGGAAAGATTATGAAATTAAAGAGAAGTTCTAGAAAAATAAGAGTCACTAATGAAGAATATATAATCAATAATTTATTTGATCTCATTTAATCTAACTCAAATTTTTTACTATAATCTATTCTAAGATTTGGATTTTGTTGTGATTTTTCTAAAATACAGTCTCCAATTACTAAATAATCTAACTCGGTACCCATAAAACAATTAAATGCATCAGTTGGTGTATTAACAATTGGTTCACCTCTCACATTAAATGATGTGTTCACAATAACAGAACAACCTGTTTTTTCTTTAAATTTTGAAATTAAGTCATAATAGCGATTATTAGTTTCTTTTGTGACAGTTTGAATCCTAGCTGAATAATCAACATGTGTTACTGCTGGAATTTCAGATCTTTTAACATTTAATTTATCTATACCAAAAAGTTTTTTTTGCTCATTATTCATTTCAATTTTTTTACTAGACTTAATATTAGCTACAAGTAACATGTATGGACTATCAACATTTATATCAAACCATTCTGACAAATCTTCTCGGAGAACTGAAGGTGCAAATGGTCTAAAACTTTCTCTATACTTTACCTTTAAATTTAAATTTTTTTGCATTTTATGAGACCTCGGATCACCTAAAATAGATCTGCCACCTAAAGCTCTTGGTCCAAATTCCATCCTACCTTGAAACCAACCTATTGCTTTTTCGTTCGATAAAAAATCTGCGGTTTTATTAATTAGGTCCTTATAGTTTAAAGTTTCAAAATTAGCACCAATTGATTTTAATTCGCTTTCAATTTCTTCTTGATTAAATTCTGTTCCTAAATACGAGCCTCTCATATCATCTTTAGAATTTACTGATCTTTTATTTCCTTGATCAATATGCCAAAGAGCTAGTGCTGCGCCCAATGACCCTCCTGCATCACCAGCAGCAGGTTGAATCCAAATATTATCAAAAATTTTTTCTTTAAGAATTTTTCCATTAGCTACACAATTTAATGCTACACCACCAGCTAAACATAAATTTTTAATATCATATTCTTCTCGAATAGATTTTGCCAAACTAATCATAATATCTTCTGTAACTTTTTGTATTGATGCAGCTATATCCATATGAAATTGAGTTATCTTATCGTTTTTCGGATCTCTAGGATTTTGACCAAATAATTTATTAAATTTATTATTGGTCATTGTAAGCCCTGTGGCATAATTAAAATATTTTTGATTTAATCTAAAAGTGCCATCATCTTTAATATCTATCAATTCTTTAATTTTATCTTCATAA
>MDTB01046948.1_pt1 | contig 10592 bp, 9 predicted proteins | sample 811161 | NCBI WGS metagenome assembly MDTB01 (sample SAMN05326650, study PRJNA326480) | marine metagenome | isolation source: seawater | place: Mediterranean Sea | collected 2009
AAATTATTATTTTTTTTTTTTTATATTATTAGATTTATCCATTCTAAATATATATATATATATATTTAAAAAAAATAAATAAAATATAAACTCATTTATTATAAAAATAAAATGAATTATTCTTTTATAAATATAGGATTTATATCTTCCCAATTTATTAAATTTATATCATAATTAATCTCATTTTTATTGTATAACAGAGATCCTAAAGGTATAAATGGAGAATCATAATTATCATATTCATTTTCCAAATTTTCATTAATATTGTATTTATATAAATTTTGATTAGTATCTCCATAATAATTATAAATATAATTTATTTCTGTTTTTTTATTACTCTCATTAACTTTTTTATTCAACATAGATATTTTTTTTTTTAACTCAGTATTTTTTTTACGAATAATATTAATCTCATTTTTTAGTTTTTTGATCAAATATTCTTTTTTATTTTCATATTCTATTTCAGATTTAATATTAATATATCTTTTTTTTTTAATTTGGCGATTATAATGGGAATGTTTATCTCTTTCACAAGCAGGTATTTTTCTTTTCGATTGAACAAATATAGGATTAGTATAAATAGGTTCAATTTCAAAATATGAATTAGGACAAATAGATTTATCAACTTCTATTTTAACAATAAATTTTTTATTATCAAATCTTCTACTTACTTTATTTATCCTAAATCTAATTTCTTGTCCGTTTAAATTATTTTTATATTTATATTCTATTTTTTTTTTCTTAATATCTTCTCCTTTATCATTTGTTATAATAAAAATACTTTGATCATTTACTTTTTCTTTATTTTCAAAATATATAGATAAAATTAATGGAATATTTATTTTTAAATTATTATTATTAAATTTGATAGTTACATTAAGAGTATTTCGTTTACCACCTTCATCTTTCCAAAAATTTGGGACTGGTTGACAATCATTTAATATTTGAAATGCATAATTACTTTTTTTTTTATTCATTCTTAATTATCATTTGAATTTTATATTAAATGATATAATATTATAAAATACATAATAAAATAATTTCAATTTTTAATTTATAAAATCAAATGTATCTTGTATATAATCAATTATATTATCAATAAGTTGTTGTATATATTCATAACGATCATTATTAATTTTTTCAAAATCAGTATTTTTATCATTTAATACTTTAAGGTTATTTTTATCATAATTTTTACATTTAATAATAATAAAATTTATTTTTTCTAAAATAATATAATATAACTTTTTATTTTTACTTTTAATATAATTTTTATTATTTTCTAAAGAGTCAAACAATTTATCTTTTTGATTTTTTTTATTAATGTAATTTTCATCATCTAAATTAAATTTATAATTTGTATTATTAATAAATAAATCTAATAGATAATAATTAAATATATCTTTAATAATATTTAGATCAACAATATGTAATGAATTTTCTCTTTGTAAAGAGATTTTACTTTCTGAATCATTATCATTAATAATACTAATAATTTCATTATTAGTATCAATATTATTATTATTATTATTATTATTATTATTATTTTTATTATTTGGTTTATAAACACTTTTAATATGTGTTTTTTTAATTTTTTCAATTTCATTAAAGAAAAGTCTAAATTTATTATCATGTGAAGGTTCATTACCGAAATAATCATTTTCAGAATATTTTCCGGATAGCTCAAAATATTCCCATCCTTCAATTTTAAGTTGAGCGAGTGTAATACTAGTAGAAAAATATATTTTATCAAGATCAAACATAGCAATAAAATTAGTAATTAATCCAACAATAATTGATATAATCCAAGAAGCCCAATATAATGGATTATTCATAATATCTTCTCCCCCAAAATGTTGAATAGATAATATTGCAGGAGTTAATATACTACAGATTTGGTTTACAACTTTTAATGAATAATAAGAAATTCCAGTAATACGTCGTCTTTTTTTATATGTTTTAATTAATTCAACATATCTATTTAATAAAATTTTTTTTTTATATAATTCATCTTTTTTAAATACCAGAATATTAATAACATCAATAATATTATTTTCAAATGAATTATGAGAGCAACAAAAATTATTATTTTTTTTGTTAAATAGATATAATTTTTTATGAATATCATCAATTTTTTCTTCTATATTATTTAAATTTTTTTTTTCAATTAATTCAATATCTTTATTCATATCTAAATATATATTTAGATATGAATATTAAATGAATAAACTTAAAAGTCTTTTTCTATTGTTGAAATAGAGGAGAATGTGTCGGAAATAGAATTTATATTTTTTTTTAAATATTTATTATTTTTTTTGTACTTATCTTTCATACAAGAATTCTTAGTAATTTTTAACATGTTATCATATTTATTATTAATTTTTTTTAATTTTTCCACCAAAGATTCAATTTCTTTTTTAATACTAATAATTTCTTTTTTTTTTAAAGAAATTATATGTTTTTCTAAATACTTATTTTTTATATAATATAATCTCCAAAAAGTTTGTATTTTCAAAGCATATTTGTTTTTTTTTTTATTAATTATTTTTTCTTGCATAATATTTAATTTTTCAATTTGTTTTTGATATTTTTTTTTTTGTTCTTCGATAAAATTTAATTTTATTTTATTTACTTTATTAATAACATTGTGCATTCGAAAATATGATTGAATTAATAAAATTGATTTTTTCTGTATAAAAAATTTTTTTTTTCCTAAATAATATCTGATATATTTTTGACAAGAGATTATTAATTTTTTTTTTAATTTATATTTTTTAAAATTAAGAAAACATCTTATATATTTTTGAATAATTGTACAAGACTTAATTCTAATATGTTTTTTTTTTTTTCTTAATTCAATTTTTTTTTTTTTATTATTTTTCTTATTTTCTTCTTTTTCTAATTCATCAATTAATTTTTGTGCATTTTTTTCTGCATCTTCTTCAGTAATATTATTATTAATATATATTTTATTTTTTTTTTTATTATTTCTTTTTTTTCTATTATTTCTTTTTTTTAAATCCTTTGAACAATTTACTCTATTTTTTTCCCATTTCTCATAATGGTTTTGTATACATCTATCTTTTACATTATTTTCATTTTTTTTGTTTTTTTTATAAAATTCTTTAAAATTAAAATGAAATAATAAAGCTTCAGTATTTTGAATTAATACAAATCTTTGTCTAAATAAAGAGGTTTTTGGAATTTTATTAAAATCTGTCTCAATATAGTATTTTTTATTATCAACCATATAATAATAATCTTTATAATCAGTCAATGGTCTATAGAATGAATAAAATCCATTATTTTCTGCCATCATGTCATTATAAAGAGTATATTTAAGACAATAATCTGTTAATATTTTTAAATTAGTTATATCCGGAAAAATATTTTTTGAAATAATAAAAATCAAACCAAACCATAATGAGATATCGATTGTCCAATTTGTATGAATAGAACATATTCTTTTAGCTGCATAATCTTTATATTTCTCATCTATACAATTAAAAATATATTTTTCATTAGCATAAAAATTATTATAATGTAGAAATGCTATTCCACGATCTTCAATATTTGGTTTGAATTTAAGATTATAATTCTGAATCGCTAAACTTCTATTTAATTTTACTAGTGGATTTTTTTCTCTAAAATATGAAAATTTTTGGATATTTTTCAATCTATAATTATACCATATTTTTCGTATCAATGAAATCTTATTTTTTAATTTATTATTTTGTTCTTTAGAATATTTTAAATAATTACTAATTAAAAAAGCTGTTCTTGAATAAATTTTTAAAAGTAAATCTTCTGATACATTATTTTTATATTTTTCAATATTATCAACCTCTGGTCTAACAAATTCATCAATTTTATTTCTATAATTAATCATAAGATGATAAGAAGAAACAAGTTCTATTAAATGAATTTCATGTAAATCAATAATAAAATGTTTTTTGTACCATAATATTCCTACAAAAATAATAAAATCAGATAAGAATAGAAATTTATCTTTATTTTCTTCAAAAAAATTATTTAATAATAAGTTATCTTTTTTTATTGAATTTTTTATTTTTAAAATTTTATTTCTATATTCTTGATGCTGCATTTTACCCTCTTTTTTTTTTTTTTTTAAAATACATTCAAAAATTTTCATTCTATTATTGAGATGAATTAAATTTACATAAATTTGAGAATATTTTATCATATCATTATTTACAATAAGATGTTGAATAACTTCTAAATCAGCAAAGTTATAATTATCTTCTAATTGATGTTTAATATTTACTTTATTCATTTTAAAAATTTTATAATTTGAAAGTATATTAATATATTTGTTAAACCAAATAATAATAATTATTTCAATTTTTTTATTAATTTAAATAAATTAAATTATTTAAGATATAATATTTCTATCATAATCTTGAATTGGAATAGGGTAATGCACCCTAGGAGGTTCACATATTTTATCAAAGGTAATATTATTATACCAATAAAATTCTCCATTACATTTAATATTTATCCAATGCCAATATGGATGATTAGGATCATTATAATTATTATAAAGATTGTTAGTAATAGTTTGATTATAATTATTGAAATTATTATTGTATTCATCATTATTGTATTCATCATTATAATTTTCATTAAAAAAAGATATATTTTGAATAATTTCTCCAAATATATTATTATTATTATCTAAAAAAATATTTTCCATATCTTGTAATTTATTTTCTTCATTCTTTAATTCTAATTCAAGTGTTCGTAATTCTTTTTGTTTTTTAATAATTTTTTTTAATTTAAAAAATTTTTGTTTAACTAAAATCATTCTAATAAATGATTGTATAACAATAATATTATTTTTTTTTTTTTTATAATTTTCATTAATATTATATTTAAAATTATTAAATATTTGTCTAAATAATATTTTTTTAATTATTTTATATCTTTTTTTTTTAAGTTTTTTCATTTTTTTATTTTTAATTAATCTTTCTTTTTTTTCAATTAATTTTTTTCTTTTTTCTTCTTCTTTATTAAAATTACAAATATGTTTTTTTATAAAATATTTAATTTTAGGAATTACATTTTTTTTAATTTCATTTAAATTAAATTCATTATTAAGAACATCTATATTTTGTATATTATTTGGAGACTTAGGTGGTTCATAAGATTTATTATTTACTTTTTTTTTTCTTTTCTTTTTTTTTCTAGATTTATTTTCCAAAATAACTTTTTTTTTTTCTTTATCAATTTCATCTAAGAGATTATTAGCCATTTTCAATGCCTTTTCAGCTTTTTCATTTAAAATTTCAGTACTTATTTCTTCATCCATAAGTTTTTGTCTAGCTATTTTTCTCTCTATAATTTTTCTTTTAATATTATAATTATGTATATCTTCTTTATAATTAACACATTTATTTAAATTTTCAATTTTTTCAATTTTATTATTTTTATTAAAGATTTGTTGAGTTAAAAATTGAAGTTCTAAATTAAATATCCTTTTGTATCTAGAATCAATATTTTTTATTTTTGTATAATTAATATTACTATCAAGAGTTTTTTTTTTTATTTCTATTACATAATCATTGATTGGTGGTAAGCTAAATACTTTTTTATTCTCATATTTACATTCTGCTATCAAAAAATAATTGATAGCAAAATTTTTCTTGTATTCGAATGTGCAATTTTTTCTTTCTGGGTCAAGATTAAAAAAAATAATACAGTACCATAAAATAAGGTCCATATATATTGTTTTATTTAAATATGCTAAATTATATCTCCAAAAATAATTTAACAAAAGTAATTTTGTTTCATCATCATTCTCAAAATTTTTATTTTTATATAATGAAAATGCAATATGTCTTGCATCTCCTATAATTGTATGAAAAGCATATTTACTGTTATTTATATTATCATTATAAATATCTAATTTTTTAAATTTTATTTTTTTTATTACATTTTTATATAAAAATTTACTAATAACATTTGCTGCTTTTTTTTTTTTATATAAAATATTAAACCAATCATATTCAATTCCCTTTTTTATCAATAAATTTTTTCTAGATGTGTATGATCTAAATACAGATTGAATTTTTGTAACTATTCGATTTTTAAATAAGAATTGAATACATTTATTATATCTTAATTTTAATAACAACCAACTACACACTTTTAGTTTAATATCAATTATATTATCACAGGGTGTTAAAACAACAAATTTACTTAGTTTTTTGCAATTTTCTTGTATTCTCAAAAAATATTGCATTGATAATCTTCTTAACATTCCCCAAAAAATAACTTTATCTCCATATTTATTAGTATAATATAAAATAGAAATTAATAATGTGAAATCCATTGGAAGAAATCCTTTATTATTTTTTGATACATAATCATTAATTAATGTTTCAACTATTTTATTTTCTTCATAAGTTTTATTATTTTTAGGTTTTAAAAATGGTATAATATAGTTTGCTAGCCTATATGCTTTTTTATCAATATCATTATTTAAACATTCAATGTATTTATCAACTTCACCAGATTCAAATTCATAAAAAGAAATCTTAGAAATACGTTTAATTAAATCATTTTTATTAAATCCATCATGTGTTGTGTTTTTTATATTCATTTTAATTTTATGAATGATTATAAGAAATTATTATATATAAAAATAAGATATTAGTTAGTTTTTTTTTTTTTCAATTTTTAATATAATAGATATATATATAATGAAAGTTATACCAATATATGTATCAATTGGTTTATTTGTAGGATTTATGTACAATTATTCATTTTCAGAAGATCCAAAAATAATAGTAAAGTCAAAGAATACAGAAATGTTAGGTAAAGTGATGTATGTAGATAATAATGATAGATGTTATAAATATAAAAAAAGTGAAATTTTATGTCCCTTAGATAAAACTATAAAAGTAATATCTATTTAATATATAATATATATATATATATGAGTGACAGTAAAATAGATATAATATTATCGATATTTATTGGTTTGTTAATATCATATTTATTCAAAATAATATATGAACCACCTATAGTTGTGATAAAAGGAAATGATCCACATGAAATAGAGAGAGTTATTTATAAAGATGAAATTAATAATAGTTGTTATAAATTAAAACCACATTCAAGTAAATGTAAACACAATTATGAAATATAAAAATATTATCATTTTTAAAATTATAATATTTTTATCAGATTCTTACTATTACCTTTTAAAACACCGACTTTTTCAAATATATTATTTAATAAATTATTTTTTACATTACCATCTCTTTTATCTTTAGATGATAAATCAGGTCCTTTATTTATTTCCATAATCTTACATTGTAACTTATCAGTAATAAATAAATCTATACCAAATAATTCAAATTTTTTAATATTTTTAATTTTTTTTTTTTTACAAACATGTGGTTTTATAGAAACAATACTTTTTTTAATTACATTTTTAATATTATCAAACAAATATTCACTTAACTTATTATTTTTTCTTAATATTTCTATTTCAGAATTACTTAATTTTCTATTTTTATTATCTAAATAAATCTTAAGATCTGATATAGTCAAAGGATTTTTATCATACACTTTTCTATCAATATATCCTGTTGTAATATGATTGTCAGTATTTTTTGAATTTTTAATAAACTTTTTTTTTGTATAATATAAAAAACCATTATCAAAAATATAAGAAGTAAAAATATCATTTTGACATATTATCAACATATAAATTCTAATATTTATTTTTCTATTATCTATTAAGTATGGATTAATAAGTAATTCTTGTACAATTGCATAATCATCTTTATTTTTTATAATATATTCTAATTTATTTGTAATTTTGATTCCATCTTGTCTTTGTGTATTTTTTTTTAAAATATAATACTTATTTTTATCAAATTTATGTTTCAATTTGTCAATATCTTTGTAATCTTCAAGAACAAATGTCATAGGCATAATTTTTAAAGCTTCATTAATATCATAATGACTAACTAAATTTTTCCAAAGATTAATTTTTGATGCAAGTTCATCATTACCGTCAATAAAAAATAAAGATGTATTATTACTATTAGTAGTTTTATTTATTTTTTTTATTTCATCAGGGATATAATCATATGTACATGGAATAAATAAAGACCAATCTTTGTTTTTTGTTGTTTCAAATATATTATTATTATTTAATTTTTTCTCTATAGTCTTAGTAACTTTGTAATCACATTCGCCAACATAAAATAATTTTTTAATTTTTTTATTTTTAAATTTTTCAAGAATACCTAATGAATAAAAATATATAATAAAAATTATAAATAGAAAAACAATTTTCAAATTAGTATTCATTTAATAATAAAATATATATTAAATTGATATAATAATAATTATTATATTATTATTATATATTATAATGAATACAGATTCAATTTTAAATAAAATTATTATTTTTTTAGCATTATATTTATTTTATGAACTATATATAAATAAAAAAGAATCATTTTCGAATTATAATATACCAAATGATTCAAAAATACAAAAAGAAATAGAAGAATTTACAGATAATGATATTTTAAGCATGGATTCTAATAATTTAGGAGATGAAATGGAACAGATTTTTTCTGATAATAAAAATTTTAAAAATAGTATAGATGATATTGTATCAGATAACAAAAAAAAAATAAACGAGGTTGAATTACCTTTTAAAAAAGGAAAGACAATAAAAAAACATAAAGGATGTAAATATAATAAATATTTAGCTGAAGATTATATTAGAAATAATTTATTAGGGAATGATAAAATATATGATAATGAATCTTTAAAAAAAAAAAATGAAAGTAAAACATTATTAGAGTCACAAAATAATTTTAAAGAATTAATTAATACTGATTCAAATCAAATGGCAATAATAAATCATATAAATAATTCAATAAATATTAGTAATAATAAATTTAATGATAGAAAAATACAAGATGTATATGATAATCTTGTTTCAAATTCTATTAATCCTAGTACAAAAAATAGTGACAATGCATTATGTAATAATTCAAATAATAAAAATTTCTTTTTATTATAAAAAAAAATATTGAAATTAAAAAAGTTTAAGAATATATTAATATTATAAATAATATTAATATAATGGGCATGTATAATAAATTTAATAAAAGTAATAGAAATAATAATTATAATAATAGATATATTAATAACATATATTTAAAAAAAATAATTACAAATTACTTATATTCAAAAATAGATTTGTCAAATTTAAATTATAAAATAATAAAATATAACAATGAATTAGAGAATATATCTATTGAAAATAAAATAAAATATATTCAATATAGCTATTCAGGATCAAATAATTTTTTAATATTTATAAAAATAGAAAACAAATATTATTCTGTAATGATTGAAAAGAATACTTTATGTTATAATTTTAATAAATTAGATATTAATCGTGTTAAAATAATAAAGGTTAATATAAGATTTAATAAAAAAATATATGATGGTAGTATATTTGATGGTGTTTATTTAATAAATAAATTTAGTAATGAAAAAAAATTTATAATAAATGATATTCATTATTTTACAGGAGATGACATGACATATCATAAGATTAAACATAAAATGTGTGTATTATCTTCATTTTTAGATATAAATCCCAATACACAAGATAATAATTTAGAAAAAATAGATATTATTCTAAATAATGTTTATGAATTAAATGAGATAAAAGAAATTTATAATAAAAAAAATAATAATTTAAGTCATTTTATAAAAGGACTTTCTTTTATAAAAGAAACATCAGGGAAAAAAATATTATATTTTTATAATAGTAACAAAAATTATAATAATAAAACAAATAAAAATAATAATAATAATAATAAATATAATAAATATTATAAAAAATCAGATATATATTATAAAGATCCTTATACTGAAAGAAATTTTTATAAATCAAAAGAACCAATACAAATAGAGGATACCAAAAAAGTAACAAAAATAAAAATTGTTAGTAATGTAAATGCAGTATTTGAAATAAAAGAAACAGAAATATCTGATGTTTATAGCTTGTATCTGTTAAAATATAACAAAAATACAAAGAATGTTAAATTAAAAAAAATGTCAATTGCATATATTCCTACTGCAGATTGTAGTAATATGTGTAGAAATATATTTAAAAATAAAAATGATAACTCTAGAATATTAATTAATTGTAGTTATAATTTTGAAAAAAAAAAATGGGTTCCATGTTCTCTTGCAAAAGATGTAAAGCGTCCTGAGTTTATTCACAAAGTAAATAAAAAATTGGGATTATAATAAATATAATATTTACAAAAATATTATATTTAATTATTATATAAACATATAAACTATTATGTCCGATCAATATAAAAGTTATTTTTTAAATCTATATAATAGCAAAACTATTCATCAAACAGAAAGATTAATTCCTAACTTTAGTAGATTAAATAATATAGAAAGTTTTTCAAATATAGAAGAATTTGGAAACAGAAGAGGAAAAAGAGGATCAAGAGGATCAAGAGGAAAAAGAGGATCAAGAGGATCAAGAGGAAAAAGAGGATCAAGAGGAT
>MDTB01120032.1_pt1 | contig 10592 bp, 10 predicted proteins | sample 811161 | NCBI WGS metagenome assembly MDTB01 (sample SAMN05326650, study PRJNA326480) | marine metagenome | isolation source: seawater | place: Mediterranean Sea | collected 2009
AGCCTTATCCATCGCCTCTTGTGCGGAAATTCTTTCATTTACATAAGGATCAAAAGCTTCTTCGTATATATTTGTTAAAACCGGCGCCATGACAAAATAAGTCAAAAAAAGTGATAAACCAATGAGAACTTGATTTGGCGGAGTTTGCGCTGTTCCCAATGCCTGCCTCAATAACGACATAACAATGATTATACGTACGAAGGAAGTCATCATAATAAGGATCGAGGGCAACAACGTAAGCACCGTCATTAAGACCAGGATCTCTACACTCAGGCTGTACTCAGAGCCACCTGTGGCGTCTTGGACAACATTAATTAAAGGCACACCTGTTTGGGCAGAAATTGGCATGGGGGAAAAAGCTGCCAGTAATAAAAAAGCCCTATGCGATATTTTGGAAGCGCTCATTCAATCACCTGACCCGCACCGTTGCGAGTCTAATCTAGAACCTTTTCCTCTAACTGAGTTTCTGAGGATCGCTTTTCCACCTTCGCAATCGAAGTAATAGAGTACTGAGTCACTCCAAGAAGATAGCATTCCTCTTGGTACTCTACAACGACTATCTGCTGTCGTGGACCGAAACTATGTAGCCTCTTAATCTTGAAATGATCTCCATCCTGCGTTGCTTGAAATTTATTTAAGCGAGTGAGAACAAAAAGAGTTCCTGCTAGAAGAATTAAAACTAACAGTGTAGGCCCGACATATGAAACCCAATCAAGCATTGGCGAAATCTACAAATTCCTTATTCTTTCCGCAGCAGGGACGACCGAAGTAAGTCGAACTCCATATCTATCATTTACCAAAACTACTTCTCCCTGAGCTACCAAGGTGCTATTCACAAAAAGATCTAAAGGCTCACCTGCAAGCCTTTCAAGCTCGACTACACTGCCTTGAGTAAGACGCATTAAATCTTTTATCTTTAGTGAGGTGCGTCCTACTTCCACAGAAATAGTCACGGGAATATTTTGAAGTATATCTGGATCAATACTTGCCTTAACATCGCCGGAAGATTCACCGTCGGCCAATTCTTCAGTCTGAATCTCTTCTTCGACTGCTTCCTCATTTTCCATATTAAACTCCTAATTCTTTAATTCTTAGCGGGAGATATTCCATCTACTATCCTAACCGCAGCTTGTGGCCCGCTGGTACCAACATCTGCCAAAAACATTGGCGTACCAGCGACTCGAACTGTGGCATGCTCAGGGTTAGAGAAGTAAAGCAAATCTCCATCTTTCCAACGCTCAATTTCCCCTATTGATGACTTTATATTCGCCAGGGTAACGTTGAGATCTAACTTGGCATCGCCAGAAGCATTCTTTAATTGTTGGCTCCACTCTGAGGCCGAGGCATCATCATCATCGCCAGTTTGTACTCTGCTTCTAAGCAAATCTCGTATTGGTTTTAAGGCTCCATAGGGATAAACAATATCCACCGATCCTTCGACAGTATCGCCAATGCTCATCTTGAACTGACTCCATACAACCAGATCCATCTCATCAGCTATTTGTGCGAATTGAGGATTAACTTCTGTGCTTACTCTCTCGCAGGACATCGGCATCACCGGAGCCCAGGCTTCCTGTAAACTAGCAAACATAATATCTACCAGTAAATTTATTATTGAATTTTCTGTTGGAGTAAAGAGGCGACCTTGCGGCAATTCACCTATACTACGCCCAAATCCCCCAAAAAAATTGTCCAGGCAAGCAAAAATTAGATTTGGCTCAATTACCATCAAAGAATACCCTCTCATAGGGTTTAACCTTACGATATTAACTGAGAGCGGCGCCTCCAAAGGGGTTAAATACTCACTAAAAGGTAGCGTGCTAACTTCTCCCTGGGACATCTTGGGTGTGGTCCTTAAAACATCTACTAGCCCGCTTCGAAAATGCCGGACAAAGCGCTCATTAATCATGTCTATCGCGCCAGTATTCACACCCAAGGAACTATCTTCGCTGGCTATATCGTGCCTGACTACCTGAGCTCCAGTATTTATACCGGTATCCACTTCAATAGTACCATCGTCTATTCCTGCAGTGAGCGCACCTAGCTCCTCAGTAGATAATAAATTTCCATCAGCAGCCATTACATCAATCCTATCCAAAAATTTAAATTACTGAATAATAAATTCAACGAAGTAAACATTCTCTATACCACCGAAGTCTTCACGCTCCTCAAGTGTTGCGTTCATTACCAGCTTAAGATCGTCAGCTAATATTTTCTTAAACTCACTGTCCTTTATATCTTTCTCAGTTATCTGGCCGAGCACATTTAGCATCTCAGATATCAATGCTGGAGCATGTTTCTCTATATTATCGATCACCTGTTGGTCGTAGTGGGTAGATACTTGAACCGTAATCTGCATTACCTTTCGTGAATCTTTTACGTTCGAAACAAGGGATTGAGGTATCTTGAAATATACCGTATCGAGCTTTTCTTTCTCCGGCGTTTCCAAAAGTTGGGGTCCTGAACTTGCTTGCGCCTCAGCATCGGCTTCCTCTTCCTCTTCCAAGGCGGCTATAGCTTCTTCAGCAGTTTCTTCCTCGGCATCAAAAAAGCCCGTGGCAAACAAAGTACCAAACATCGTAATACCTACAAGCAGAAGCACACCGACAATTACGAGTATAATCATCACTATCGGGGGTTTTTGCTTTTCCTCTTCCTGTACTTCTTCTTCAGCCATCTTGATTCCTCACGATCATTCTATTTAGACAAAAAGGTCCAATTCACCATCATTGCTCTTCCGCTTATCCTTTGCTGTACTTTCCTCGCTGTCGACTAGTTCATTCTGAGATTCTTGATTATCCTCACTAGGACCAAACGATTTCTTGGGATCCTGCCTTTGTTCCAAACCTACTTGTACCATACTTTCCTTGATACCACCGTTTTGCAGAGACTCTTCCAGCTTAGCAAGATGCTCACTGAGCAAATCTCGTGCGGCAACATTACTCGCTAGAATACGAGCTTCCAAACGACCATCAATCATCTCCATTTTAATCTCTACACTTCCCAGTTCCTCAGGATGCAAATGTACCTGATAACGCCATCCCTCAACCTTTAAGCCATTAACTATTCTCTGCTGAACCAATGCTGTCAATTTACCGGGCAGGTCATCAACGGCCACTCTCGCACCCAGTCCTTTGGGTTGGTTAAGGGTATCAGAGGTTGGATTCGAATCTGAACTTGATCCCATTGGCTCTAAAGCTGCTATCTCTCCAGCTGGCAAGATACCGGTCAACTGGGCCTGCTGCATTACGGGTTTTACTGGTCCAATGGAACTAACATATTGAGATTGAGGCGTTATTTCATTAATTGCTCTTGTCATTTGCATATTAGAGGACTGAGCACTTGATATCTTCTTATCCTTGCTTTGCTGCATTAATTCAAAATCCACGGGCTGTTCTAACTCCGATATGGGCTGTCCTTTCTCCTGCCGCGATCCAGAGGAGTTTACGAATCCCGAAGTAATTTCGATTTGGTTCTGTGATCCTCTTTCTGGTGAGTAATTCTCCTTTACATTGACATTAACACCTGAGGTTAAATTTATTTTCTTCTGATAATCAGTATTCAAATCTACTTCGGAGTTTTTCAGCTCCAAGGCTCTGCTCGGCACTCCTTTAAAGTCGGGATGCTCTGGCATAGGGTCTTTTTTTGCAAATACCTCAGCAGCACCTTTTCCGGTAACTACTGGATCTCGTGGTACGCCATCTGAGTTACTATCGACTGCGTCCAATATTGCGGGAGCATTAGAAAAATCTGCACTTTTATGAGAAGCAGCACCGATCACCTGTCCTGGATTCAAAACTTCTTCGCGAGCCCTCTGGCTTAACCAATTGTTAGTGGTATTTCCATCTTGCTCGGCTTTTTGAACGAGCGCAGATTCTCCTTCCGAAATCTGCGCTGCTGAATCTAGACCTTCTGATAATTTAAGTTTACTTTTGGTAATATCTTCAGAGCTTAGTTTTTCTTTTAATCCACCAACCGGCATCCCTGGTAAAAGGCCTTGCTCTTCAAGCGCCCTCACGGTCTGCTCGACCGACCCTGGAGGCATCTCAACGAAGTCATCTAATAATCGGCCATCAGTCGATACTGACAGATCCACTAGAGTATCTCGCGAGTGCTGTTCTTTATTCGATACAGGTTTCTCGAAAAGCGTTTTAAGTGACTCAGCGTCCATACCTTGTAACGCTGCAAAGGCAATAACTGTTTGATTACTTAAGTCAGCATCTCCAATAAGGACCGATGAATCTGAACTGAGTTTTTTTTGAGTCAATGCCATTCCTGCTAATTTTTCGGGATCAAACTCTAGTAGTTCTTTTGGCAAGTCTTTGCCACTTCTAGGGCTATCAATGGCGGCGAGCGCTTGCCGAAAAGTGGTTTCAAACCCCTGAACATCTGAGTCGGCTTCTGGACTCACTATCGCAGCAATGCCGTCCAAACCCTTAGCAGTGGTGGATGTGGAGAGCAACATATTGTCAATTGTGTTTTTCAAGGCTCAGCCTCTTTTTTTCGTAAATTTAGTTACTGATTTATACTGCAAATACTGTGCCATCAAATATTTTTCAAGTTAAATTGGTTCAACGCAGTAGCCTCGAACTCTCTGCGCTCCTGTAGATTGTTTTCTCTGTCAGTTCGCTCTTGATCCCTCTCCAACATTTTCCTTGCTTTCATTTCCTCTAGACGCCTGGTTTGTAGCACATCTCTAGCCTCCCGAAGGTCAATCTCCAACATAGAACTTTCTCGATTAAGGCTATCTCTCGCTTGCTGGACTTCTGCTATAAATTGACGACGAAGATTGCTACCTCCTATGTCGGCTAGACCATCTTTTCTAGTACTGAACAACTCTTTACTATATTCACTTATTAGTTCATCCAATTTTTCTATTTGTTCCTCAATAGTCCTCTTCTTGGCTACATAGCTAGCAACGATAATCTGGGCTTTGGTTACCTCTTGAGCACGTTTTTCAGATAAAATTCTCCATGTTTGCGTCATCTCGCAGCCCCTCCAATACAGGATCTCAGGCCTTTCCAGCAATCCTCAAAAGAAAAATTATCCTCGCTTTCCTGACGCAAAAAGTCAGAGATATTGCCTATTAGCTCAATTGCTTCGTCGAGCTCTGGGTTGGTACCTGCCTCATATGCCCCAACTTGTATGAGATCTAAATTTTGTCTGTAAAGAGACCAATAACGTCTCAAGCGATTGGCTAAATTTACCTGTTCCTTGTCAACAAGGTTATCCATTATTCGAGAAATCGAGCCGTTAAGATCGATTGAGGGATAATGCGCCGCATCAGCTAAATCTCTAGAAAGCATAACTTGCCCGTCGAGGGAAGCCCGCGCGATATCAACTATTGGATCTGCCCTATCATCACCCTCAGCTAGCAGCGTATATATCGCGGTAATAGAACCATGACCACGTGCACCTACCCCCGCTCTCTCTATTAAACTTGGCAACAGGGCAAACACAGAGGGAGGGTAGCCTTTTGCCGTAGGCGGTTCACCCACCGCTAGACCTATCTCTCGTTGGGCGTGAGCAACCCTTGTCAAACTATCAAACAATAGCAAAACCCTTTTACCACGATCTCTAAAATACTCCGAAATAACGTGAGCTAAGTGTGCCGCTTTCAATCGAGCGACCGGCGGGTCATATGTTGGTGAAGCAACTACGATTGATTTTCTCAGTCCTGCTTTACCCAAAGTAGTGCTAACAAACTCCTGTACTTCTCTACCCCTTTCACCTACTAGCCCAATAACCACGACATCGGCTGCAGTATTCCTTGCCAACATAGCCAAGAGAACACTCTTACCCACCCCAGAACCAGCCACCAAACCGATTCGTTGGCCTTGACCAAGCGTCAAACAGCAGTTAATCGCCTTTATACCGGTATCAAGTGCATGTTCTACCGGGCCTCTCTCCATAGGATTAATCGGAAAACCGAATAAGCCACAAGCCTCGGAAGCCTTTATCTGGCCAAGACCATCTATGGGTTCACCCTGCGCATTTACTACCCTGCCAAGCATATCTCTGCTGACATTAACCATTGGGAATCTGCTGACCACAGTTACACTAGCACCTGGCGAAACACCTTCTATAGACCCATATGGCATCAAAAAAAGTACGTCATCATTAAATCCGACCACCTCTGCCTCAATAAAACCGCTGGGCGATGCATTAGAGATATGGCATTTGGCTCCGACTGGAGCAGCTATTCCTGAAACTTCGACGGTCATTCCCACCACTCGTAAAAGTTTGCCCGAGGGCTCAAGAGGTGGCGGATGAAGTTTTCCAATATACTGATCTACCTGATTTGCAAAATCAGTGACCATGTTACGCGTCCTCGTTATCATCTGACTCGAATCCAACTTCTTCAGGTGCAGATGAAGATGCAGTTCCAACACCCTCTTCACTTGTAATAATTTCTACATTTGAATCTTGAGTCACGGAAGGTTCTGACGTCTCATCAATTGAATCTTCGTCTCTCAACTCGAAATCATCGTTTGGAGAGCTTATAGGCCTTGAAACATTGGTATTGCTGGAGCCAGTTAGATCGTCGTCAATGCTAATTAATTTTTCTGCGTCATGCTTGTCGGACTCTGCAAACTGCTGAGGACTTGCAGCTATCTGATTTCGCTTACGAAATAGTTGCTCAGCTAGTGCATCTAATCTATTTTCGATTAAATCCTCTATCGATGTATCGTCCATAACAACGCGCAAACTACCCAATGAAAGCTCACTGTCTATCTCAAATTTCACGCTGGGATAAGCGTCCACTAAAACACTTTCCGCATCCCCGAAATCTTCTTCTGGAAGATATACAACAACAGCTTCCTCGCTGGACTTGTCAATAGCAGAGAGGCTCTGACTAACAAGCTCGTGAATTGCGGCAGCGTCAAGCCTTAGCTCAGCTCTTACAAGATGATTAGCAATCGCTAAAGATAATTTAACCAACGGGGAATGAAAATCTTCTAGATTTCCCTGAATATCAGTAAAGCCCTGAATAAATTTATCCAGCTTAAGAAATTTATCAGCTAACTCGGCCTCTATTGATGCTCTACCTTCTTCAAAGCCACTCTGATAACTTTCCTGCACTTTTGCAACCATTTGCTCCTCTGGAACCAGCTTTTCCTCTATTACTGGATCTAAAGATTCCTCGTCATCATGTGTGCCTAAAACAGAGTCTTTCAAACCCTCATCAGAATCAGATTCTACTATCTTGTCATCTATCAACTTCAACATCGTCGGTGTCCAGGGCAAAAACTCTTGCTCCTTATCGCCATGCTCAAGTGATTCGTATCGTCTATAAGATGCTCGCCGTGAAGCATGAATTAAATCATTCAACTTCCAACTTACATTCCCATCTTCACTAGACAAAGTCGTCACCTCTGCCGGCCAAAACGAGTTCGCCCGCGTCGGATAACTTACGTGCTATTCGTACTATGCTCTTCTGAGCTTCTTCAACATCGGTTATCCTAATGGGCCCTTTAGCTTCCATTTCGTCCAGAAACATAACTTTCGCTCGGGAAGACATATTATCCAAAAATTTATCTTTAACAGGTTCATCTGCGCCTTTCAGACTAATCATCAACATATCAGATTCCACATTACGCATTAACACCTGAACCCCTCGATTATCCAGGGCAGACAAATTATCAAAAGTGAACATGTTGTCTTGTATTTTTAATGCAAGCTCTTCATCGACATCAGCTACTCCTTGAAGTACAGTGCTTTCCAACTCGACTTTCGTGAAATTCATGATTTTAGCCGCCGCACCGATGCCTCCAAAGCTAGAAGATTTAGCCGATGAACTATTTGAAAACTGCTTCTTCATGATTGATTCAAGTTCTTCCATGGCATTTGGCTGGACGGTATCAAGCATCGCCACTCGCTGAACAACCTCAGCACGTATGTCTGCGGCTAGAAAATTTAGTACATCAGCTGCCACATCGTACTCCAGTACAGATAAAATGATTGCTATAACCTGGGGATGTTCGTCCTGAATCATCTCACCGATTGATCTCGCATCCATCCACTTTAAAATCTCCAGACCTTTACTAGTAGATCCTGGCATAATTCGGCCTAACACAGTGGCAGCTTTATCCTCTCCGAGCGCCCTTTTAAGAATGTTTTCGACATAGTCGGTTGTTCCAAGACCTAAATTAGTTTGATTTTTAATCGTGGAAACAAAGTCATCTAAAACAGCACTTACAGCCTCCTGGGACAAGTCTGCAACTGCAACCATGCAAGCTCCTAAATTTTGAACTTCTCTTGGCGACAAGTATCGAATGATGTCTGCAGCCTGCTGTTCGCCAAGTAAAAGCATAATTACCGCTGCGCGCTCCGCGCCAGTTAGCGCCTCAATTTCTGCTTTAACGGCATCCGACAAGGGTGCCGCAGCCCCTTTATTGTCTTGTTCTTCTTCATTTGCTTCAGCCATCTAACTCTCTCCTAATTAGTCTCAGCTCTGGTTCCATTTACTCGGGTGAGACCATTTTCTTCAACACATTTGCGACCCTACCAGAATCCTCTGACACTAATAATCTGACTAGTGCAACCTTGTCATCGTAGGTATTCGCGGTATCTAGCATTTCGGGCGAGATGCTGGATTTCTTGGGCTTCAGCTTTGCCTTTATATCTTCAAGCGTTTCGCCTTCTCCCATTTCAAGCATGCCATTATCTCCCACCGCACCAGCGCCATCCATTCCAGCCACGGTCTCCAATGGTAATCCAGTTACTGGATCTACTTCACCCAAACCTCCTCCACTCAGGAAGTGGCCCAATACAGGGCGAACGACCATCTGCATTATTAGGCCAAATACTAAAAGACCTGCTATTACCTGCACAACGCTAAGTAAATAGTGACTCTCATACCATTTGGTGGTATCAATAATAGTTTCCCGCACATCGAACGTAGATGTTACTAAAGTAACATTATCCCCTCGAGCTTCATCGAAACCGACCACACCGCGAACCAAATTTTCAAGTCTTGATAGCTTATCCTGATCTACTACCGGCTTCACCGTTGCATCGTCACCCTCTGATATCGGGAGCAAAAGTTGATTTTGGTTTACTACAACCGCTACCGATAATCGCTCTATCGATCCCCCAGGTTGCTTAATATAAGTTGTTTCTTTATCTAGTTCGTAGTTACGAGTAGTGCTACTACTACTTATTGTTGCCTCAGCCCCAGCTCCATCAGCTTGCGGCGATCCTGCACTTTCAAGCACATTAGTAGTAGCTCCTGGAATACCACCTGCCTCCGCCGCTGCCTCTCTTTCTATATTTATAGATTCGGATCTAGCTTCGCCTCCAACATTGTCCCTATCAAAGTTTTCGTAGGTCGACTCAAGCTGAGTGAAGTCAACTGCAACGTCGACCTCTGCCCTAATATTTTCTAATCCTACTAATGGCCCCAGAATTGCGTTTATTCTACTTCTATATTGCTCTTCGAGATCTCGCTCATATTCAGTAAATACTCCCACTACCTGACCGATACTATCTTCGTCTTTAGTGAGTAAATTACCCGTCTGATCGACAACTACGACATTATCAGCAGATAAGTACGGCACACTCGAAGAAACCAAATGTGTTATTGCTTGAACCTGTGCATTCGACACCGCGCGACCCGCATGAGGGACTAAAATAACTGACGCGCTTGATTCGGTCTTTCTTCGCATGAATGGGGATCTTTTAGTAGTTGCTAAATGTACGCGTGCTGCATCTATAGTTGCAATTTTCACTATACTTTTTGCCAACTCTGCCTCTATCGCTGCACTGTACCGAGCCTGCTCCATAAACTGGCTTGTCATCATTGATGAATCTGATGAAAGCGCATCTACGGCGGTTGTATTTGCTTCGCGCGGCAATCCGGAAGAGGCGAGTAACATCCTTGCCTCATAGTAACGGCCCACTGGAACACTTATCACGCCCGTCGAAGAATCAACTTTTACATTAAAATCTGCTGCTCTTAGTGCATCGTAGGCTGCTTGCCGATCTGAATCAGACATTTCCGGGTATAATGCTCTGTGACCACTATCCTGAATCCATAGATAAGCTAATATCAATAGCATTAGGGAAATAACTACTATTATCCCAGGCATCGCCTTACGCACCAACGGGGTATCAAAGATCTCCGTGACACTGGGTAAAGCACCTCCAGCTTGCGGTATTTGAGTTGTAGCTGGTGGCGCACCTGCAGATGCAGCTGGCATATTTCGCGATTCATCTGCCGCTAACGTTTGTCCTGGTAAAGTAGCTGTTGCTTCCATCTAGATCGTCCCCTAAATTAAATTAATTAAACCGGCATATTCATTATGTCTTCGTATGCTTTTAGTACTTTATTTCGCACCTGGAGCGTCGCTTCAAAAGCTAACGAGGCTTTTTGCATATTGACCATTACATCCGACAAAGGTATGTCTACCCCCGATTCATATGCCGCCGCCGCCGCCGCTGAAGACTTCTTTAGTGCATTGACCTCGTCAAGAGCACTGCCTACCAGCTCGGAAAAATTAACCTGATTATTATTTGAATCAACCTCAAAACCCGCGTCTATTCGAGTTTCACTTATCTGTTGCTGGTGCTGGCGTATCTGCTCGAGTAAG
>MDTB01182424.1_pt1 | contig 10592 bp, 10 predicted proteins | sample 811161 | NCBI WGS metagenome assembly MDTB01 (sample SAMN05326650, study PRJNA326480) | marine metagenome | isolation source: seawater | place: Mediterranean Sea | collected 2009
CATTACTTTAGTTATTGATGCGCCTAGAAAATGACTTTTATTTAAATCAAACTTGTCTAAAGGGCCAAAGATATTTGAGTGTCTTATACATGTAAATTTAGTTGAACTTATTTTAGAATAAAATTCACACATTTTTTCAATATATAGTTTTGTGTTTCCAACACCAAAGTAATTTGAATAAAGCTCTTTTCTAGGATTAAAATCATTTTCTCTTAATGATTTATTTGATGATTGATACATTACTGTGCAGCTAAAAAATATAAAATGTTTAATCTTATTTTCAAAAGATGATCGTAGTAAATAGGAGTTCATTATTGCGTTATCAGTAACATGTTCGTATGGTCTTGAAATTATTGTTTTAGCTCCAGATGTCGTTGCTGCAGCTTGAATTACAACATCAACATTTTTTGTTATTCTATCAACTTGCTTACTATTTCTTAGATCAGCTTTAATCCATTTACAATTTGTTAATTTAAAAGGTTTAGAATTATTATATGTGCATATCAGTCTATAGCTTTTGATTTTTGACAAATTTTGAGCAATATTTCTTCCAATAAATCCCGTTGCACCACACAATAACACACTTTGTTTATTTTTCATTGTAGTAATCTCCGTTCTCAATAATCAAAAAAGACTTTTTTATCTTTGGATCTGCACAACGTTTAAATGTTTTAAAAATTGTCTTTGGGTTATCTAAATAAATAACCTCAATTTCAGTAAGTATTTTTTTAAATATTTCTGTGTAATTTTGAGTATGTTGAACGCCTCCATCCAATGGTTTTTTGGAACCAACGGAGGTTCTTATAATTACTTTAGGCTTAAATTGTTTCTGTGACATGTATTGTATTTTATCCAGATGGTTAATCATTTGGTTACAAGCCAATAATAAAAAATCAAATCTTGGATAACATGTTATAGGAAGATAACCATTCATGGATAAACCCATAGAAAAACCCATTTGTAATTCTTCAGCAACTGGAAATTCAATTTTTTTATTTTTAGGAACACTAACCAAGGTATTAAATATAGAATTTCCAGAATAAAGAACTGATTGTCCCAAAAATATAGTATTATTTATTTTCGATAACATTTTCATTGATCGAAGAAGTTCTGATTTATATTTTAATTTCTTTGTCAAAATAGTATCCAGTTACCAGTTCCATGATGTGGAAATTTACGTTTATATTTATAATAAGTAATTTTTTTTAAGATCTTTGATTTTTTACCCCAAGCTTTTTTTGTTGGAGTATTGGTACTTAAATCATTATCCTCTACTATAAATTTTATAGGTAATTTCATATTCTCAGCATACTTAAAAGTTTCATGAAAAATCCCAGTTTCGTATGTCATATCACCAATAAATACAAATACTTTATCTTTCGATTTTTTCATTTTATTTGCCATGGCCACTCCTAATGCAATTGGTAAAATTCCAGCAACTATTGCAGAAGAGTAAAATTTATTTTTTTTTGAAATAATTCCCATACTTCTTCCCAAAACAATTTCTTTATACAACCAATTTTCATCAACTCCATGCAGCAACGCATGATAATGATTTCTCCACGTCGAAAAGACCCAATCTGTTCTTTTTATTTTTTTAAATATTTTTATTAATTGTTTCTCATTATTTCCAGACAAATGAATCGGAGCTTTAATCTTACCATCTTCATAAACTTTTTTAACTTTAAGTTCAAAATTTTTTAATTTTTTAATCAGCATAAGTTAAGAAAATTTTAATATATCATATTATGGGTTCTCAACCAATTTTGAACCTCATTAATATTTTCTGTAATTTGTTTTCTTGTGAAAGATTTTCCCCATTTAGTATCTTTATGATATTCAAATGGAAGACCGACATCTTCTTCGTCAGAGAATCTATTTAATAAATGACCATATTTATTCCAATCAGTATCAATATATTTTATTCCATAATCTTCATATTTTTTTTGAATTGGTGATCCAGGCACCGGTAAAAAACCTGAAACACTAGCGTAATCTGGTTCACTATCTTTTAAAAAATTAATTGTCTTATCTACAATATCGATCGGTTCACCGGGAAGACCTAAAATTAAACATATCTTCACTTTGATGCCAACTTTTTTTGAATTTTCTATAAAATCTCTTATAATTTTATCATTCTGCCAAGTCTTATCTATTATTTTCATTACATTATTGTCAACTGTTTCTACTCCTACAGCTAGCTCTAAGCACCCAGAATCTTTAGCTCTTTTAAGTTGATCTAACGTAGCTATACTAATTGTTTGACCTCTCCATACAATGTTCGTTTTTTCAATAGCCGACATTGTTTCCTCAGAAATCTTTTTATTTGGAGATATTGCTATTTCATCTTTTACTAATATGCCCTTGATACCATATTCATTTTTTAAATAATTTATTTCATCAATAATTAATTGTGGTGATTTTACTTGCAGTAATCTAGGAACATTATAAGTACAATAAGCACATTTGAAAATACATCCTCTCGAAAAATAAGTTAATGTTGCTTTTATATCTCCATACTGTGAAAAAAGCTTATTGTTTACTACTTTATCAATTGGCAAAAATGATCTATCTGGAAAAGGAGTGTCAGCAAAAGGTTGCAATTTATAATCTTGAGAATAGATTTTTTTAAGCTTTCTATTTTTTTTATCTTCAATAATATTCTGGAAACTATTTTCTCCAGCACCTACTACTATTGAGTCAAAAAATTCTTTGCTTTCATCTTGACACATATCGACATGAGTTCCTCCAGCTGCGTGGGTTGATTTTGGAAATTTTTCTTTTAAGTATTTTGCTATTGAGTATATTTCAGCTGCATCTCCTGATTTAAAGATCCAATAAAAATAAAAGTCACTTTCTGGAATTTTGTTAGCATGGTCTGTAAAATTTAAACTTTCAATACTTCTCATGTCATGCACAGAAACATCATAGCCCTGTTTTTTCAAATTGGTTGCATAGTAAATTTCCCAAAAAGGTTGATGTTTAAATGGATCTGAATAATAATGCCAAGAGGGAACTATAAAACTAATCTTCATAATCTTCGTTACTTTGTCCTCCGTCGATAATTAAGTCAGCACCATTTATAAAAGAAGCCTCATTAGAGCATAAAAAATTAACAAGATTTGCAATTTCTTCAGGCTTACCCAATCTACCCATGGGAAATTTTTCATTTACCACTTTTTTAAATTTGGGTGGATTTTCTTTTCTTCTAAAATCCCAACCTGTATTTGGTATCATAATAGCTCCAGGTGAAACTGTATTAAATGTTATTCCATTTCTTACAAGGTCTTTTTTAATAGATAAGCATTTTGTCATTGTAATTTCAGCTTTTTTTGCCACTACATACCAAGGTTTTCCATTAAATTTTTTAGAAGAGATTGAGGAGACTGTTATTACTCTTCCCCATTTCTTTTTCTTCATGTTGGTAATGCAGTGCTTAATTAGTCTTGCAGCTATCATCATATTTTTTTGCAATACTTCTGACCAAACTTTAAAATCTGTTTCTTCAACTAAATCTTTGCCCCATGTTCCTCCACCACCAACATTATTAATCAATATGTCGATTTCTCCAAAATTTTTTTTCAAATTATTTAAGTAATCTTCAACTTCTTTGTAATTTAATACATCTAATTTCTTCCCAAAGTGTTTTATTTTTTTTTTCTTTAAATAAAGACTTGTTTTTTTTACTCGACTTTCTGTCGATGAAAAAAAAGCAATATTACAGTTTCTCTTCGCTAATGCTTTTACTATTTCTAAACCTATTCCATGTGTTCCACCACTAATTAACGCATTCTTATTTTTTAAATTCATTATTTATATATATTTGTTAATTTCTTTAATAATTTTATTCTTATCAAGCCCATACTTTTTTTGCATCCAATTTCTTGGCCCAGAATTAAATAGATATTTTTCAGGTAAGGAATAGGAAACTAATTTAGTTTTAAGGTTATTTTTTACAATTAAGTTTGACAATAAATACGATATACCTCCAAATGGCATATTTTCCTCAATAGAAAATAAATATTTGTATTTTTTAATAATATTTACTAATTTTTTTTCGTTTATTGGCTTTACTTGAATTAAATCTAAAAAAGAAATTTTTTTATCTTTATTTTTATAATAGTCGCAAATATCATTACCAACTTGTGACATAATTCCCGTTGAAATTATAATTGTTTTTGAATTTGACTGATAATATCCGAATCCATTACTAATGACATTTTTTGACTTATGTAAGCAATTAAGTATTCCTTTTTCAATTCTAAATAATTTTGGTCCATTAGTTTTTAAAGTTTTCTGTGGTAAATATTTAGCAGTATAAGGATCTGACACATTAAATATTGAAAAATTTGGCAAAGTTGACATCACAGCTTGATCTTGTGTTCCGTGATGTGTTGGTCCATCACTACTGTAAGTTAAGCCGGATCCCATGCTTACGATGTTTACATTCAAATTCATAGAGCATATATCTATGTTAATTTGCTCAAAACATCTAAAAGTAACAAAAGGTGCTATTCCATAAACAAAAACTATTTTACCATTTAAAGCCAAGCCAGACGAAACACTCATTATATTTTGTTCTGAAATTCCAAGGTTAATAAATTGTTTTGGCATATCTTTTTCAAATTTTCCAAGACTAAAAGCAGTATGATCTGATGTTAAAAATAAAATATTTTTATTTTTTTTTGCTAAATTATATACACCATCAAAGAAATAGTCTCTAACATCACTATTTAATTTATTTACCATTAGCTTAAATCTGATCTCATTTTTTTTAATAATTCTTTTGAAGGTACACCATGGTGCCATTTTATTTGGTTTTCCATAAAACTAATTCCTTTTCCTTTTAAAGTATTAGCTATAAGAACACTAGGCTTACCATTTCTAAGTTTTTTAAAATAATTAATTTTTTTTTGTATTTCATTTATATTGTGACCATCTGCTTCCAATACATTCCAACCAAAAGACAACCATTTTTTTTTGAAGGGATTAAGTTTTATTATTTTTTCAGTAAAATCTAAAACTGTTAAGTTATTTCTATCAACTATTGCTATTAGATTATCTAAATTATGATGATTTGCAAACATTGCAGCTTCCCACACAGATCCCTCATAACACTCTCCATCACCCATTAAAACGAAAACATTTGTATTTTTTTTTTTATCTATTTTTTTTGCAAAAGCTATACCACCTCCAATACCCAAACCATGACCTAAAGAACCTGAAACAATTTCAATTCCTGGCAATCTAGTATCAGGATGTTCTGCTATTTTACTATTAGCTTTATTGAATTTCTTCAGTTCTTTTTTTGAAAAAAAACCAAGTTCTGATAAAACTACATATAAAGCTATAGAAGCATGGCCCTTGCTAAATATAAATCTATCTCTTTTATCTGAATTAGGATTTTTTGAATTAACATTCAATAACTTTCCAAAATAAAGGGCAACAAGAATGTCAATACAAGAAAGGGCTCCACCTATATGTCCTTTTCCCGCATAAACAATAGTTTCGCTAACTATTCTTCTTATTTTCTTTGCAATTAAGTCAAGATTTTTAAAGTTACTTACTTTCATAGATTATTTGTGTTCCACTTAAAGATGATTTTAATGGAAACATATAATATTTTTTCATATATTTCTTTATTCTTTTTAAACTTGTCTCGTTTGCTAAAGCAAGTATAAACCCACCATTGCCTGCACCTAAAAGTTTAACACCATAAGCACCATTTTTTATACATGCTTTGCACAAACTATCAATCCTACTGTTTGTTATGTTATTTGAAGTTTTTTTTTTTAGTTTCCAGCTATAATTTAATAATTCTCCAAATTCTTTAATATTAAATTTATTTGATTTTAATATTTTTTCAGCCTCAACAGCTGTATTAAATAGACTCTCATATAAATCTGTTTTTTGTTTTATTTGAGAAACTAAATCTTTTGTTACTGTTGAAGACTCTCTTTGAATTCCTGAATAAATTAAAATAGAGTTATTTTGAATTTTTGATAAATTTTTTTTATATTTCTCCATATTTGAAATAAGAATTTTATCTTTAGTAAAATTAATTGTTTTAAAACCACCTACTGTAGAAATTACTTGATCTTGAGACCCTATATTTTCTTTATTATAGTTTTGTTCTATGTCGACCGCCAAATTAAAAATTTCATTTTTTGAGAAATTTAAATTGTACATCTTATTTATCGCATTTATTAATCCTGTAGTAAAAGCAGAACTAGATCCAATACCAGTAGCTGCAGGCAAATCACTGAAGTGGACTAAATCTAATTTTTCTTTAATATTAAAATATTTATATAAATTTCTGATTGTTGGATGTTTTATATCATTAATTTTATTTACTTCTTCTCTCTGAAAATATCTTATTCTATAATTGTAATTAAATGCATTTGGTAATTTTTTTAAAATAATATAACTAAATTTATCTATAGCACAGCAAATTGTTTTACCCCCAATTTTGCTATTTTTATACCAATTGGGATAATCAGTCCCACCTCCAAAAAAAGACACACGATAAGGAGTTTTTGAAATAATCATAATTTTTAATACATATATATTAATAAGGTGTTAAAGCTATAATAAAAAATAATATTAATTTATTAAATCTTAAAAATGAAAATTGGATTTTGGTGTAGAGAGGATTTACTATTAAATAATTCTATATTTTTAAATAAAGGTGAAGATGCATCATATAACAAAAACCCACAATATAATTATCTTTATAATTTTTTAAAAACAAAAGGACATGAAATAAATTCAATTGATCTGATTTCAAATATTAGTGATATTGATTGTGTATTATTTTTAGATTTTCCAGCTGGTAAAATCACAAAACTTGCAGCGAAAGCATTATCTCATAAAAAAAAAATTTTAATCACAATTGAAAATGAAGTGGTAATTAGAAATAATTGGTTGAAAAAAAATCATGATCTATTTGACATTATATTGACTTGGAATGATGATTTTATAGATAATAAAAAATATTTTAAAATTATGTTACCCTCCTTAGATCAACATGAGCAAGAAAATGATTTTATACCTTTTTCAGAAAAAAAGTATTTATCATGCATGATATCCTGGAAAAAAAGTTACAAACATAAAAACGAAACACAAACCTTTAAAAAAAAAATTATTAATTATTTTGAGGAAAATAATTTAAAGGATCATTTTCATTTATATGGCCCAAATTGGGATGAAACCGTTTTTAATTATTTAGGTATATTTGAATTCTTAAATTATCCTAGATTTAAAAAATTCAGAAAATTTATATGTAAAGATAAATATAAAAATTGGAAAGGAAAAACGAAAGATAAGCAAATAACAATAAGAAATTATAAATTTGCTTTCATTATAGAAAATGCTTCAGATTTTAAAGGTTTCATAACAGATAAAATATTTGATTGTTTTTATTCTGGTACAGTGCCAATCTATTTAGGTGCTAAGAATATAAAATTATTTATTCCAAAAGAATGCTTTATAGATTTCAAAGAATTTAAAAGTTTAAGTAATCTTCATGATTATTTATTAAATTTAGATCAAACAACATATAATATTTATATTGAAAATATTAAAAAATTTTTGAGTAATAAAAACTCAATTTTCTCCTCAAATTATTTTAATGAGTCTATTTTAAAAGCAATTAATATTTTAAAGGATAGAAAATATTAATTATAAAGAATGAACCATTCTAGAAATTTTTTTAATCCATCATTTATTTTTGTATTAGGCTTAAAATTTGATATTTTTTTTAAAGAGTTTATATTTGCGTAAGTTCTTTCAACATCACCTTGCTGCATGCCCCTAAAATTTTTTTTAGCTTTTAATTGGAAATTTTTTTCATAAAATCTTATAATATCCATTAATCTCACAGTCTTATTGTTTCCTATATTATATATTTTAAATGGAACCTCGCTTGTGTCAGCTCTCATATTTTTATTAGGTTTGGCTTTAGTTTTTTTTGGAGGATGTTTATATAAACTTAATATACCTTTTACTATATCGTCTATGAATGTAAAATCTCTATACATCTTTCCATAATTATTAATATTTATTTTCTTTCCTTCTTTCATAGCTTTTGCAAATATATACATTGCCATATCTGGTCTTCCCCACGGTCCATAAACAGTAAAAAATCTTAAACCGGTTGTTGGTAAATTATACAGATGACTATAGCAGTGTGCCATTAATTCATTACTTCTTTTCGTTACAGCATAAAAACTTATTGGATGATTTACACCATCAGTTTCCGAAAATGGAATTTTTTTATTCGCTCCATATACACTAGAGCTACTAGCATAAAGCAAATGTTTAATTTTAAAAATTTTGCAATTTTCAAGAATATTTAAAAAACCAGTAATATTATTATCTATATAGCTTTGTGGATTTAAAATTGAGTATCGAACTCCAGCTTGAGCTGCTAAATTTATTACATATTTAAACTTATATTGCTTAAATAAATTATTTAACTTTTTAAAATTTCTTAAATCAATTTTGTAAAACTTAAAATTTTTATATTTCTTCAGTTCTCTTAGTCTTTTTTTTTTTAAATCAATATCGTAATAATTATTAATATTATCTAACCCAATAACAATTTTTTTTTGTTTAAGAAGGGCCTCACAAGTGTGCATACCTATAAAGCCTGCAGCTCCAGTTACTAATGTTTTCATTTGATTTTTTAATAACAGTATATATAAAAATTATTAGTTCATGACTATAATAAAAAATAAGCTAACACAAATGATTTTAGTTGGTCTTTTGTTTGCTTTTATTTTAGGGGTTCTAAGTTATGTAGTAAGAAACGGCTTATCTCATAAATCAAGTTATGAAAAACAAATAGTCATAATTGATGTTTATTATAAAAATAAAATAAGTGAATATTTGAATAAAATAAACCAAATAAATTTTCTTAATAAAAACATGGCATTTAGTCAGGAATTATTCAAATCCATAAATTATATTAAGCTTAGATACAAATCGGATAAAAAGTTGAGCGCTGGTTGTTACAACTTATCAATGAATTTAACTGATGAGTCCATTTTTATAGAAACCAAATCGTACCTATCACAAAACAAAAAACTTATGGATGAATGTTTGTCAAATTTGTTTGATCTTTCATATAAAAGGTTAAAGGCTAAATTAGATGTGTATAACTACCGAGAAATATCATTTCTAAATTATGAATTAAGTAAAGATAGTGACTTAGATAATAAAGATAGTGACTTAGATAATAAAGATAATGAGTATGATGAATTTATAAAAAAACTCTGTTCCGACTTAGACAAAGTTGTAAAAGGAAATTATTTGGATTCAGAAGATAATATCAAATTAGATAAAGAGTCAGAAAATATTGGTGTAAATTTTTTATCCTTATTTAATTTGCATCAAGCTTTTATAGCTGTAAATACTTTTCAACAAATTTGTGATAGTTCTCTAAATTATACAACAAATAAGAAAAAGGAATTTCTCTTACATTTAAATGCTTTAAAAGATTTAATTGCAGATACTAAATTTGAAGAAATCTACAAAGTTGAGAAAATAAATGAAGTCATTACTAGCAAAACTAATCAATATTTATCTACAAAAAATATAGTTTTAACATTTTCATTATTCGGATTTATTTTTGGCGTATTACTTGTTTATAATTTTGGATTTTTAAAAGAAAAGAATGAGTAAAAAAAAACTATGTTTAGTGTGTCCATCCTGTAAAGTTTTCGAAATAAATTTAATAAACGATAAGTTTTTTTGCAATGAATGTAACTTGTATTATGACATTAAAAATGGTTACCCAATATTAATTAATTTTAATCTTAAAAATGTTTTAATAAAACAAAACGAAATAAAAATAGAAAAAAAAAACTTTAGAAATATTACTCTAAAAAAAAAATTATTAAATTATTTATACGGAGTTTCTAAGGTTACACAGATTAATGTAATCAACTTTTTAGAAAAAATAAATAATGATCATGTAAAAAAAATTTTAGTTATAGGTGGTGCAACAAGAGGTTCTGGTACCAAGAAATTATGGGAAAATAATCAAATTGAAATAACAAGTTTGGATTTGATGGGAACAGAAAATGTTGACTATATAGCTGATGCTCATTATTTACCCTTTAAAGATGAAACTTTTGACGGTGTTTGGATACAAGCAGTATTAGAGCATGTAGTTTCACCCGAGACAGTTGTTAATGAGATTTTTAGAGTTCTTAAAAATAATGGATTAGTTTATTCAGAAATTCCATTTATGCAGCAAATACATATGGGTAAGAATGATTTTACAAGATACACAGCATCTGGGCATAGATTTTTATTTAAAAAATTTGAAAAAATTGATGTTGGGATAAATGGAGGGCCTGGGGTATCTTTGTCTTGGTCTTTGAAATATTTCATTTGGTCTTTTACAAATGAAAAAATAGCAAACATTTTAACTATAGTTCCTTTCTTTATTCTAAGATTTTTTGACAATTTTTTATCTCAAAGTGCAACATGGGATGGTTCCTCGGGATCTTATTTTTTTGGAAAAAAAAATTTTAAATTTAAATTTGATAAAGAAGAGTTAAGTCAGATTTATAAAGGGAAACAAA